>Ga0163144_10001880_pt1 | contig 49144 bp, 55 predicted proteins | sample OliLak19BULKMAT1_FD_123175 | JGI IMG/M metagenome (GOLD analysis project Ga0163144, IMG submission 123175) | Freshwater microbial mat bacterial communities from Lake Vanda, McMurdo Dry Valleys, Antarctica - Oligotrophic Lake LV.19.BULKMAT1 | ecosystem: Environmental > Aquatic > Freshwater >... | reverse complement strand
GCAAGATCGAAAGCTGGACCTATCAACCACTCAATGAAACAGCCAAAATAGCTGCAATAATCCGTCAAAAACTAAACCTCACCCCTTTGTGAGCGTGCGCACAAGACTTGTGAGCAGCCAGCAAGATTTCCTATGTTACGGGTATAGCCCGGCCAAGGACCACGCATGACCGAAACACTCCACGCCAAACTTCTGATCTTGGGCTCCGGCCCCGCCGGCTACACCGCCGCCATTTACGCCGCGCGCGCCATGCTCGAGCCGGTGCTCATTGCGGGCATTCAGCCCGGCGGTCAAATGACCATCACCACCGATGTCGAAAACTATCCGGGCTTTGCCGAAACGATCCAGGGTCCATGGCTGATGGATCAGATGAAGGCGCAGGCCGAACACGTCGGCACCAAAATCGTCGAAGACATCATCGAAACTGCCGACCTCAAATCCCGCCCCTTCCGCCTCACTGGCGACAGCGGCAAGGTCTACACCTGCGATGTTCTGGTAATTGCGACCGGCGCCCAGGCGCGCTGGCTTGGCCTGCCCTCAGAAGAGAGCTTCAAGGGTCACGGCGTATCCGCCTGTGCTACCTGCGATGGTTTTTTCTATCGCGGCAAGGATGTGGCCATCGTCGGTGGCGGCAATACCGCCGTCGAAGAGGCGCTGTTTCTGACCAACTTCGCCAGCAGCGTCACCCTCATCCACCGCCGCGATTCTCTACGCGCCGAAAAGATGATGCAAAAACGCCTGTTCTCGCACCCCAAGATCAAAGTTATCTGGGATTCAGGCATCGACGAAGTGCTCGGCACCACCAACCCCAAATCCGTCACCGCCGTCCGCCTGCGCAACACCAAAAGCGGCGCAACAAGCGAACTCTCGGCCGACGGCCTCTTTGTCGCCATCGGCCATGTCCCCGCGACCGATCTCTTCAAGGGTCAGGTCGACATGGACGCCGACGGCTATATCCGCACCGCCCCGGACTCAACCGCCACCAACATCCCCGGCGTCTTTGCGGCAGGCGACGTCAAAGACCGCATTTTCCGCCAGGCCGTCACCGCCGCCGGCATGGGCTGCATGGCAGCCCTGGAAGCCGAAAAATTCCTGGCCCATCACGCTGAAATCAAGGCCGCAGCCGAATGAGGGGCACCAATGGCGATTGATCTCGACCGCTTGCGCGTTTTCCACGCGGTCGCCACCGCTGGCAATCTCACGCATGCCGGCGAAACGCTGAACCTCAGCCAATCGGCGGTCAGCCGCCAGATCAGCGCCCTTGAGGAAGAGCTTAAAGTGCCATTGTTCACGCGCCACGCCCGCGGCCTCATCCGCACCGAGCAAGGCGAACATTTGTTTCAAACCACAACCAAAATATTCGAACAACTGCAAACCGTGGAAGAGCAACTGCTCAACAGCCGCGAAACACCGCGCGGCGAACTTCGCGTCACGGCCACCATTGGCATCGGCACTTACTGGCTGACCCCGCGTCTGCGCCTGTTCAATCAGCTCTACCCCGACATTCGTTTACATGTGCTGCTGCAAGACAACGAACTCGATCTCAATCATCGCGAGGCCGACATCGCGCTGCGCATGCGCAAACCCGTTCAGAATGATTTGATTCAACGCAAATTATTCGACGTTGCTTATCACATCTACGCCGCCAAGGAATACGTTTCCCGTAGATCCTCACCCTGCTCTATCAACGACCTCGACGGCCATGACATCATCGTCTACGGCGACGCTCCACCCGAATTGGACAAAGTGAATTGGTTGTCGGAAATCGGCCGGAAACCCGGCCATGCCCGTCCTGCCGCGCTATGTGTCAACAACATCATCGCCATGGGCAAAGCGATCGAACAGGGCATCGGCCTGGGCGCCCTGCCGGACTATTTCACGGCCGACAACGACAAACTCGTGCGCGTGCTCCAGGAAACACCCGGCCCGAATTACGAGGTTTACCTGTGCTATCCCGAAAATCTGCGCGGCTCGAAACGAGTCGCAGTTTTCAGGGATTTCCTGGTTTCACAAGCGCGTGAATGGCAATATTAGTTGAAGAAATGACGCACCCACTCGCCTTGGAAGTGAGCCCGGCCATACCTATCTGACTATTGCTGAATAACATTCAGCACCGGAGACTCCCCTCTCCGGCACTAGCCCGCCAGTGTCAACCAACGCACTGGCAGACGAGGCGTGACGAGGCCGGACCGTGCTACCCCAGACGGTCCGGCCGACTTTTTTTGGCGCAATAGAATGCCTAGCGGCAAGACCCGAACCAGCCACTGCTGGTGCAACGATTGCCGCGATCCTCCACGTGGCGCGTTTTACCGCTACTGCACGAGGCTTTGCCGCAATCCAGAATATTGTTGGTGATCCGCACCATTTGCCAGATCTTGGCGTCCTCCGCCAATTTGATGACGGCCTCGCGCGCGGGCCCAAGTGTGTTCTGATCGATGTCAATCAGGCCCAGCGGCGATGCATCGGACATCTGCACGCCCGACATACTGTGCCGCGAGTCGAGCCGGCTGAGGCCGGCACTCAGCGAACCGATATAGTCGCAACTCTCGCCCTCAGCGCCGCCCTGATAGCCATCTTCGCTCTCGTCTCCCCAATTCGGTGGACCCTCGCACAGTTTCGACACAGGCGGAGTCGGCGCGGTCTTGACGGGCGGCGTCGTCTCATAACGGCTGATCGCCACGGCGTAGATGCCGCCATCAACGTGTGCCATGCCGCGAACGATGGCACCGCTATTGTCGATGAAGATACCGACTTTTTCGCTCTGGCGAATATTTCCGCCAAGTAACTCAAGCCGCGCGTTGTTCCTGGCCCAAACACCAACGATGGATCGTTGAATATTTGCCCCGCGTATCGTCACCGCCCCCTGACCCGCTTGCCCAACAACCTCGATCCCGACACCGGCATCCGAAATCACCGGATTTTCGACAAGCAAGCCGCGCGAACCGCTGCTGGCAACAAGCCCAACCTCACCGCCAATGACGGACAATTCGCTGACAACGCCGTCGGCGCCGGTGAGCGAAGCACCTATGCCCCGCCGTCCGCGTTCCAACTGAATATCGACGCGGCGCATTTCCACCACGGCCCGCCGCGCATGCACGTCGCCACCGTCCGTTTCAATCTTGCTGTCTTCCAGCACAAGGCGCCCGGAATTGCTCACATCGAAGGCCCATCGTGTCCCCCGGGAATCAATTCTTGACCGGCTGACCTCAACCGTGCCCGCCAGAACTTTGACGCATGGCAGCTTTCCGCCCCTGACCACGAAATTCACACCGATGATCTTCAGCGAATCGCCGACCGGAAGATTCACCTCAAGACACGAGGCCCTGCGTTCGGCGTGGGGATCGGTGGACGGCTCCGAACCGGTGGTCCGGCCTTCGATATAGGCACTGCCAATGGCATCAAGCAGCCGGATCGTCAGCGGCTTGGTGATCACCGTCCCATCGGCGATACAAGTTCGCCCGGGCGGGGTCCCTAAAATCAAAATCTCACCGTTGACCGGCACCCGCCGCACGGCTTCACGCAAAGTATGCGCCGCCCCACGCTTGCGCCCGCTGCAATCCAGAACAACCCCGAGATGCCGCCGCCCAGACCTGTCAGAATCCCTGCACCCCGCCACACTTTCGCAGCGCGACGGATTGCGCAATTCAGGCAACGGCTCCGCAACGATTGGCATGTCGAAAATATCTGCTGACGCTTCGCCACTGGGCAAAGCCAGGAGCGCCATTACCACGAAAAGTCCGCGAACTGCGCTCGGAGCAAACATGTGTATTTCTCCTCAGTTCGGCCGTGGCTCGGATTGATCGGCTGCAGGCTTGTCGGCCGGGCTGGGTTCTGGAGGCGTCGGCGAAGTCACAGCGTCGAGCGGTATCTTCGCCGGCGACTTTCGCTTGGGCACTTTAGGCAACGCGTCTAGCCTATTTTCATATCTTGACGATGCAGGCGCTGCGCAACCTGGGCACGGCCTGCACTGACCGTCATTGCAGCCGTGATGTGGGTGATTTGGACGGTTTATGTGGAATTGAACTCCACAGGCGAACACACCCAAGACAATCTGCTCACTTTGCCGATGGAAATACGCGATCCCAATAGCGTTTGCTCGTTTCACCTAAAGCTTGTGCCACAGCAACAACAAAAGAACGAGAATAACGAAGATGAGCCAGCAGCAGCTCCAAGTTATCCTGACCCCAATGATTCAAGTGGCAAATTGCTCCCGATGTGTCCTTCATTTTCCGCAGACAAAGAGACGCCGTCCGAACGCGTAACATCGTTCACCGGCAGACCTTTAATTGTTGAGATCACCAAGGAAGAACAGGAGTTAACAGCATTCGACTTTACAGGACTGCGTTCCGCAGTTGGAAATCTAGGTGCGAGCGATCCAGCCCAATTTGCCAAGAGCTGCGCAACCACAACGCGGGATTCGAACTCAAACAAACTGGAACTTCAGCGCTGCAAGACCGCATTAATCGGGCTGCTACTCGCCAAAATTAACCGATGCGCGATCTACGACTATATACGCCGGCAAGAGGCCAAGGAAGTAAACTGCGAAGCAGAGAGTCAACGCCGAAGCGCGCAAAATTGGCACTGGAACTCGTGGCTCGAAAACGTGAAAGGAGCGGTGGCGCAAACCACCTTGTACATTACGCTTCGTGAACGGGTAACGGACTTATTGGTTCGAGCTTTTTGGCGCGGGTTTCTGCAATTGCTTTGGCCTTTGGGGCTCATCGCTTTGGCAGCCGCTCTATTGTTTGCAACGCGCGTTGCCACGCGAGACGGCCGTTAGTCTTAGCGCGGAACCTCTTCGCCTAGATGTGATACGAATGAGTAATAGCGGCCATCAACCTGGCTGCCTCACCAACCGTTTCGTTGATGCCGGAAACTTCACCAGCGTCTCCGTCGGCCTGACCGGCCTTCGAAGAAGCTCGCCCGCGCAATTTGGACATCGGCCCTTCAACTTTCCCCCGGCGCACGCAACGCAAAAAGTGCACTCGAACGAGCAAATCATTGCCTCACGCGACTCCGGCGGCAGATCGCGGTCGCAGCTTTCGCAATTGGGTCGAAGCTCAAGCATTCTCAGAAATCCGTTCCCGCAACGAACAGCTGCACCACCGCCTCAAAGCCCGTCCGGTCAGCACTATCGAACCTGGCCAAAAGCGGACTGTCAATATCCAGCACCCCGCGCACCACACCACCCTTGATCAGCGGCACCACCAGTTCCGAGTTCGACGCCGCATCGCACGCAATATGTCCCGCAAACGCATGCACATCTTCGACCAGCATCGTTTCCCGAAGGGCCACCGCCGTGCCGCAAACGCCCTTACCCACCGCAATGCGTACGCAGGCGGGCTTGCCCTGAAAGGGCCCAAGCACCAGCTCTCCGCCTTTCAGGAAATAAAATCCCGCCCAGTTGAGATCGGGAACAATCTGCCAGATCAGCGCCGCAACATTGGCGGCATTGGCGATCAGGTCGCGCTCGTCCTCCAGGAGCCCGCGCGCCTGGCGCGCCAGTTCGTCATAAAGTTCAGCCTTCATAAATCCCCATCAATGCGCACCTCCGCCCGCCTCCGCTCCCCACAATTCCTTGAGACGGGCATCGCGGCCACAATTGAAGCGATAGAGATTATAGCGGAACGAGTTCGTCTGGTAATAGTTCTGATGATAGCCCTCGGCGGAAGTGAACGGCCCGGCCGCAACAATTTCAGTGACGATCGGACGCTTCAACCGGCCTGATTTTTCCAGTGCAGCCTTCGACGCCTGCGCAATCAGCCTTTGAGCCTCATTCCCATAAAAGATGGCTGTTCGATATTGGTCGCCATAATCGCAAAATTGCGCATTCTTTGTCACCGGATCAACCGTACGCCAAAACACGTAGAGCAACTGGTCGAAGGTGACCCGCTTGGGATCAAACACAATCTTCACCGCCTCAGCGTGCCCGGTGCCGCCACTTGAAACCTCACGATAATTGGGATTGGCCGTACGCCCGCCGATGTAACCCGAAATCGTCGAAATCACGCCTGGCACCTTGTCAAAATCCGCCTCAACGCACCAAAAGCACCCGCCTGCAAATATGGCAACTTCCGTTCCCGGTGCCACAACTGGTTGAGCGGCCTTCACACCAGCACCCTCGCCCATGACTTGAAAACCCAGCACCGCAGCGCCGGCAATAACCGTCAACGCCAGTATCCGGAAGACCGAAATCTGTTTCGTCATGACACCGCCGCTTTGAAAATCATTGCCACACCGTTCATGCAATAGCGCAGGCCAGTCGGCGCCGGCCCGTCGGGAAAGACGTGACCAAGATGCCCGCCGCACCTTCGGCAATGAACCTCGGTGCGCACATCAAAAAAACCTTTTTCGGTTGACGTACCGATGGCATTGGCCAGCGGCTGCCAAAAGCTTGGCCACCCGGTGCGGCTGTCGTACTTGGTCTGTGACGAATACACGGGCAGATCACATCCAGCGCAATGGAAAATCCCCCGGCGCTTTTCCCGGTCCAGTGGGCTCGACCCGGCACGCTCCGTACCTTGATCGCGCAGCACATAGTACTGCGCTGGCGTCAATGTACGCCGCCACTCTGCCTCGGTTTTTGTGACTTCAAACCGTGGACCCGAAGCCGCCGGCAAACTGCGCGCAACGAACAACACTCCCAATATGCCTGCACCACTCAAAAGGGCTCTGCGATTGACCATGAGACAACCTCCGTTCAGTGCAACAGATACGGGCCAAATGCGTGCACGGACCAATCACAGAGGCGCGAGCGAAAATGGAACACCCGCTCGCGCGCCAAAATATGAGGGAAACTACGCCGCGTGCGCCTGCGCCCGCAATGAAATAGCCTGTTCGGCAAGCTTACCGACCAGTTCGGCCAAATGATCGAACTTATAGGTAAACGTCGCCGCTCCCTGTGTAGCGGATCGCAACTCGACGATCAGCGTTTGCAATTCAGACTCTGGAATATGTGCCTTGACCGTGTCCCAGCCTGGCCAGTCCAACCGCCCGTCAAACCCGAGCAATTGCCCACGCTTGCCGGTGATGATTTGATTGATCCGCGATGTGTGATCGCTCGGCGTATGCACGTCAACCGACACTATGGGCTCAAGCAAAACCGGTGAACAATTGGCCATCCCTTCCGACATGCCTGTTTTCGCCGCCATCTGGAAGGCAGCATCGCTGGAATCGACGCTGTGGTAACTGCCATCAGTCAAGGCCACCGACACATCAACGACTGGAAACCCCAGCGGACCGCGATGAAGATAGTCGCGAATTCCTTTCTCCACCGAAGGTATGAATTGCCTGGGCACAACACCGCCTGCAATCTCATCAAGAAACTCAAACCCGCCACCACGCGGCAAGGGTTTGATCTGCAACATCACATCGCCGAACTGGCCGTGTCCGCCCGACTGCTTTTTGTGTCGGCCACGCTGTTCGGTCGATTTGCGGATCGTTTCGCGATAACCCACATGTGATACCTGCGTGGCCAATTTCAGACCGAACTTGCGTTCAGCGCGCGCCAAAGCGGTGCGCAAATGTACCTCACCCTGGCCCGACAGCACCGCCTCGTGGGTCTCGGCGACCTGTTCAAAGACAATGCCTGGATCTTCCTCTCGCAATTTGGCAATGGCTGCTGAAAGTTTCACATCGTCATTGCGGTTCGCTGCCTTGATCGCAAACTTGTAAACCGGCGGCAGCACCTCTGGCCGCTTGAGCGCTTTGATCGCCCGGTGCGCCGTCAACGTGTCGCCCGTTTGCGCTTTCTCAAGGCGGCCGATGGCGACCAGATCGCCAGCCCCCGCCCCGGGAATTTTTGTCGCTTTCTCACCCATCATGGAAAACAGACCCGACGCCCGCTCTTCCGCTCCATCGCTACGCACCAGTGTAGCACCATCTTTGAGGATGCCGCGAAACACGCGCGCCAGCGAGAGCTTTCCGCCCGCGCCGTGCAACGTCTTGACAATCTGCACGACCGGATCTTCGCCGTGGCCGGTCAACCCCTGCCGCAGTGCCGCTTTTGAAACATCCGGCACTTCGTGACGCAGGGCCTTCAGCAAGCGCCGCACACCATTGTCACGCTCGCCAGAGCCCATCAGCACCGGCACGATCTTGCCCTCTGCCAGTTCACGCGTCAGATCGGCAAACACCTCATCGCGCGGCGGTTCAATATCCGACAGCAACTCTTCCATGAGATGATCGTCGTAGTCGGCGAGCTTCTCGAGCATTTGATAGCGCGCCTCGTGTTCACGGTCGGCGACTTCCGATGGAATGGCAATCACCTCCGAGGCCGCGTGCTCGCGATAAACAAAGGCGCGCTCCAGCGCCAGGTCAACAAACCCGGTAACGATCCCATCCTTCCAGATCGGCACTTGCCTCAACACCAGCGGACGCGCCGACGCCGGCTGCAATGCGGCAAGCAATTCCCGAATTTGGCCTTGCGCCTTGTCGATTTTGTTGATGAAAAGAAAGTGCGGAATGCCCAGATCGACGAGCCGCTTCAAAAGCGGTTGCAGCAACGCGGCTTTCGCCGGATCCGGTTCAGCCACCACGACCGCCGCATCGACACCCGCCAGCGCGTTCAGCGTTTCTTGTTGAAACTCAATCGAACCCGGACAATCAAGAAACGTAAAATGATCGCCCAGAAATGCCGTCGACGCTGAAGTGATTTCCACGCTCATCAGCCGCTCGCGCGCTTCAGCCGAAGAATCTCCAACCGTATTTTTCTGCGCCTGACTGCCCTTTCGGGTAAGTTTGCCGGTAGACCAAAGAATACTGTCGAGCAGCGTTGTCTTGCCGCTTCCTTGAGGTCCGACCAGGGCCACGCAACGCGGCCCATGTCCCCCCTTATCGTTCGTCTCTGCCATGAGGTTGCTCCCTGTTTGCCCGGGAAGCGCAACCAAAAAACGATTTACGCCCTCACCAACCGGGCGCCCCAACGTTTCAACCAATTGCAGGCGAGCGCAAGCGAAAACTCTCTTAACGAAGCCCGGCGCAGAATCTTTGAATGCGCTGGCAGGCCTGCTCCAGGATTTCGTCCGAAGCCGCATATGAAATGCGGAAATACGGCGAAAGCCCAAAGGCTGCGCCGTGCACAACGGCCACGCCTTCGGCCTCCAGCAGTTCAGCCGCGAACCCTTCATCATTGTGGATCGTTCGCCCCGAAGATGCCACTTTGCCGATTGTGCCCGCGCACGAGGGATACACATAAAATGCGCCTTCAGGCGTCGGGCACTTGATCCCCTTGGCCTGGTTGAGCATCGACACCACCAGATCACGCCGTTTCTGAAAAATTGCTGCCCGGGGCCGGATGAAATCCTGGGTCCCGCTCAGGGCCTCCACCGCGGCCCACTGGCTCACCGAAGTGGCCATTGTCGTCGACTGCGACTGGATTGCGGCCATGGCTTTGATCAGCGGTTCCGCAGCAGCGCAATAACCGATGCGCCAGCCCGTCATCGAATAGGCCTTCGAGCAGCCATTCATCGTCAACGTTCGCGGGTAGAGCCTTGGCTCAACCTGGGCAATCGTTGCGAACTCGAATCCGTCATAGAGGATGTGTTCGTACATATCATCGGTCAACACCCAAACCTGGGGATGATCCAGCAAGACTGCCGACAGTGCTTTCAGGTGTGCCGCCGAATAGGCAGCCCCCGTTGGGTTCGACGGCGCATTGAGCATCAGCCACTTCGTCTTGGGCGTAATCGCTTTGGCCAATTGCTCTGGGGTCAGGCGGAATCCGCCAGCCTCGTTCGTTTCGACGATGACAGGTGTCGCACCGCACAACTGAACAATGTCGGGATAGCTTACCCAATAGGGTGCAGGAACGATCACCTCGTCACCCGGATTGAGTGTCGCCAGAAAGGCATTGAAGATGATCGCCTTGCCTCCCGGCGACACCATCGTCTGCGATGGTTTATAGTCGAGCCCGTTCTCGCGCTTGAACTTGTCTGCAATCGCCTTGCGCAGTTCGGGAATGCCCTCGACCGCCGTGTAGCGGGTCTCGTTGCGCTCGATCGCACGAAACGCGGCCTGCTTGATATTGTCGGGCGTGGGAAAGTCCGGCTCGCCGGCACCAAGGCCAATGACATCGCGGCCTTGCGCGATCAGATCGCGCGCTTTTTGCGACACCGCAATCGTCGGCGACGGCTTAATTCGCCCCAGCGCATTGGACAAAAAGCCCGGGGGCAGTGCTTGTGGCCCGCTCATCAAATTAATCCACTTTCCAAAAATGAGACAGCTTTCTAGCCGATTCGAACCCCGCTTCTCAAATAAAAGCCAGTCTCAGGCTGACAGGTTAATGCCAGTTAAACTTTCGTTAGTGCCCAGGCCCGACAATAGACCCCTTGTCGTGCTCAGGAGGCCGCCATGCTCGCGCATTGCCGCTTTACACTCATCATATCGCTGCTGGCAGTCGTCGTTGCCGGTTGCAGTAGCGCCGAAGCGCCCGCAGGCCGTTGGGAGGGTTTTTCTCAATCTGCGAATTGGCTTGTTGCCGTTCGCCTGCAGGTTGATAAGGGCAATGTGATCCACGCGACGGCATTGTCTGTGCAAGTTGTTGATACGTCCCTGCCTGAACGCTTGAATTTAACTCAAAAAATCAAGGCAATGTTGCCTGAAGAATGGAAACACGCTCCATTGGGGAAAGTCGACTTCAAGAACAATATCATTACCCGCGCGGGTGGATTTGCTCCCCTTTTTGTCTTTGATCCCAGCCGGAAAACAATGACGTTTAACTTCTACGCAGGTGGCAAATTGACCGAACGCATCAAACTGTATCCTGTCAAAGATTTCATGGTAACGGGCCATTTCCCCCCAAAGACCCAGTTGGCTTTCGCCGGGAACTCCGGCACCCTAGGTCTCTAACGATTGGTATGAGTAAGCATGGCCACGAAGCAAAATGTAGTTTCAGTATTTTTCGTGGCCGGCCTTGCAATAGGACTCTCGGCCTGCGAGCAATCCGTCGCCGGCTCGTGCTCCACCGCTCAAGATGTCGCGGGCAAATTGACGACCTTGGTAGATGATCTCAACTTGGCCCACGGCGCCGGTCGTCTCGACATGCTCAACGCCGGTGACATCGGCGCAAACATTCTCGGGGCAGGTGCAAACTTCAGCAAGAGCCGCAACAATCAGGCCTATTGCGGCGCCTTGGAAAAAATCCGCCTCGACGCCCGTCTAAAATAGTCCGCGCGCCGTACTTGCCGCGCACAAGGGCATCCTGCTACCACAGGCCCTCCACCTCAACAGGCGAGGCCTTCCCGTGCTCGATCAACGCTTTAACCGCACCATCATGCTTTGCACAGCGCTCCTGGCATTGACCGCTTGCGTTGACCCTGATGAACGCTCGGATGTCGGCCAGTCGCCGCTGGTCGTGCCACCAATGATGGCGACCCGGCCAGCCACCTTCAAGTGTGAAGACTCAGGACGCATTGTCGTTCGCCCTGTCGGTGACGACGGAAAGGCGATCATTCTTGCTTTCATGCAACGCGAAGTTCCACTCAAATCTGTTCCGGCGAGCGAAGGTCAAAAATACTCGGACGGCGCCACCGTATTCTGGATGAATGGTCCCAATGCAACCTTACTCGTGGCCGGCAAACCAGAGGCTCAATCCTGCGAAAAGGAATGATGCTGCAACTTTACTCGACGGCCAGGTAAACATTGGTCAGCAAATCGGCATCCTGGGTTTCGCCGGGATCGCTGACATATTCCTCCCACGATATCGCTTTTTCTTTCAGTTTATGCTCGGCCGCATAGGTGTGCAGCCGGTCATAGGTGTTCTTTAGGGTCAGATAGGGTCCCTTGTGCGTGACCTTGAGCACGCGCCCGGCATAAGTCTCTCCAACTTTCACACCATCTGCGGGTACAGGCGTTAGAGCCGGGATCGAGTTGAGCGGCATCGCCGCATCAAACACCCAGTCGCCGTCTGCACTGTGCGAGATTGTAACCGCAAGCGGCGGCCCCCCGACCTCCAGCCCGTTCGCCTCTGCGTAAGTCAGGAGCTTTTGATAGGCCCCTCCCAGTGCGGCTGAAAGGGCGGCTTCGTCATTTGATTTGGCGCTCGCCCGGGTGAGAACCACAACCTTGGCCCCAACGCGCACAATTTCAGGCCCCTTGGCGGGATCAGCCGTTCCAGACAACTCAATGTCAGGGGGGGCCGCGCCGCCAGGTGCCGCCAACGCCGCCTGCGTCGCAGCATTCGACTGCGCTTCTACCAATGCTTTCAAGCGCGCCAAACCCGCTTCATAGTCTTTCCCAATCCACGAGTCGAACATCAGACCAACATAACGCGACACCGGGTTCATCCCCAAATCCGTGTCAAACGCCCACACGACACGCGTCCCGCCATCGACAGGCTCAAATGTAAATGTCGAGTATCCCGAACCCTCCGAACCGAAATCCAGTTTCGTTTTGATCAGTTTGAACGGCTCGCTTTCGACAATTTCCTGGGAACCATTGCCGACATTCGGATCTTCGCTTGTCCATGAAAATCTGGCACCCTTACCTGAAGGTGGCCGCAGCGGATCGATGGTGTACTTCGCATTGGGATCAAGCTGCGCCCAGGGCGACCACTCGTTGAACCGGGTCCAATCATTGACGATGGTGAAAATCTCATCAGGGGCAGCCTTGATGATCTCGACCCTTTCAACGTGCGCGTTCTGTGGCAGCACGTAAGCGCCACCGATGACAATGCCCGCCAAAACGACTATGCCGATGATGATGTTTTTCCACATTTCAAATCACCTTCATTTCTCTTGCGCCGCCGCGTGTCCGCTGTTGATCCGTTCGGCCAAGGACTCGGAAATCCTGTGGGCCATCATAGCACTCCAGCTCGATATGCGGTTGCAGCCTTGCCGCACTAATTGTGATTTACGCCGGATTTGATCGAATTTCCGGGCTTGTTGCAGCGAAACCTGTAGCCGCCCTTCCTCGACAAGACCCGAAGTCCTCCCCATAGTACGACTCATGTCGATTTGGGGTTGGTTACTCATCGGCGCCGCCAGTTGGGCACTCGCCATTGTCCTCAAGATCGTCGCTGACTTCCTGGTCCAGCGCTCGACGAATATCGCGCTGCAAGATTGGGCCGCAGCCGGACTTTCAGGCGTGTGGTCCTCGATCTGCGAAATGGGGCTCTGCGCGCTGGCATTTTGGTTTTGGGGCGCTGTCTTTGCGGACGCATTGGTCGCAGCTTTAGGGGCCGCATTGGCCGAGTTCATCGTCCTGCTTCCAGCTGCCCTGTCCGCACATTTCGCCCGCTCGCCAACAAAGACAAAGGACCGTGCCAATTGGAGCGCCTTTTTCATTGAACGCAGCCTTGTTTTTGCCAACCACTTGGCCAGCCGCGGGCTTCTGTGGCTAGGCATTGCGGGTCCCGCAGGATTGCCGGCCGTCGCCAGTGCTTTCGGCCTTTTCGCCGCCTCAGAAGGCGTCCAAGCCTATGGCCAAGCTAGAGATTGGGACTGGCTGGACAAGCGTACGCAATGGCTTTTCTTTGCCTTTTTATTCGCCATCATCTGCACTGAAATTGCGCTGCTAATTGTTTGGCGCTGATGGTGGCATTTCAAAGATTGAGCAAACATTAACTCATTTCGCCTAGCGTCCCGGTCAGCTTGGCAATCAACGGTCAGACAACCCATGGACAGACAAATCGTTCACGCGATCCTCTTTGCCGTAGCCTGCACAACTCTCCTCGGTCTCTATTTTTTTTCGGGCTCAGCCCAAAGTAACAATTCCGCCCTGGCGCCGGACGACATCCGCTTTACCGCCCAACAAGAAAAATTAAAAAGTCAAAAACGCAGGAAAACAGTCAGTGCCGCCCCGGCATCCAGCTCAGACGACAGTGCTGATGAACCGGAAAGCGAAGAACCCCCGGCCGAAGAACCCGAGATTGAATAGCCCGCTCGCCGCCGATGCACAAATCGTGTAAACTCCTCCCAGTCGTCCACAAAGGGCTTGCGCCGGAGGATTACCATTTCATCCCTCGATCCGCCCATCATCGTGCGCCGGATGCGTTTTGCCTTTTCGGATAGCTTGAAGGCCTGGTGGAACCCTGCGCACCCGGAGTTCAGCCACATCGTCAACGCCGCCTCACTCGCCATGCCCTACCTGGAACCCTATGTGATCGAAACCATGCGCAAGGCGCGCGCGCAAATCACTGACCGAACACTGCTCGAAGAAGTCGATCTCTATATCGGCCAGGAGTCCACCCACTTCCGCCAGCATCAGCAATTCAACAAGCACCTCGCCGAGCTCGGCTACAAAGCTGTGCCGCACATGGAAGCGCTTCTGAAGGCCGACTACGACGCTTTCGCCCGCACGCGCTCGCTGACCTTCAACATCGCCTACGCCGAAGGTTTCGAGGCGATGGCACTGACCATCGGCCACATGCTGGTCGAGGATCGCGAGTTTCTCTTCGGCAACGCCGACCCCGCCGTGTCGTCGCTGATCTTGTGGCACTTCGTCGAAGAGATCGAACACAAATGCGCCACCTACGACGTCTTCAAAGCGCTCGACGGCCGTTACCGTTGGCGCATCTATGGCTTGTTCTACGCCATGATCCACATCATGGCGCGCACCCGCCAAGGCTACCGTGCACTGCTGATCGAGGACGGCCGCTGGTTCACCGGGACCTCGCGCCTCGCGCTTTACCGCTTGCTCGCCCGCATCTTTGCCAGGCTCATCCCGCGCCTGCTGCGCGTCATGCGCCCCGGCTACGACCCGCGCGAAGTCCCCGACCCGTCTTGGGTACGGGAATGGTGGCGCCAGCACCGCGAAGGCAGCGACAACCTCGGCGACCTCGACACCGGCAAACTCGCCTCACCGATCCCCATTCCACGCACAGCTTGAAGGACCACCCATGACCGCAATGCCCGAACGCTTGCGTGCCCAGCTGTTTCTCAACGGCATCGGCTTGTTCTGTTTCGCCGTTTTCGTCGGCTGGCACTGGTTCTTCGCGCTGTTAGGCGAAATTGTCCTCTGGCCCATCATCCCCGCCATCGACCTCCAGGTCCCCGGCGACGCGCGTGCCTGGCGCATGGTCCACATGGAAGCCATTACCCAGGGACTGCTCCTGATGGCCCTCGGTCTCGGCGGAAGATTCCTCCACCTCCCTGCGCTCCAACACCGCATCTTCTTCTGGAGCGCGGTCATCACCACCTGGCTGTTCACCATCCCTACCTACTTCCACGCTATGCTCGGCACGAGAGGCCTCGCCTTCGGCGGCGGCCCCTTCAAACCCGGCCTCGCTAACGACATTCTCTACCTCATCGGCTGGCCCCCAGTGATCGCCGTCCACGTGATGCTGGCACTCGGGGTGATCGGTGTTTGGCGCCATGTGAAGTCCGCGCCGGCAGTCTAACAAGCGTTTGGAGCCAGCTCACGAACGAACAAACATTCGTGAACTTTGTGGCGAAATGTTTCGCGTCGGTTGATGTCATTTCCGTAACTCTGATTCAGACGAAGTGTGACACACCCCATTGGCGTCATCAAAGTGTCACCCGATCTATAGCGCGAAACGCTTGCAATTGTTGGCAATTTCGCCGGCATCGCTCTCGGCCGGAACAATCTGCACGCGCGGCACGCACGCCACAACGCCGCGCGCTGCACATCACAATTGTGACATCGCAAAAACAATCTCGGTCGCGATGCATGGCAGGCATGCGCTTGCGACTCTGACAGCAACGCGAATTCACGGCTACCTTTAAAGCAGTCAGCCCCTCGATGACTGGAGAAAACCAAATGAACTTTCTCAACCGTCTCGCCGAAGTCCTGCTCGTACTGTCAATCCTGCTTCTATGCGCCGTCACCGTCACCTCCGCAGTGCTGGCGCCATCAGTGGCGTGACAACTCAGGTGACACTGTGCAAATTCTTGGTGACAGTTTTCGCATTTAATTTTGAGAAAAACGGCTTATCCTTGCCATTTACTTCGCAAACAGGTGACACGAACGACTATAGTTTGCGGATGTTGATCGAAGTTAAAATATAAGTAATTGCGGAAAAAAATCAAATAGAACATAATAGAAACAATGTCAAGGGTGCCGCCTCCATCCGCATGCACGCCCGATATCAATCGCTCGCCCTGGGACATAGCCTTACCCCCAAATCTTCTCAAGCAGATCAACCAAATATGACGGGGGCACATAAGTTGCCGGGTTTTTTTTGGCCGACAACTATGCGGGTATCGACCGCAATCCTCTCGCCCCCTATAACCTCCCCCATGCCGCCCAAACCCAAGCCCCCCGGCCTTGCCGAAGCCCCCGCCGCGATGTTCGTGCCGCACAAGGCCGCGCGTCCTGAAAAGTCCGAAGGCGGCAAGCCTTTCAAAGTCGTCACGGACATGACGCCTAAAGGCGACCAGCCTGCGGCGATTAAGGAACTCGTCACAGGCATTCGCAACAATGACCGTGACCAGGTCCTGCTCGGCGTCACCGGCTCGGGCAAGACCTTCACGATGGCCAAGGTCATCGAAGCAACACAGCGCCCGGCGCTCATCCTCGCGCCCAACAAAACGCTGGCCGCCCAGCTCTACGGCGAGATGAAAAGCTTCTTCCCCGAAAACGCCGTCGAGTATTTCGTCTCCTACTACGACTACTACCAGCCCGAGGCCTACGTCCCGCGCACCGACACCTATATCGAAAAAGAATCCTCGATCAACGAACAGATCGACCGCATGCGCCACTCGGCGACGCGCTCGGTGCTGGAGCGCGACGATGTCATCATCGTGGCCTCCGTCTCGTGCATCTACGGCATCGGCTCGGTCGAAACCTACACCGCCATGACCTTTTCCGTCGAAACCGGCAAACGTATTTCGCGCAACGACCTGCTCGCGAATTTGGTAGCCCTGCAATACCGGCGCAACGACGCCAGCTTCACCCGCGGCGCCTTCCGCGTGCGCGGTGACACAGTGGAGCTCTTTCCGGCGCACTACGAAGACAGCGCCTGGCGCATCACGCTGTTCGGCGACGAAGTCGAGTCGATCCAGGAATTCGATCCGCTAACCGGGCACAAAACCGGCGACCTCGAAGCGATCAAGGTCTACGCCAACTCCCACTACGTCACCCCGCGCCCGACCTTGAACCAGGCCATGAAAGGCATAAAAAACGAACTGCGCGTCCGCCTCGACGAACTGCAACGTGAAGGCAAACTGCTCGAAGCCCAGCGCATCGAACAGCGCACGCTCCTCGACCTCGAAATGATGGAAGCCACCGGCTCCTGCCCCGGCATCGAAAACTATTCGCGCTGGCTGACCGGCCGCAAACCGGGCGAGCCGCCGCCGACCCTCTTCGAATACATTCCCGACAACGCCCTCGTCTTCGCCGACGAAAGCCACGTCACCATCCCGCAGATCGGCGGCATGTATCGTGGCGACTTCCGCCGCAAGTTCACATTGCAGGAATACGGCTTTCGCCTGCCCTCGTGCATGGACAACCGCCCGCTGAAATTCGAGGAGTGGGACGCGATGCGCACCCAAACCGTCTGCGTCTCGGCAACGCCCGGTCCATGGGAGATGGAGCGCACCGGCGGCGTCTTCGTCGAGCAAGTCATCCGCCCCACCGGCCTGATCGATCCGCCGGTGATCATCCGCCCGGTCGAACATCAGGTCGACGATCTCGTCGCCGAATGCAAGGAAGTGGCGCTCAAAGGATATCGCATCCTCGTCACCGTGCTGACGAAGAAGATGGCCGAAGACCTCACCGAGTATCTGCACGACCAAAACATCCGCGTCCGCTACATGCACTCCGACATCGACACCTTGGAGCGCATCGAGATCATCCGCGACCTGCGCCTCGGTGCCTTCGACGTTCTCGTCGGCATCAACCTGCTGCGCGAAGGTCTCGACATTCCAGAATGCGCGCTTGTCGCAATTCTCGACGCCGACAAGGAAGGCTTTCTGCGCTCAGAGACTTCGCTGGTGCAAACCATCGGCCGCGCCGCTCGCAACATCGACGGCCGCGTGATCCTCTACGCCGACAAGGAAACCAATTCGATCAAGCGTGCCATCGCCGAGACCTCGCGCCGTAGAGCCCGCCAGGACGAATACAACAAGGCCAACAACATCACCCCCGAAAGCGTGCGCAAATCGATCGGCGACATCATCAAGAGCCCGTACGAGCGCGACCACGTCACTGTCGACATCGGCGACAAGGGCCTACCCCATCTCATCGGCCACAATCTGCGCGGCCACATCAAAGACCTCGAAAAGCGAATGAAAGAGGCAGCCAGCGATCTGGAATTCGAAGAAGCCGGCCGCCTGCGCGACGAAGTCAAACGCCTGCAAGCCACAGAACTCGCCATCGCCGACGATCCGTTCGCAAGACAAGAGGCGGTCGAATACGCCACAGAAGAAGCCCTCAAAGGCCGCACGCCAAGAAAACAACAAACCCGCTCAACCGGAGGCCGCCCCGGCACCCACGCGTTCAAGGGGCGCAGGCGCTAGCTGGTCAAAATCACGTATTGCGTCTTGTATATCCTATATGATATAAACTTGCAGTGTCTTGGACCGTCGAATTCTTAAACGAAACCGCACGTGATGAGTTGAGGGCGCTGCCCGACGATAGTCGCGCGCGGTTTGAGCGCATTGTCGCCCTCATCAGTGTCAAGGGGTTGTCACAACTGCGCGAACCTTATGTGAAGCACCTTGAAGGCAAGCTTTGGGAGATGCGCATGAAGGGGAAGGATGGAATCGCCCGGTCGATTTATGTCGCTGCAACTGGACAGAGAGTCGTCATCCTGCATAGCTTTATGAAGAAAACGCAGAAGACGCCGCAATCCGCGCTCGAAACAGCACGCACCCGCGCCAAGGAGGTGGAATGAAGAAGAAGAAGCAACCCGGCTATCGGCCCATACCGGTTGAAAAGAGTTTCGCGGAGTGGAGGAAGCACCCTTCTTATGTGAAAGCTTATGAAGCGCTCGCCGACGAATTCGCTGTCGCCGAGGCGCTGATCGACGCACGCGCTAAGGCGAACCTGCGCCAAGAGGACGTCGCACGCCGGATGAAAACGTCACAGACGGCGGTCGCTCGACTGGAAAGCGGCCGCAGCAATCCCTCTCTGAGCACCTTGCGAAGATACGCCAAGGCGACTGGCACCGAACTCAAAGTCACCTTTCAATCAGCCAAGAATTGAGGCGCTACTTCATGAAATGCTTCCTAATGAGTGCGTGCATCGTTTTAGTCGCCGGCTGCGCCACCGCTCAGCCACCCACCGCCGCTGACGCATTCATCGCCAGCCTCAAGCAGCTCTGCGGCAAGTCCTTCCCCGGCAGACTTGTGACCACTGACCCGGCGGACAAAGATATGGCCGGGCAAAAGCTCACCATGGGCGCAGTCGCCTGCACCGCCGAAGGCGTCGCCATTCCGTTCGCCGTCGGCGACAACCGCTCGCGCAACTGGCACATCACGCGCACACAGGACGGTGTGCGCCTGAAGCACGTGCACACGCACGACGACGGCAGCGAAGACAAAGTCTCGCGCTACGGCGGCGACACCGCCGATGCGGGCACCGCAACGCGGCAGGAATTCCCCGCCGACCAATTCTCGAAAGACTTGTTCCTCGCCAACAAGCTCGAGCGCTCGGTCACCAATGTCTGGGCGGTTGAAATCGTGCCGGGACAATTGTTCGCCTACGAACTGCGCCGCGCCAATCGCTTCTTCCGCGTCGAATTCGATCTCAAGCCCGCACAATAAAAAACGGGCGCCCCGAAGGACGCCCGTGTCTCAATTCATGTCTCGGAGAGCTTACCCGCCGACGACAATCGCGCCGTAATCCTGCGTATTGAACGCTGGCCCGTTGCGATCATTGTCCTGCTTCGTGCCTTCAACGCCGAAGTGGAACGTGATGCCGACTTTGACGGTGTGAACCTGCTTTTCGACATTGTCGGTTCCGAAGTTGTCATTGAAATCTGTGTCGCGGCCTTCATAGGCGACCCACAGGCTAAGCGGCTCTTTTTCTTCTGGCCAATATTCAGCCTTCGCGCCCCAATGTAAGACATCAACGTCAACAGCGCTTTCGAACGCTTCGCCCGAGATGAACCCGACATTTGCTGTCACTGCGACTTTCGGGGTTGCATACCAACGCACTTCAGCGTTCGCGAACCAAGCACTGTTCAGGAAGAGATCATCTGGAACTTCAGGGGAATCATTGGAGTCTGAATCCAAGTATCCACCGCCGAGACCGAGCGTGATGTTGTTCCAGTAATACTGGCCCTCGGCTCCCACGAAATAATACTGGGCCGAAACCTCCTCTTCAAGATCCGCACCAGCTGCAACGCCAGCGCCTCCGAAAATGCCGAGCGCGCCGCGGTCCGAACGATAGTACAAATGCGCAGCGCCTTGGAACCCTGCATCGCGATCAAGCGAACCTTCGCCGCCTTCGTCAACAAAGCTGCCAGTGCCCAAAACATTGAGCTGCAGGTTAATATTGTTCGTGAATGCGACGTTTACATTCGCGTCGCCGCTGATTGACGCAAACGAATCGTCGAAAAGCGAATACCCAAGCACCTCTTCGAAATTATCGTCTTCAAACGTCTGCCCAACTGCCAGGCTGACATTGCCCGTAAACTTGTTCGCACCCGCAACCGCGCTGACGCCCGTGAGCACCAACGTCACAATTGCTGTTCCGGCCATGCCGGCTACTTTCCAATTCATTAAGGCCTCCATTTACCCAGGGGATGTAGAAATTGAGATTGCTGTCCGTTGGGCTGTTGTTAGTCACTTTTGGCCAACGGAAAAGGCCGGGGACAATCACATGGGCCAATTCACGAAGTAAAGGATGAATCTACTACTCAAATAAGACAAATTGACTGTGAGTAAGACTGCAGCAATACTGTCACTATATATAGTTAATTTCTACGTTCGGAGTAATCCTTTAGGATAGGGCTTCGCCTCACGCGATATACTAATCAAAAGGCACACCACAAAGCCAAACGAGCATAAAGTTCCAAAGGCACGCTAGCGTTGCACCTCGGATCGATTTACTATGGCCTCTCGACGCCAAAAAACCGGCGCGGATCTGACGTGGGGGCACCTTGGACGAAGTTTTCAATACCATGTTGGCGCTCGTCGATAGCGCCGCACAGCTTCACTGGGCTGTGATTGCAAGCGCTACGCTCGGCCTCGTGCTGATCGCGTCTGTGTTCCAGTATTGGCGCCTCAAACAAAGATTTGGCGAAACCGAAGCTCACCTTTTGGACCGCTCCATCGGCGCCCACAGCCGCAACTGGACCGCCACCGCGCTGAACCTGGAGAAGAAAGCGCAAGAGCCGGGAGAGGTCGCACGCTCGAGCGCGCTGACCTATCTGCATCTTTTGGATGAGGCCGCAGAAGCCTGGCTAAAGGGCAGCCAATGGCAAGACGCACAGCGTGTCATTCAACGCTTGCTCATCGAGTGCTGCCACACCATTGGCACGCCGGGCTTTGGTGAAAATGAATTTCGCGCCGCCGCCGATATCATCGAGCAGCGGCTTTCAACCTATGCCGATCTGTCCAAGGCCGCCAACGAAGCCCCTGAAAACGCCATCCGCTTTTTGTGGGAACTGGACACGATGTTGTCGATCCTCGACCAACCGGCCCGCATCACCCAGTTGCGCAGTCAAATCACAGCGACACGATACGCCGTGGACAACAAAACTCCCAAGCCCCGCGCGAAGGCTTCTTAAACCAGACTTGAATTGAGATACGCGGCCAGTTCTTTCGAATTGGGCTTTTGTTCCTGCAAGATCAAAATCACGCGATGAATCTGCGCATCGTTTACGCCGTACTTCTTCATCTTGGCGATGTGGGACGGATCACGCAAATGCGCCGCCAGCTCCATGGGCCCCAGCGTCGAAAAATTATTGATCGATCCTTTGATCGCTTTGAGCAACTTGCCATTGCTTGCCATCTGCGCACTCCTTCATTCGCTACATGCAGCAACCTTACTGCATCGCCGGGCAACTTGCGAACCGGCACTTCCCCTGATGAGGGAGTTTGCGCTATCCACCGCATCCGGCACGCGAAAAGCGCTGCACTTTCAGGTTCAATTGTGTAACTATGGCCAACGAAACAAAGTTTTTGGGGGACATCACATGCCGCACGAACTCCTGGCCACCCTAGGCCGCATCATTTTGGGCCTGTATTTTTTAGCGGCAGGTGCCGGAAAAATGTTCGATCCCGACCCGATGACGCAGATTGCTCAAATGACGGCCAACGGCATCCCCGCTGGCGAACTCATGTTCATGCTCGCCGCCGCATGTGAAACGATTGCCGGTCTGTGCTTCATCATCGGCTTGCATGTGCGCCTCGTTGCCGTGCTTCTCGCGATATTCACCGTCCTCGTTTCAGTGAAACTGCACGCCTTCTGGCTTGAACCCGAAGGCCACGAGAAACTGGTGCAAATGATTATGTTCCTCAAGAACATGGCCACGATGGGTGGCCTTCTTGCCTTCGCAGGCTTCGGTTCAGGCCCCGCAGCCATCGACCGGCTCTACGGAAAGTAGCGACAAAAATTATCTGGAATTCGCGCTCGTAAAAGGCAGCCCCAGCGTGCGTGCATAGGCCTTGATGGCGTCCTGCACAGGCGTGCTGGCGACCAGCGCCCGCATGCGATAGCGCAAATCGCTTTGATCTGTCCCGGGCTTCGATGGATCGGCGTAAAGCTGTGCCGTCAGAATGGCCGACGCGCGCAAGGCCGGACGCTCGAACATCGACGCCAACACCAGGGCGGCCTTCTCCTGCTCCCCGCTGCACACATAGGCGTCCAGCAACGCCGCACGCGGCGCATCGTTCATGATCTCAAGTGAGGTCAAAGCCGCGTCGCGACGGGCCGCCCAGCCAAGATCATGCGCGGCACACACCGTTGTCGCCAAAGCCGGCGCCAATTTGGCGGCGTCACCAAGTGTACCCAGCAACTGCAAAGCACCTTCGTCGTCGCCAGTCATCTCAAGCAACTCGGCAATCGCAACACGCAGCGCTACCGGCAGCGATACTTCCTCTTTCAGCAACTCACGCGCCGTACGCCGCGCCGCCCAGGACTCGCCCTGATCGGCGTAAGCATAGGCAATTTCAAGCCGCAACGCCGGACCTGCCGCCCGCTTTTCGCTTCGCGCCTGTTCCACCGCGTGCAGCCCCAGCCGCACCGCTTCATCAGCCCTGCCCACCACGCGCAGCGCCCGCATCAATTCAAGCCAATCCGCCGCAGTCAGTGACTTTTGCTCAAGACGCGCCTGTACGCCCCGTTCGACGCGGGCAACCAACGCCCCCGGGGCCATCAACGCCCGCACGGCTTGTTGTTCCCACAAAGGCGAAAATGATTTGTCGGTCAGCAAAATACTGAGGATGCCTGGCGCCTCCAGCGCCTGCGTTTGACGCGCCGCATCTTCGATCCGGTTCTGGCGCAACAGCAGATTGATAAAACGCAACCGCAGACCATCCGGCACGTGTTGCGATGCGGGGCCACTATATCGCCCTTCGACAAGGCGGGCGACCAGCCGGTCGCGCACCGGCGAATTGCTCTCTTCAAGCGCCGACACAATGTTTTCAATCACACCTGGCTTCAGGCGGTTGGCCAGGACAAAATCGGATTCCGCAAGGCCCAGTATCGCGTCGGCGGCTTGCTCGTGGCGCCCGCAAATCATCAAGATCGAAACGAGCGACGCCCAAGTGTAAGAGTTTGGATGAGCCCGCTGCCGCTCGCGCATGGTGCGTTCAGCGAGCGAGGTATCACCCAGCGCCGCCTGCGCCCGCGCCGTCAGGTAAGCGGCCCAATCTTCATCCGAGGACGACAGTCGCCGGCCTTTCTGCGCGTGACCCGCCAGCAACAAGGCGCTAGCAAACTTTCCGTCGTCGATCGCGAGCGCTGCCTGCTCCAACCGCGCATCGGACTGTGCAGTTTGCACGGCCACAGGCACCGGCGGCGCCGCTGCCAAACTTGCCGCAACTATTAGCCAAACACCCGCCACCGCCCCTGTTTCCCCAAAGCCGTTCCCCCGAACGACACTAGCAAACAATCAGGCGGCAATAGCAGTCCCCAAATGCGGCTGACCAGCGGCTGTGACATTCAAGTCACGCCCAGGCGCCGCGAAACCGCCATCTAGACTTCCGAAAGTGCAATCACAAATATCGTACCCAGCCCCACAACCAGCACGAACGAGTAAATCATCATCAGGCTCACAAATTTGATCGTCGTCAGCCACCAGCTGCGCCCGTAAACCCGGTACATCGCCATCCACAAATAGACGGAAAGTATAAGCCAGATCGCCCACATGAATTCGGAATCACCGATGATCGCCACCATCGCCGCCGTCAGCGCCAGCGCAATAAATATGACAGCGTGAACATGCACCGAAAAAACCAGATGCTCGGTCAGATAGACGCGTGGCCACCAATGCATCACAGCCAGAAGCAGCGCAAACACCGGCACCAGAACCAGCATCAAGCGCGGCAGCCAGACATCCAGCGGCCCGTTCAGCAATATCGGATCGGCACACACGCGCGCATAGCCTTGATTGACACGCGCCAGCTTGGCTCCAACCCAACGCAGCCAGCTTTTCTCATCGCCTGTCGCGCCATCAACATCGATCTTGATGGCCTTCTCGGCTTCGGCCATGCCGCTTTTTTCCTGCTCGCTCAGAGCAACCCGCTCCAGGTTCCCGGCTGGTACAAATAGCTCAATTGTAACGACGGTGCGCTTATTACTGTCCCCGACCGTCATCACTGCGTTTGGATTTTTTCTGATCGCCGCGGCCGCTTCCGGCGGCAGTTTATCCAGCAAAATCGTTTCCGTCTTGAAGGCAACAATGGCAAGCCCCGTCACCTGCAGGGTGACAAAAAATACGACGGTCGCAATCACGAAAAGCCGGAACGGCGGCAACATCGAGGCCCGCTGCCCGACAATATAGCGCCGCGTGAATTCTCCGGGTTCGGCAAACAAAAGCCACAACGTCCTGAACGTACGCGAGTCATAACTGAAGACGGCGTCAAGGAACTCGCCCAGAATCCACCAGATCGGCCGCTGCAGATCGGAGGCTTTCTGTCCGCAGTTCGAACAAAAAGGCCCGTTCAACGCGGTTCCGCAATTGGCGCAAGAAGGCAGAACAGTCATAGGCCAAGGCTCCCCAGACTTTCAGTATGAACCTGAGCCCCGCCAATAATCAAATCGCGGCTTCAGCCAAGGTAAATGGCGTCATGTATTGAACCGGAAATGCATCACGTCACCGTCCTGCACAACGTAATCTTTGCCCTCGAGTCTGAATTTGCCGGCGTCTTTGGCACCAGCCTCGCCGTTGTTGGCCACATAGTCCGCATAGGCAATCGTTTCGGCGCGGATGTAGCCTTTCTCGAAATCAGTGTGGATCACGCCCGCCGCCTGCGGACCGCGTTCGCCCTTATGCACCGTCCAGGCACGCGCTTCCTTTGGGCCGATTGTAAAGAACGTGATCAAATGCAGCAGCGAATATCCGGCCCGGATCAAGCGGTTCAATCCCGGCTCCTCAAGCCCGAGCGTTGAAAGAAAATCATCGCGCTCTGCCGCTGCCAATTGTGCAATCTCGGACTCGATCTTCGCCGAGATCACGACAAACGCGGCGCCCTCGGCCTTCGCGCGCTCCTCTACGCGTTTGGAATACGCGTTGCCGGTGGCGGCCGCCCCCTCATCGACGTTTGCCACGTAAACAACGGGCTTTGCCGTCAAGAGCCCAAGCTGCGCGAACACCGGCCGCTGCTCGTCGCTGATTTTCGTCAGCCGCGCCGGATTGCCCGCGCGCAAGTTCACCAGCGCCGCATTCATAACTTCGGCCTGAACCTTGGCATCCTTGTCACCTTGCTTGGCCTTCTTTTCAGCCGGTCCCACCCGCCGCTCAAGACTGTCAAGGTCGGCCAGCATCAATTCGGTTTCGACTGTTTCGGCGTCCGCAAAGGGGTCAATGCGATTTTCGACATGGGTCACGTCGCCGTCTTCAAAACAGCGCAGCACATAAGCCACCGCATCAACTTCACGGATATGCGATAGGAACTGATTGCCCAACCCCTCGCCTTTGGAAGCCCCGCGCACCAGTCCGGCGATATCGACAAACGTCAGCCGTGTCGGGATGATTTGTGCGGACTTTCCGATCCGCGCCAAAATGTCGAGCCGCGGGTCCGGCACGGCGACTTCACCAACATTGGGTTCGATCGTGCAGAACGGATAATTTGCCGCCTGCGCCGCAGCCGTTTGCGTCAGCGCATTGAACAAAGTCGACTTTCCGACATTGGGCAACCCAACGATGCCACATTTGAAACCCATGAAACCTATTCCTCTGTCTTGCTGAGCGGCGCACTGTCTTTGGGTTTGGGTTTTGGCGCTTTTTGAGGCACCGTCAACACCGTCACCCGATTCATAAAACCGCCGTCGTCCCCATCCGCAAGATAGGGCGCGGCATCCGCAACCGCATTGAGCAACGGCTCGAGCCAGGCGCGTTCGGTCTTTGTAAAATTCCCCAGCACGTGACCGGTTACGCGCTCTTTTTCGCCGGGATGCCCAATCCCCAGCCTGACCCGCCAGAAATCATTGCCGACGTGACTTGAGATCGAACGCAAGCCGTTGTGGCCCGCATTGCCTCCGTCGCGTTTAACACGGACCTTTCCTGCCGCCAGATCCAGTTCGTCATAAACGACAAGAATCCGCTCAAGCGGCACTTTGTGAAAAGCCGCCGCCTCCTGCACAGCCATGCCGCTTTCATTCATGAACGTCATTGGCTTGAGAATGAGCGTCTTCACGGCGCCCGATTTTCCCTTGAGCACGCCCTCACGGACATGACCGCGAAATCGAAGGCGTGCAGGTGCAAAGCCATGCGCACCGGCAATCGCATCAACCGCCATGAACCCGATATTGTGGCGATGATTTTGATAGGTCTCGCCCGGATTGCCGAGACCAACGAGCAACAACATGTTCAAACCTGAATAAAAATCCACTCAAACGCGCAAACGGCCGCCAAGAGATGTTGGCGGCCGCCGCAAGCGTGGGAAGCAAGCGCTTACTTCTTGTCGCCCTTGGCAGGTGCCTTGGCCGGCGCTGCCTTTGCCGGTGCACCTTTCGCACCAGCCGCCGGCGTCTTGCCGCCAGCCGCCGCCGCGGGAGCTGCACCACCAGCCGCCGGTGCCGCACCTGCTGCCGGCGCCTCACCTTCTGCCGCCGTCGTTGGCTTGACTTCCACATCGGCAAATGCCGACGGTGCCGCAACGGTTGCGATCGTGAAGTCACGATTGCGAATAACGGGAATAAGCCCCTCGGTCAGCTTGATGGCCGAAATATGCAAACTGTCCCCGATGTCCATGCCCGTCAAATCGGCTTCGATGAACTGGGGGATGTGTTCTGACATACACGAAAATTCAATCTCGTGACGCACGATGTTCAACACACCGCCACGCTTCAACCCCGGCGAGTCGACGTGATTGTTAAAATGCACAGGAATGAACAACCGGATGCGAGCACCGGCGATCAGCTTTTGAAAGTCCGCATGAATTGGCCGCTCGGTCACGGGATCGATCTGCACTTCGCGCGGGATAACGCGCATCTTCTCGCCTTCGAGATCGAGCGTGAACAGCGTCGAGGTAAAGCGTCCCGTTTGGTAAGGCTTCTCGATGTCGCGATAAGAAATGCGGATCGGGCGCGAAGCGCCGCCGCCTTCACCATAGAGAACACCCGGAATATCGCCTTCGCGGCGCACCGCGCGCGCGGAACCAGTCCCCGTGCCTTGACGTGACTTGGCTGGAATTGTGATGGTTTGTGTGGCGGTTTTCGTCATTGTCGTGAACCCTTTCAGAGGCGCCATGGCCCCTTATCCTGTTCAATCCGGTGATCGGAAAGAGGCGCGGGATTTATACGAACCGGGTTCGGAAGGCAAATCGGCCGGATCGTCAGTCAAAAAGGCTGGAAACAGACCGTTCTTCTGCAATGCGCCGGATCGCTTCGCCCAAAAGCGGCGCGGTCGGAATGATCCTGATGTTTGTGCAGTTTCGCACAGCGTTTGTCGGCGCAATCGAGTCCGTGATCACAAGCTCTTTGAGCGCCGAGCCTTTGACCCGCGCGACGGCCCCGCCAGACAACACCCCATGCGTGATATAGCCAAAGGTCGCCTTCGCGCCCTTGTTCATCAACGCTTCCGCTGCATTGCACAAGGTTCCCGCAGAATCGACGATGTCGTCGATCATGATGCAGGTGCGTCCATTCACGTCGCCGATGATGTTCATGACTTCAGAATCGCCGGCGCGCTCGCGCCGCTTGTCCACGATTGCAAGATCGGCATCGAGCCGCCGCGCCAAAGCGCGCGCACGCACCACGCCCCCGACGTCAGGTGAAACCACCATCAAACGCTCGCCGTCGAATTCTTTCTTGATGTCCGCTTCAAACACGGGTGCAGCTATGAGATTATCGGTCGGAATGTCGAAGAACCCCTGGATCTGACCTGCATGCAGATCAAGCGTCAGCACGCGCCCAGCGCCGGCTTGCGTGATGATGTTGGCGACCAGCTTCGCCGAAATTGGCGTTCGGGGACCGGGCTTGCGATCCTGACGTGCATAACCGAAATAGGGGATAACAGCGGTGATCCGCTTGGCCGATGACCGGCGCAGCGCATCGATGCAAATCAAAAGCTCCATCAAATGGTCATTGGCGGGATAAGACGTTGATTGAATAACAAACACGTCCTCGCCACGCACGTTTTCCTGGATCTCGACAAAAACTTCCATATCCGCAAAACGGCGCACTACCGCCTTCGTCAACGGCACTTTCAGATATTCGCCGATTTCATTGGCGAGCGGATGATTACTGTTACCGGCAAGTAGTTTCATGTCGCGCGATATCCTTCAGGTCGCGGCGGCTTGTACCAACGCCTCCCTCGCCTTGCAATGCGGCTTAGCCTGTCTTGCCGCGCGTAACCTGTTGAATAATCTTCTGAAAGCCTGCCGCCGCCGCTTCACCGGCAAATCCCGCGATTTCGCGCCAAGGCTTGCTCAGCCTGCCGCTCGGAACCGGGTTCTCCTGCGTCAGTATTCCAACCTCTTTGCCAGCTTTGTCGAGCAGGCGCCATCGCAGCACGACGATATCCTCCGATGCCGATTTGACTTGAACCGAGACCGCGCATTCGACACGCCATGCTGCATTCGCTTGAACACTGGCAACACGCATCCCCTGCAGAGGCAACGCACTTTGAAGAGCCTGGGCGAGCGCCGTATTTCCATCACCAGGCGCGCCCTTGATGGCGCCTATCCACACGATGGGTTTGGCAGCCACCACTTTCGCGGGCTCGCTTGAAACTGGCTGTGAATGGGTCAGCGTGCCGATCTTGTCCGCTATCTGTTCAGCAAGAACGGACAATCTCGGCTCTACTTTTGCGCCATCCTCTCCTTTAAAAATGGTGGAGAATTGACCCTTGGGCACACGGTCTGGATCAAACAGGCGCCAAACAACAATGCGCCGCCCGCTATCGCCTGCTTCACTGGGCATCACGTTGGCTGCTCGCCCTTTCAGCACCCAGGCCCGCATGCGGGTTTCAGACAGAGCGGGAATATCGCGCGCCTGAAGTACCCCGATGACCCGGTCTCGCAAAGCAGCAGCGAACTTACCATTGAGGCCTTTTGGCGTCTCAATGATGATCGTTGCGCTATCAAACGACGGACTGAGCATCGCCTCATTTCTGGCAAAACCCTCAAACGGCCGCTCAATCGCGAACGGATCTTCAAGTCCCAAAGGTTCCGTAACCGCGGCACACCCAGCGAGGATCAACAACGACACCAGCGATAAAACGGCTTGGTATGATTTCATCGCGGCACCAACATGATCGCAGACAGGTTGCGCCCATAGTCTGCCTCGCCCCTGTGCGTCGACCGGCGATAGGAAAAATAATCCTTTTCGTTGGCATACGTGCACAGCCACATTCTATCAACATCTACGATCCCTGAAGCCGTCAACCGGTTCGCAACATAGCCAGGCAAGTCGAATAATTTGTGCCTCTCGCGCGCAGCAGGCACGAAATATTTGTGATTGCCGGGCGCCGCCTTTTCAAATCGTTCGAAAAACTCAGGGCCAACTTCATACGATTGCTGCCCAATGCATGGGCCAATTGCAGTTCGTATTCGCGATCGAACGGCGCCCAACCGTTCCATCAATGCGACCGCCGATTCAAGCACCCCGTCCAAGGCGCCCTTCCAACCGGCGTGAGCCGCGCCAACAACACCAGCAGCTTCATCCGACAGCAATACGGGCGCGCAATCAGCTGTAAGGATCCCAAGCACAACACCAGGCTCCGTCGTGACCATCGCATCAGCTTTAGGAGCATCCTCACGTGTCCAAGGCGCCCCGACGTGAACAGCCTGGGCACTGTGAGTTTGGTAGACTGTCAGCAGCCTCGCCTCACCCGTTCCGAACCAATGTGAGATCCGCTCGCGGTTTTCCCGCACGCGCGATCTGTCGTCTCCCGATCCGTATCCGCAGTTGAGCGATTCAAAAAGTCCGCTGGAGACACCGCCTTGACGGCCAAAGTATCCGTGAAGGGTGCGCTGTGACCCGCACAGAGATGACGATTGCAACGGCTTCATTCGGCCTCAAAACCCGCTGGCTGAATCGCCTGAGAAGAGACGGCGCACAGCACCTTGAACAAAGTGCCCATCGCATCGGCCGAGGTCAACCTGTTTAGCGCAGACTCAAGCTGCGCCTTCTGTTGTTCGCTCGCCGATCGTTTAAGAATTTGCGTTCGCTCAACCGCACCCAATTGCGTCAAATAACCGGCCTGCGTCGTAATTTTTGACACACTTGCGCCGCCGCCCGCAAAAGCATCCGCCAGCGCGGTAAAATCGACGTGAGATGTCAAATCAACCATACCAGGCTCCATGAGAATGTCCGCGTACCTATGTCCTTTTACCGCCTGCAACGAATCGCCAAGCGCCGGACCTTCAAAGCCGTAGTCGATAACCAGCGCGCCACCCCCTGCCTTTTGGATCACAGTCGCTATCGCGCGTGCCACGTTCTCTCGCTCGATGGAGCGTTCAAAAATGGAGCCGATGGGCGCATCCAACAACTTAACCGGAACGCAAGCAGACGCCTGAACGTTTGGCTGCGCACCCAAAATCAGGTCACCGGCGTCGTTCAAACCAACTGTGCGCGAGGCCCACCCCTCGTGCATTTTCACAAATTGCACAACAGGAAGTGCATCGAAAAATTCATTCGCAATCACAATCAGTGGCTCTGCTGCACAAATGTCTTGAAAACCATTATACCAGCGCACATTTGGCAAGCCGTTACTTCGAAACAGTGCTGCTTGCACTCTGCGCAGTGCCGGACTGACCTCGACCAAAGCAACCGTCGCCGCAGACAAAAAATCCGGCGCGACACGCGCGGCGCGCAGCACATCTCTCATCAGAGTCCCACGGCCGGGACCAAGCTCAACAAGTGTAAAGGCCGCAGGCGACCCGAGTTTAGTCCAGATATCCACACACCACAGCCCGACGCACTCGCCAAAGACCTGCGAAATCTCCGGAGCGGTGATGAAATCGCCGGACAAGCCAATAGGATCAGATCGCATGTAATAGCTGTCGGCGCACCCGGTCAGCGCAATGCGCATGAACTCGGCGATGGGAATCGGTCCATCACTTTTAATGATTGACCTGATATGCGCTGCCACAGTGTTCATTGCGTCAACAGTGCGGGCCCCTTACGAAAGAGCGAATACCAGAAGAAAAACCCGGCAAACACAAACATAAAGATCGACAACAGCGAACCCATCGTCAGCACACCGCCAAACACCAGCTGATCGGAATCACGAAAGAAAACTTCAACGGCAATTCTGAAAAACCCATAGCCTGCCCAAAACGCCGCAATCATCAATCCAGGGCGGCGAAGGGCATTGAACCTGTGCACGAGGATGTGCAGCACGATGAACAGTACCAATCCTTCAAGTGCCGCTTCATAGAGTTGGCTGGGATGGCGAGGCACATTGCCAAGGCCCTCAATCGCTGGTGCGTGTGGAAAAACCATCGCCCAGGCTACGTCACTCGGCTTGCCCCACAATTCGCCATTGATGAAATTTGCAAGACGTCCAAAAAACAGCCCGATGGGTGCCCCCACCGCTACCAAATCGCCAAGTGCCACAATGTCCAGATTGCGACGGCGCGCAAAAAGGATGATCGCCAGGACTACGCCAAGTGCGCCGCCATGAAACGACATCCCGCCTTCCCACGCGAAAAAAATTCGCCACGGTGCGGCTACGAAATGGTCGATCTCATAAATCAGACCATAAAACAGCACATAGCCGAATCGGCCGCCCAGAATCACGCCAAGGGCGGCCCACACGAACAAATCACCAATCTGGTCGGCGCTGGCCTGCGCTTTGCCCTGAAAGGGCAGTTTCGACCAAAGCGATTCGGTTTTAAGCAGCCTTAAAATGTACCACCAGGCTCCCAGTAGCCCCGCGATATAAGCCAGCGCATACCAACGAATGGCGAGCGGACCCACCTGGATAAGAACAGGATCGATGCTCGGAAACGAAATCGAAAACATGGCGCAAAGCCTTAAAATCCAGAGCGAGACTTGGGGTGACGGCAGACTTCATGTCAAGCCGCCGCCTGCGCCGCAGAAGGTTTGCGCGACGAAATCGTCACACTGGTCAAGTCACAGACCGAAAGACTGGTGAACGATCTCGATCTCGTCCCTCACGAAGAGTTTGAAGCGATCAATGCCATTGCGATGAATGCTCGCATGGAAGTTGAGCACTTGCATGAAAGACTCGTAAGACTTGAGATGGCGGCCGCCCCACCTGTGAAAAAAGTGATTCACAGCACACGAAACCAACCTATCCGCAGACGATCCCCAAGACAGAAATATCATCGGTGACACAGTCCACATGAAGAATGAGTCATCCCACAAGGGGACTCTTGCGCTTGATTCAACCTTTGGTGCACGCTCCTAGGCATGGGAGGTGCTTCGCGTCGGACGACTAGATGTGGAGCGTTTGTTATTCCTAGTCCGGAACACCTGCCTGCGTACCCTTGCTATTGCGTACCCTTGCTATTTTGCCCTCGCATGTCACCGCCGCCGGCCCATCCCGGCGGCGGGCTGACTCTGAGAGGTCTGGAAAGGCAGAAAAGTTGATATGAGTACACCGCAAGTCCAAACTTCAGTACCCAACGACAATCCATTGGATTTGGTCGAGCAACTTGCCGCCCAAAACGAATGGTTGTTCGACCGCGCGGGCGAAGATGAGATGCATCTTTCGTTCCCCGGCCAATCCGAAGACCACCATCTATCGTTTAGTTGGCGTTCAAATGTTGAAACACTTCAATTGTTAGCCCAGCTTGAAGTCAAAGTACCACGTGCCAAGCGGGCGGAAGTTGCAGCCCTCATTAACATGATCAACGAACAACTTGGGCTCGGGCATTTCGAAATGTGGCCCGAAAGCGGCCAAATCACCTATCGTCATGGGCTCCTATTGCGCAATTCGATGGGCACACCCGAGCAGTGTGAGGGCATGATTGACGCCGCACTGGAAGCCTGCGATCGCTATTATTCAGCTTTTCAATTTGTCATTTGGGCTGGAAAGTCAGCAGCAGAAGCAGCAGCAGCGGTTGTATACCAGTGTCAAGGCAGCGCCTGAAAATCAAAGTCGGCAAACAGCCGGATCAAAATGCAAGGCCGATCATTATAGTTGGCGCTGGCCACATGGGCACTGCATTCGCACGCGGCCTTGCAGCAGCTGGTTTGGGCAACCGTTTGGCACTTATCGACCCCGCGCTATCGCCAACCGCCGCCAATGCGTTTCGCAAAATGGGTGCGTTCGTCGCAAAAAATGCACGAGCTATAGACGGCACCAATCCGCAGGCTCTTATCTTGGCTGTCAAACCACAACTGATAGCATCAATTGCTCCAGAATACACCGGAGCGGCGAAAAATGCCCTCGTCATTTCGATCGCTGCCGGAACCACGATCCAACGCTTGAACCATTGGCTCAATAGGCCAGCGGCGCTCGTTCGTGCGATGCCGAACTTGCCAGCGTCAATCGGCAAAGGCATTACGGCCGCTTTCGCCGCGTCCACTATCACGCCGGCGCAGAAAAAACTGGCAGAGAAATTGCTCAAGGCGGTCGGCGACCTAATATGGCTTGACGACGAAAGCCAGCTGAATGCCGTGACCGCAGTGTCGGGCTCGGGACCGGCCTATGCTTTTTTACTCACAGAATCTCTGGCAGTGGCAGCGCAGCGCATGGGTTTGTCTCCTACCGTCGCCCAGGTGCTGGCTCGCAAAACCATCGAAGGAGCGGGCGCCTTGCTGTCAGCAAGCAAAATTGAGCCGGTCAGCCTTCGCAAATCGGTGACGAGTCCAGGCGGCACAACCGAAGCCGCACTCAATGTGCTTATGAACGAATCGAAATTTGAGCGGCTTATTGGTGATGCCGTCGAAGCCGCAACCGTCCGCGCCACCGAATTGGCAAGAATCGAATAGGTCACTCATGGCGGCAAAATCCTCTCCCGAAGACAAACTTGTGACAGCAGCCCTTGCGGCGATTGAAGAGCAGGGCTGGGCCGCACTTTCGCTGACCGCTATCGCGCGCAAAGCAAAAATTCCTCCGCAAACCATGTATGAAATGTGCCCAGATAAACGGGCATTGTTGTCCCTGATGGCCAAGCGCACCGACATCGCGCTATTGGAGCGCGCGGATGAGCCCGACAAAGACGCGCCCGCCCGCGACCGCGCTTTCGAGGCCATTCTCAATTGGTTTGAGGGCCTGGCACCGATGCGTCCCGCCCTGCGCATCATCCACAAGGAAAGTGCCGGCAACCTCGGCGGGATCATCGACCTGATACCTGCAACCATGCGCAGCGCCCAATGGATCGCCGATTGTGCAGCCCTGCCCAGCACCGGTTGGGAGGGATTCTTCGTCACCCGCGCCATAGGGCTGCTCCTCGCTGAAACATTGGGCGTGTGGCTCAACGACGGCGACGATTTGGCCAAAACCATGGCTCATGTCGACCGGCGCATGCGCACAATGGAAGAATGGGTGAGTGCTTTGCGGCAAGCTAATAAGTCTGAGGAAACGCCGGACACGGATTGACGCTCTAATGCGGGGAGCCCATTCTGGCAGCGGCATGCAAGGAGACACCACCATGACCAGCAAATCCCCATTTCCCGAATTTGACTTCAAGTGGCCGAACTTTGATCAAAGTTTCTGGGACCGTTTCAGCGTACCGGGCGTAAACACGTCGTCGCTGATGGAAAGTCAAAAAAAGAACTTTGATGCGCTTGTCAAAGCCAACCAGAAAGCAGCCGAGGGTTATCAAAATCTGATGCGCCGTCAGACAGAGATTCTCAGCGAAACGATGCAATCGATTCAGGACGCAGCCGCCGGTTTGATGAAGGCCAACGACGGAAAAGACCTTCCGAAAAAACAGGCCGAACTGGTTGAGAAAACGATTGGCCGCGCCTTTATGCACATGAAAGAACTCGCCGACCTGACGATCAGCGCCAACAGCGAGGCCTTCAAAGTCATCCAGGATCGCGCAAAAGAGTCCATATCCGAGATGCAGGAACTCGCCGAAAGCATTTCGAGCCCAAAAAAATAGCGTCACTAAACCGGTAAACGAATCATCGCCCGCAAGCCACCCAGCTTGCTGTCTTCAAGAATGATATCGCCGCCATGTCCCCGGGCGATATCGCGCGCGATCGCCAACCCCAACCCCGCACCGCCGGTTGCCAGCGAACGTCCACTGTCCAAACGATGAAACGGGCGAAACGCTTCTTCCCGGCGCGCCTCCGGTATTCCAGGACCGTCGTCATCGACGGCAATCTCCACTACATCTTCATGTAGCACCGCGCTGAGTTGCACCTTGGTCCCGTGACGCATGGCGTTTTCAACCAAATTCACCACACAACGCCTGAGCGCATTGGGCCTGACTTCCAAGGCCACCCCTTCAGGCGCAGTCAAAGCCAGTGTCTTCAAAGGCACTTTTCCGTCAGCTTTGCGCTGCGCATTGACCGCAACATCACGCAACAACTGCGAGATATCCGTGTCGGTAGCACCCTCCCCCGCCTGTCCGCGCGCAAAGGCCAGATACTCTTCAAGCATATGCTCCATCTCTTCAAGGTCGCCCTTCAGCGCTTGAATTGACGCGTCCTCTTTCATCATCGCGAGCTCAAGCTTCATCCGCGTCAACGGCGTCCGCAAATCATGGCTGACGCCCGCCAGCATATCAGTCCGCTGCTGGACGAACCGCGAAATGCGCTCCCGCATGTCGATAAAGGCGAGCGACGCGCGTCTGACCTCCGTAGCGCCAGATGGCCTGAAGTCCGGCGCATCCCGTCCCTTGCCAAACGCTTCCGCCGCGTCCGCCAGCCGTTCGATTGGTCTGATTTGATTGCGCAGAAATATAATCGCAACGCTCAAGAACACCAAAGACGTGGCGATCATCCAGCCGACCCAGACATGAGTATTGGTCGACATAACGCGCTTGCGCTCCGCCATGACGTGCATCACGGCGCCGTCCAATTGGACCCTGATGTCGACGTGATCTTCAAGCGTAGTCGAATCGATCCAGACCGGACGCTCAATCCGCGACGACAATTCCCTGACGAACACTCTCTTCAGGACATCATAGGCCGGTGAATCGGTTTCAGGAATTTTTTCGCCCTGCTTCACCACAGGCACCAACCCGAACGACGTTTCCCGCAGCCGCACGGCCTCAGCCGCAAAGCGCTCCGCGCCAATGGTTTCGTAACTCTGTACGAACAGTACGATCTGCGCCGCAACTGCGCGCGAGATTCGCATCGTCACTGAATCCCATTGCTGATCGAACAGCAAATACGTCACCACGGCTTGCACCATCACCACCGGCATCACGATGATCAACAGCGAGCGGCCGAACAATCCGCGTGGCATTGAGCGCCTGAACCATCCGCCTGACACGAGCGCTAACCCACGCGATCTGGCATCAGCACGTAGCCAATGCCGCGAACAGTTTGCAGATAAAGTGGCAACTTGGGATCATTCTCAATCTTGCGGCGCAGGCGCGTGATTTGCACATCGACCGTCCGCTCAAGCACCGCACCCATCCGTTGCGACAGATCCGAACGCGTAAAGGATTGCCCCGGGTTTGCACCCAGTAACCGCAACAATTGAAGCTCGGCCGAAGTCAGTTTGACCGGTTTTCCCTCTCGCGTAAGTTCACCGCGCTCGGCGTCAAAACGGCAGGCGCCAAGATGAACAATCTGCCTCACCACTTCGACCGGCCGCCCAGCACGCCGCAAAATTGTCGAAATCCGCAGCAGCAATTCACGTGGCTCAAAGGGCTTGGCCAAATAATCGTCGGCGCCGCGCTCCAATCCTTCGATCCGGTCGATCGACTCCCCCCGCGCCGTCAGTAACAATATCGGCACACTCGATGTCTCGCGAATGGACTTCGTCAGCGAAAAGCCGTCTTCACCCGGCATCATGACGTCAAGCACGATGAAGTCGAAATCCAGGCTTGCCAAAAGTTGACGCGCCTCTGCTGCATCTTTGGCCGCCGTAACCCGGTAGCCGCTTTCGCTGAGAAACCGCTGCAGCAATGTGCGAATGCGCGTGTCATCATCCACGATCAGCAGATGCTGAACGGTCTTTTCACTTTCACTTTCAATTTTTACATCTGGTGTCATCGTTTCGCTATCAGGCGCATGACCCCTGCCCGTTCCTGATCCGCCAGCAAGCCCGATAACACCTGCCTGAACCCTGCAACAGCTTCGGGGCCTGCGTCCTTGTACGCCTTGGCAAATCTGGCGCGCTGCAGTGCAACCAAATCGCCTGCTACTTCCGTTCCTTTTGCCGTAAGCCGCAATAGCCGTTGACGCCTGTCGCGGGTTCCCTGGGTTTGAGTCAAAACTCCAATCCTCAATAAATCTCTCAAAACGCGACCAAGCGACTGTTTCGTTATACCAAGGATGCTCAAAAGGTCCGAAACCGGCATCCCCGGGTGACGCGCAATAAAATGCAGGGCGCGCGCATGCGCCCGGCCAAGTTCAATCTCCTGCAGCCGCGCATCCATGGCTTGCCCGACATCGCGCCCGGCAAAAAAGAAGAGCTCAACCCCATCGGTAAGCTCTTCTTCCCGCAAATATAGAAGAGGGGCCGCAGATTTCATCAAAATGCCTGCTGGAGTCCTGCGCCTTGTGTGTGGCAGATATGCGCCACAATAGAGCGCACAGTGCACGGCTCGCAAGCTATACTCTGTGCTTAACGCGTTCCAGGAGCCCGACATGTCGCTAATTCCCTTCGATGACCGCGATGGACACATCTGGCTGGACGGCAAACTGGTGCCGTGGCGAGAGGCAAAAATACACGTTCTGACCCACGGCCTGCACTACGGTTCATCCATTTTTGAAGGCCAACGGGTCTATGGCAGAAAAATCTTCAAACTGGATCAGCACACCGCCCGCCTGTTTGAGTCCGCGCGCTTGATGGGATTTGAAATTCCATACACCGAGCAACAAATCAGCGACGCCTGCAGGCAAGTGGTCGAAGCCCAGGGCGCCGATGACGCCTATATGCGCCCTGTGGCCTGGCGCGGCAGCGAACAAATGGCTGTAAGCGCGCAGAAATCAAAAATTCATGTCGCGATTGCCGTCTGGCCCTGGCCGTCAATGTTCGATCCCGCGATCAAGGAAAAAGGCATCCGGCTCGACATCTCGCGCTGGCGCCGCCCGGCGCCGGACACAACGCCATGGAAAGCCAAAGCCGCCGGACTTTACATGATCTGCACCCTGTCGAAGCACGAGGCCGAAGCCAAAGGTTATGCCGACGCCATGATGTACGACTGGCGCGGCCTGGTTGCTGAAGCTACCGGCGCCAACATGTTCTTCGTCAAGGACAACAAACTGTTCACGCCCTGGCCCGATTGCTTCCTCAACGGCATTACGCGCCAAACCGTCATGGATCTCGCGCGCGCGCGCCAGATCGACGTGGTAGAAAAATACATTCAAAGCTCGGACGTCGCCGGATTCAGCGAATGCTTCCTCACCGGCTCTGCCGCAGAAGTGACCCCTGTTGGCGAAATTGGCCCGTGGAAATTCACAGTCGGCAACATCACCCGCACAATGATGGACGACTACGCAAACTTTGTTCGTGGCAAAATGAAAATCTAACCCTTGGACCAGCGCGCGGCCGCATCATCGTCGCTGCTGCGCGCCTCGATCCAGTAAGCTCCGGACTGGCGCAACTCCTGCTTCCAGAACGGTGCACTTGTTTTGAGATAATCCATCAAATATTCAGCCGCCTCGAACGCTGCCCGTCTGTGAGACGCAGCCGTCACCACCAGCACAATCCTCTCACTCGGCTTCAGTTCGCCATAACGATGAACAATAGTGACGCCCAGCAATTCCCAGCGCGCCCGCGCCTCATTGGCAATGCGCTCGAGCTCGCGCTCCGTCATGCCCGGGAAGTGCTCCAGCGTCATGGAGATCAACCTGTCACCCGAATTTTCCGCACGCACCAGGCCAACAAAACTGACGACCGCACCAGCTTGGGCACCAAGCTGTGCGATCTCAAGTCCCGGATCGAAATCATCCGGTTGAACGCGGATCCGGTTCATCCCCCGGTCACCGGCGGGAAAAAAGCAACTTCATCATCCTGGCCAATCACAGCACCCAGCAGGGCATGCTCCTGATTGACCGCAACGCGAAATCGCTTTTCATCGGCGAACGCCTCACCAAACCCGCCGCCGCGCAGACGCAGCCACTGCACCAAGTCCAAAACCGTCGTCACATCGGCAGGCACAGTTACAACCTCTTCGCTGCGTCCGGTCTTCTGCCGCACCCAGGCGAAATAGAGCAGCTTCACGGCGCGTCCTTTACCTCGACGGCCTTGCGCCGCGGCCGCGCGTGTTCGCCGGACACATGCGCGAGATTGGCCATCGCGTAGCTGAGCCCCGTATAGATCGTCAGTGCTGCGGCGGCCCACAATGCAAGAATGCCTGCGCGATGCACCCAGCCCCAGACGTGCTCGATGGCCGGCGCCAAAATCAACATCGCAATCGCCACCACCTGCGCCACCGTCTTGAACTTCGAGATCGACGACACCGGCACTTGCACCGAGATCGTCGCCAAAAACTCGCGCATGCCCGAAACCAGAATCTCGCGCGCCAGAATGATCAGCGCCGGGATGATCACAAAACCCCGGATATCGTCCATGTAAACCAGCATCACCAGCGCCGAGGCAATCAAGAGCTTGTCCGCGATCGGATCAAGCATCTGCCCCAGGCGCGACTCGCCGTTGCGCCGCCGCGCGATCCAGCCGTCGGCGTAGTCCGTGCAAGCGGCAACGACAAACAATGCGAACACGATCCATCGCCCCGCCGGCATTTCGATCCAGAACGCAGCCACGAACAAAGGCGTCAGCGCGATGCGTGTCAGCGTCAGCAGATTTGGTAAGTGATCGCCCATGGGCGCCAACTCTAACACGGCCAGCGCACGCGTCGCGCTAGCTCTTTTCGTGAAAATATTCATATATTTTCCGCGCCAATTCCTTTGATATTCCTTTAACGGCCTCCAAATCCGCAAGTCCCGCACGTGTAACCCCCCGCCCCGACCCGAAATGGTTGAGCAGAGCCCGCTTGCGTGCCGGGCCAATGCCATCGACCTCATCCAATGGCGAGGCGGTCAGGCCTTGCGCCCGCTTTGCACGGTGAGTTCCGATCGCAAAGCGATGGGCTTCGTCGCGCAACCGCTGCAGGTAAAACAAAACCGGGCTCTTGAATTCCAGCTGAAACGGATCACGCCCTGTCATAAAAAATCGTTCCCGCCCTGCGTCACGGTCAGGACCCTTCGCAATGGAAACGACCATGACATCCGCGACCTCAAGTGCATTCAAAACCTCTCGCGCGATGGCGAGTTGCCCCCCACCACCATCGATCAGAATGAGATCCGGCACCACCACATCCCCCGCCTCATCGTCACCGTCGCGCTCGTCGAAGACGACACCTTGGCTCTCCTCCCGGGCACCCCGCTCCTTGATCATGCGCTTGAACCGCCGCGTCAGCACTTCGCGCATCATCCCATAGTCGTCACCGGGCGTGAGCGCGCTGTCCTTGATGTTGAATTTTCGATACTCGGCCTTGATAAATCCCTCAGGCCCCGCGACCACCATCGCACCAACGGCATTCGTTCCCTGAATGTGACTGTTGTCGTAAATTTCAATGCGCCGCGGCGGTGCCTCAAGTCCCAATGCTTCACCCACGCCGCGCAACAGTTTGACCTGCGTTGCACTCTCGGCCATGCGCCGCGCCAGTGACTCTCGCGCATTCATCACCGCTTGCGCCATGACTTCGCGTTTTTCGCCGCGTTGCGGCACCAGCACCTCCACGCGCCGCGCTGCTTTCAGCGACAGCGCCTGCTCCAGCAACGCGGCATCAGGAATGTCGTGGCTGACGATGACGAGCCTGGGCGGCTCACGCTCATCATAAAATTGCGCCACGAAACTATCGAGAATTTCCTCAACCTCGACACCCCGCTCATGCTTGGGAAAATAAACATGATTGCCCCAGTTCTGTCCCGACCGGAAAAAAATAACCTGAACGCAAGTGTGCCCGCCTTCCTGATGGGCCGCAAACAGATCGGCCTCATCGATCGTGCCGGGATTGATGCCCTGTTGCAGCTGAACATGGGCCAAAGCGCGAATACGATCCCTGACCCGCGCGGCCTTCTCAAAGTCCAGCGCTCCGGCTGCCAACTCCATGTCACGCGACAACTCGCTTTTGACCTCGTCACCCTTGCCCTGAAGAAACCCGCGCGCCAGATCGACAAGATGACGATAGTCCTCAGGCGAAATTTTGCCGACGCACGGCGCCGCACAGCGCTTGATCTGGTGCAGCAAGCACGGCCGCGTTCGATTTTCGAATACCGGGTCCGAACAGCTGCGCAATAAAAATGCCCGTTGCAGCGTATTCAGCGTCCGGTTCACAGCACCGGCAGAAGCAAACGGACCGAAGTAATCGCCCGGGCGCGACTTCGCACCACGATGCTTGATGATCTGCGGCGCAGCGTGATCACCCGTCACCAGAATATAGGGAAACGATTTGTCGTCCCTGAGCAGAATATTATAGCGCGGCTTCAGCCGCTTGATCAGATTGGCCTCGAGCAACAACGCCTCAACTTCCGACGCCGTCTGCACGAATTCCATTGTCGCGGTATTCGCTATCATCCGTGCAATGCGCGCCGGCTGATCAAAAGGTTTCGTATAGGCCTGAACCCTTTTCTTCAGATTGGCGGCCTTGCCAACATAAAGCACATCACCGCCCGCACCGATCATGCGATAAACCCCGGGCAAGTTGGGCAGGCGCGTCAGATAATCGGCAATGACGCCAGCACCGCTGGCCAAAAGCCCCGGCGCTTCAATCACCTCAGCGATATCGTTTTCCTTGCTCATTCACCCGACAATCACAGCCTTCGCTTGCTACCACTAGCGTGACCCACACCGGTCAACCACAAAAAACCTCCGTACCCCGAAAAACCTGCTACATCTGCTACATTCGCTCAACACAGCCATTTTTCCTGCTACATACCTGCTACAAACGTGCAACACACCTGTTACGAAAACTCCCCATACGCGATAGCGGTCAATTGCCGAAAATAAGGTATATTGAAAAATAATTATAGGAACAATAGCGGAACTTATCAACAGCCGCCGCCTGTTTGCCCGGCTTGCAGGCCCTCATGTGAGACGGATCGAGGGGGGAAGGAGTACTCCCCCCACGGCACCCCACCTTTTTGCATGCAAAGCTTGCAATAAGCCCCCGCGTTAACACTCATTCCCGCAGAAACTCGATGACACCCCATCCATACCTGCGTCAGCCCGCCGCATGATTTTTCGGAAGCCCTTATCGTCCGCCAAAGCCCAAACCCAACCAGCTTTCCCGGCAACAAATCCACTATTCAAGTCGCAGCCAAAACCAAAAGCCAAGCGCTCGAATGAGTACAATAGAACATATACCGAACATCAACACCCCTGTCAACGTATTGGCGCCAGCCACGGGTTCAACAACTGAACCCCATCGGCTCGAAGCCGGCGGTGTTGCGCGTGACGGCGGTTAGCCCGTGCACCAGCGCAGTTGCCGCGATCAGCGCATCGCCCTGGGGCCGCAGGTCGGGGACATGAAGTGCTGCACTTCGCCGCGCAATGGCAGCCGGGGAAATGAGCCTCGCCCAGCTGCGCAAGGCGCGCGCGATGACGCAAGTAGCCCTCGCGCGCAAGCTCGGCAAGACGCAGGCCCTCATCTCCCGCATCGAAAGCGCGGGAGATCTCTACATCTCGACGATGCGCAAGCAGATCGAGGCGCTCGGCGGCGGCCTGGATATCCGGGCGATCTTCCCCGATATGGCGCCGGTGACAATTGCAGGATTCAAGGAGCTTGCGGATGTGCGTGTCGCCGCGCCTTCGACAAAAAAGTCGAAAATCCGGGCGCCGGGCCTGAATGAAGCAAAGACACAATTCAGGCATCGCCGCCAGCCTGCTCGTTCAAAGCAAAGCATACGGATCGCGGCGAAGGGGGCCTGAGGGGAATACGTAAGCTGTCCCCTTACTTGAGGGGAGCTAGTGATTTGAATTTGGTGTCCGACCCCAATACTTCCATTCCAGATTGATCACGAAGATGACCGCGCCTCCGGCCAAGATCAGCACGGCGTTCATAGCCGTCAGCGCTGACCACACGGCATGCAGTGCAAAGAACGTGGGCGTTCCCGGTTGCGTTTCGGCCAATTCGTTGCCGAGGAACACCCAAGCAAAACCCGCAGCCACCCAAATGGCCAACGCGAACAGGACGCACCAAATGCTTAAAATCAGCCTCCAATCGAGCGACGAGAATTTCGCTTCCTCCGCCACCGAAGCCGCGACCGTATCGATGCTACTCATATCACTATGTCCCCCATTGAAATCATTGCCTACCGCGTTTTCTGTTTCTCGCCTTCCGTCTTCGGCACGAGGGCCGGGCCCTCGCATTTCATCGGCGCCAGCGCCGCCAGCACCATCTTGCGCTGCGCAAGATGGTTGAGGTAGTCGCCGAGCAACGGCTCGGGCAGCAAGAGGTTTCCCGCGCGCACCGATCCTCCCGTCGCAACCACGACGCCACCAAACCGTTTCCAGTCGAACGCCCAAGCAAAGAGCCGCGGCAAGACTCCGAGCGGCCGCGCCGTCATGCCAAGTGGCTTAACAAACCCGCCGCGCAAGTCGCGATATTGAAACGGGATCGTCGCGATGTTCCACTCGCCGAACGGCGAAGGCACAATGGACGGAAACGACAAGCCGAACAGCGGAAACCGGTTCACGACGCCAAGCTCGCGTTCGAAGAAAGCGCCCGACCAAATGTGTCGGTACGCGGGCCACCAACCGTTTGGACCCAAAAACCGGCGGCGCAACTCGCTCGCCGACTTTTGAATTGCGAACACGTGCGCCGGGTTGATGACAATCGCCTCGGTCAGCCGGTCCGGTATTTCTTGCTGCGGAAGACATATTCCCGTGCAATCCGGAACAAGGTTGGGGGTGCCGTTGCTGCGGCACGTTTTTGCGCTGACCGGAAAGAGCCATGCCGCCGGCGCATTCGAGACCAAACCGCGCAGCGGCACCGGCGCGGCGGCGCGCTCGGGCGCGGCGGGCGGCGTGGCCGGCGGCGGCGTGGCCGGCGGCGGCGCGGCAGGCCGCGCGACGCTCGGGCAACCGTCGGCCAGCGGTCCGCTCGGCATGATGCGCAGCCTGGCGTCGGCGACTTTGGGCAACGCTGCGCCGTCCGGTCGTTGATACCTGATTTCGATCACGCCGCTGAGCACGCCCGCGACGTGCGACTTCAAGCGCCGGCACAGGTGATAAAGCGGCGCCCAAGATTCTCGCGAAACCACCTGCGGCGGGCGAAGCTCGATGCCGATGCCGAACCAATCGCGATAGCGCGCGCGATAGCGCGCGCTCTCTCTCCGGCGTCCTGTCGCCGAACAACGCCTGCAGAAACACCTTGTCGTAGTTCGTTTCGATCACCACACGCGCCATCATCTCGGACCCGGTGATCGGGGCCAGCAGGCAATCGAACGGAAACCAGATCCGCTTGTAATCTGCGTAGATGCGTTCGTAGAACGGCATCGCGTTCCACTGCTTCTCCTTGCGCAGCCCATCCTTGAAACGGTCGGCCAGCACCGCCGCATCGACCACGCGCGCAAGCAAGAGGACGATCGTCTCCTCCGGCCGCCGATGCGCAAAGAGGCGATCCCAGCGCAGCCACAGCCGCTCACGCCGGCGATCCCACCGCAGCTTCAAACGCTTGGACAGCTGTGCAAGCCACGCCTTCCACGTGGCCGTGGTCTCAAGCTGCGGCAGATCCGGCGCACGCAGGAGTTTGGCGTGCGCTTCGCGCTGTTTGCGCTTGAGATTGTTGAACTCGTCCCGTTGTCGCTGCTTCATCTCGTTGCGCAACGCGCCCTGCGCCGCCGCAAGCTGCTCGCGCTGGCCTTGCACGAGTTGTTCACGCGCTTGGCGCTGCTCGGCGCCCAGTTGTTCGAGCGCTTTGCGCAGCGCAAGCTCTCGCCGTTCGCGTGCGGTCAGCTGCTTCTCGAAGTTCAGCCGCACATATTGTCCGATCGCCTCTTCGGGTCCCGCCGGCAGGCAGCGAGGCTCCAACACCATCGGGCTTTCGTCGTAGGGGGCCGTCGGTTTTGGGAACTCGACGAACTCTTTGATCAGTTCTGGCAACGGCTCCTCGACCACCGACCTGACAACGTGCTCGCGTTGCTTCGGAAAATGAATCTCCTTGCGCAGCGGCGGCACCGTGCCGTCGTCCAGGAATCTCTCAATGTTCACACGCCGCTCTTGCGCGCGCTTGTTGGCCTCGCTCTCGGGCTTCCGCGGAAACGCCCTATGCACGGGCAAGTCGAGCAGCAGCTCCACCAGCCATTGGCGCACCATACCGAACGACTCGCGCAAGCGTAAAATCACACGCGTCAGCGGTCCGCAAAAGACGAACACGAGCGCAATAAGCGCGAACACGAGGCGAGCGCCAGAAAACTCCGCCAGCGGATCGGGTAGTCCCTTGGCCAGCTCCAGAATCGTCGGCCCGATCACACCCCACCAGGCGAGCGCGATGGCATGCATAATAAAGAAAAACACCACGTAGCCGATCCCTGGCAGCGTCTTACACACCCACCAGTGGCCGGTGTCGTCGAGCCGCTGAACGAACCACGCGGCAGTGAGCCCCGCCACGCCCGCCTGCCATGCGTGTTCGCGAAGAAAATCGAGTTGCAGCAACGCGTACGCCTCGCCGAGGCACCGCGAGAGCGCGTCTTGGCTCCATTCGGCGGGCCATTCGATCGTCAAGAACCACAGCAGCCATTCCCCCGCCTTGCTGATCGGGGGCCCGAGCCAGACCGGTGACACGATGAGCATCCACCCCCAGACGACGGCATATATGACGGCCTCGACGCCGCGGATCGGCGCATCGATCTGGCGCGTAGTCGCTTGACTGATCGCCAAGAATAAAACGAAAGCGCTGAGAACTGTGATCGCCACCAGTTCCCTGGCGAGCAACTCCGCCGGTATCGCGATCTGCAAATTCCCCGCCGCCCACCACGCGAAGCAAGACGCGCCGCCGATCAGAGCCGCCGCGAGCGCGTACTCCACAACCCCCCAGCCAACGTCGTCGTACCACTTGCGCAAAGTGCGCTGCCCCCCGGTCAACGGCTCGCGCCGCGCCATCGACTCTCTGATGACGGCAAGGCGACGAACTGCAAGGTCACAATGCCGTCTGGCAGCGGCCCTGGGTAGCGCCTAGGAGCCACAAGGCTTACGCAAAAGCAGCTGCTGACAAGCGGAAACACACGCCAAGGATGTGCCTACACCCCATCGGCTCACCGCGCGATCAGCAAAACCTCCCGCTGAAGCGAATGCACGCGTCGCCTTCGCTCGCCAGGAGAAAAGCGAGCAAGATTTTACGCGCGAGGTCTGGAGAATGTCTGTTGCTCGTTTTAACGATCGACTGGAAAGATTATCGCGGTCAAACTCCATTTTTCAAATCAGTGTATAAAAGTGTCCTCCTCGCGAACACTTGAGAGGAGGTGGCTGCGCACATGCGCCAGCATGTGCTGCAGATGGAGGAGTGCGGCCCGGCAAGCGCCATCGCCCGTGGGTAATCTCACCCACACTGTCCCTAATTCCGCAAAGCGCAGGGACACAGGACCACCGAACTCCATCCCCTGCAGCAGCTTCCTCCTACGCCCTGCGGGCTTCGGACGACAAGTCGCTGCGCAGGTACTTCCTCGCGAGCGAGGAAGAAAAAGGAGTTATGCTGCTTGATGTTCAGCGCGAACTAACACGCGCTTGACGATGTAAAAGATCGTGATAACGGCAAGGTAGCCTACATAGAGGGCCAGCGCGTAACGCCAGTATTCGCTGTCGACTATTTGCGGCAGACGAAACGGCGCGGAGTTGGCGATGACAGGAAGCATTACGTCGGCGACGAGATGAATGACGGTTGCGCCAAGTGCGACCGCAAAGACGTTGCTCCACCGGTACATGAAGAAAGCAGCGATAATTGCGATCAAGAGACCCTGCACCGCATTAACGTGAGCAAAGCCTGCTTGCAGATAGACGTTAAAGTCGTTCAAGAATGTTTGTAGCGTTTCCATGATTCTTCCTTGAATGGTAGGTGGGTTGACCCGCCTGGTCCCAACGCCAGTGGCCGGGCGCAGCAACCTTACCGGACCCACCGATATGGTTACTGCCATCATTAAACGCACGAGGTCCGATTAGGGTTCCCTGTGGTTCCCGCCGCATCGCTCGATGCGGCAAGAATGCTTGCGCCGAATTACTGCAGATCGATGCTTGCGCGACGGTTCTGCGGTTCCTTCACATTGTTGCCGGTTTGAACGAGCAGCTCGGTTTCGCCTTGGCCGGAGGCTGCAATCTTGTTCGCTTCGATGCCTTGTCCGACAAGTTCCTTGCGCACCGTGTTCGAGCGGCGTTCGGAAAGCCGCTGATTGTACTGCGGCGAACCGACCGTGTCGGCGTGTCCCACGACGACGATGCTCGTGGATCCGAACTGCTTGGCGGCTGCGGCCGCGTCGGCGACGACACCTTGCGCTTCCACGGTCAGGTCCGATTTGTTGAAACCGAAGAAGACAATGAATTGCTTCGGAGCGGCGGGCGCCGGGGATAGCGGCGGCGGTGAGGCTTCGACCATCGGCGGCATCACGGCCGCCACTCTTTCCTGATCGGGATAGAGGTCGTAACGTAACCCGATTGTTAGGGTATGATTTTGTACGTCTTCGGTATCGTAAAAATCGGTGTGGCCCAAGTGGCGTCCCTGAAACTCGGCAGTGTCCGAGCGCAGATAACGATAGTTCATGGTGAGGTCCATGCGCGAGCTGACGGCATAGTTGAGGCCTGCGATCCCTTGATAGGCGAAGCTGGTGTCTTCGTCTTGATCAATGGTGCCGTCGTCGAATTCGGCGTGCACGGCACCGGCGCCGGCGCCCAAACTCAGCGTCATCCGATCGGTTACAGGGATGTCGTACAGCGCGTTCACCATAAGCGAGGCCGAATTGATCTCGCCACCCGGGGCATTGGGGACACCGTTGATCGCGCCGATTTCGTTGTGGCGATAGCTTCCGTCTCGCCACGGCCAAAAAGGCTCAGCGCCGATCAGGCCAACCCATGCACCAAATTCAAAAGCCAGCAAAAGAGGACAACAAAATCACCGAAACATAAATCAATGCGCTGAAAATATCCGGTGCTTTGCCATCCCCTCACTCCCACTCAATTCTGGAGCCCAGACTTCCTCCTGCAAGTGCTTCAACTTGAATCAGCGGTAACCTGGATTCCGTGCTGGGCCTATTTGACGCCAGCCTCGCGTTCGATCTCGACGCCCACCGACGCCGCCTCGGGTACCACTTGCAGCTTTTCGATCCGCACCCGGGCCACCTTCACCCGGCTGTCCGTCAGGCAATGGGCTGCAATCTGCTCGGCCAGGGTCTCGACAAGGTTAAGGTGCCCAGACGCCAGGATGGCCTTCACGGCCTCAACAACCGCGCCGTAATCGACAACATTTTCAAGCCTGTCCCCAACCTCTCCTGCGGTCTCTTCTACCGTCAGGTCGATGTTGATCCGGACCGGCTGCAGCCGGCCTTTCTCGCGCCGGTAGACGCCGATATTCGCTTCAAGCTCCAGGTCGCG
>Ga0163144_10001879_pt1 | contig 49160 bp, 39 predicted proteins | sample OliLak19BULKMAT1_FD_123175 | JGI IMG/M metagenome (GOLD analysis project Ga0163144, IMG submission 123175) | Freshwater microbial mat bacterial communities from Lake Vanda, McMurdo Dry Valleys, Antarctica - Oligotrophic Lake LV.19.BULKMAT1 | ecosystem: Environmental > Aquatic > Freshwater >... | reverse complement strand
CGTCGGGTAAGCATGCCTGCAGTTCGCCGCGACGCAGCATGCCTACCCGGGCTAGCGCCCGTGAAGGCATGGCACCCCGATGGTGATTTTCTTCTCATGGGCAATTGATTCACACGCTCTCACTCTTCACCTCTCACTGTTCACTCGGCCCGCGCCACGCATGTCGCCAGCACCAAATCGCCCGTCACGTTCAGCGTCGTACGGCACATGTCCAGGATGCGATCGATGCCCATGATGATGCCGATGCCGTCGGCCGGCACGCCGACGCTGGTCAGCACGACGATGATCAGCGGAATCGAGCCGCCGGGCACGCCGGCCGTGCCCACGCCCGCTAGCACCGACATCAGCACGACGGTGATCTGCTGAGCGACCGTCAGCTCGACCCCGAACACTTGGGCTAGAAAGAGCACGACGACGCCCTCGTACAGGGCCGTGCCGTTCTGATTGCCCGTCGCGCCAATCGTCAGCACGAAGCGGGCAATCTCGCGCGGCAGCCCCAGGTTTTCTTGTGCGACGCGCAGCGCGGTGGGCAGCGTGGCGTTCGAGCTCGACGTGCCGAAGGCCGTGAACGTGGCCTCGGAAACATCGCGAAAAAACTGCAGCGGCCGCCGCCGGGCCACGGTGGCCAGCATCAGCGGATAAACCACGAACATCTGCAAGCCCAAGCCCGCGAGCACCGTCAGCACGAACCAGAAAAGCGTCTTGAGGATGTCGACGCCCAATTCGGCCGTGACCTTGAACACCAGGCAGGCCACGCAGTAGGGCGCCAGCCGCATGGCGAATCCGATGATCACCATGCTCACGTCGAACAGCCCTTCCAGCACGTTGACCAACGTCCCCGTCCGCTCGGGCGTGAGCGAAATGGCGATGCCCACGATCAGCGCGAAGAACATCACCGCCAGCATGCCATTGCCCGGCGAAGAGCCGTCCAACGCGCCAACCATCTCTTGCAGCGGATTGGCGGGGATGATGTCCAACAGCATGTTCAACAGCGGCTTGGCCGCTTTGGCCTGCTTCTCGGCCGCTAGCGCATCCTTGGCATACTTCTCCTGCAGAAACTCGCGTTGCTCCTGGGGCAGGCTGCGGCCCGGCGCGATCGCGTTGACCAGCGTGATGCCGATGGCGACTGAACTGATTGAGAGGACCAGCGTGAGCAGCAGCGTGCGCAAACCGATGCGGCCCAGCTTCCGCACGTCGCCCAGTTCGAGCACCCCGAGCGCCAGGGCCGAAACGATCAGCGGCAGGACGACCATCAGCACCAGCCGCAGGAAAATCTTGCCGATGAACTCGGCGATCCGCAGAGCGTGACCTAGCGCGTCGGTGGTATGAAATAGCGCGTCGAGATCGATCCGACTGTTTGCCGCATTAGCTGCCAGGCCCAACGTCGCCCCGACCAGCAGGCCGATCAGGATCTTGGTGTGCAGCGGCATCTTCTTTCGCGGCGGGGCGGATGCCCCGGAAACGGTCGCGTTCGCCCCCCGAGCAGCCAGTTTCGGTGGGATAGTGTCTTCATTGGGCATGGGCGTGCGCGGGGTTTGCGGGGCGGCGTTCGGCAAGAAGGGCCGTCGAGGCCGCCGCATTGTACTGTGCGCGGCAGCAGGTTCCACTGGCCGATGCAGATCAGTCGTCCGCCCGCACTACCGCGGGCGCGGTCGAAGCGTTAAACTTTCGCCACGCGCGGGCGTCTAACAGTCCCAGCATCCGCGCGTGTTGCTGACTGGCGTGACCGAACGCCCACTAGCCCGACGCGCCAGCGAGGGTTGGTCTGCTAAATTTCCCTCGCTGGCGCGTCGGGCTTGTGTTCGCGTGCAGCATGGAACTTCTGCGACAGTTTATCGACCTGTTCCTGCACCTCGACAAGCACCTGGAAGGGGTCATCGGCGACTACGGCGTTTGGACCTATGGCATCCTGTTTGCCATTGTCTTCTGCGAGACCGGTCTGGTTGTGACCCCCATCTTGCCGGGCGATTCACTGCTATTTGCCGCAGGGGCGTTGGCCGCCAAGGATTCGCTCAAGGACACGCTCGACGTGCGTTGGCTGCTGGTGCTCTTGTCCATCGCCGCCATTGCCGGCGACGCGGTGAACTATTCCATCGGCAAATACTTGGGTCCCAAGGTGCTGACGCGCGACGGTCGATTTCTCAAGCGCAAGTACCTGGATCGGACGCACCGCTTTTACGAACGCCACGGCGGTAAGACGATCATTCTGGCCCGCTTCGTGCCGATCGTGCGCACGTTCGCCCCTTTTTTGGCGGGTGTGGGCGAAATGAGCTACTGGCGATTCGCCAGCTACAACGTGGTCGGCGCGATCCTCTGGATCGCTCTGTTCATCCTGGGTGGCTACCTGTTCGGCAATATCCCGCAGGTGAAGAGCAATTTTACGCTGGTGATCATGGGCATCGTGCTCGTCTCGGTGCTGCCCATGCTGTTTGAGCTCTGGCGAAGCCGACACGGCGGCGATGACGTGGCGAAGTAGGAATCGAGTGGCAGGCGCTGCTGGGCGCCAACGGCTTCGCCCGCTGTACGCAGGCATTGACGGACTGGCTTTCTTTAGATTGCCGACGCTATTTCCGGCGCTTTTTGCCCTTCGCCTTGGCCTTCTTGCTTTCGGCCGCCTTCTTCTTGACGGGTGCGGCCGGCTTGGAAGCGGCCTTCTTCTTGCTGCCGAAAACGCTGTCCCAATTCTTGGTGAAACCGGGACTCGGACCAGAGCGAACGATGGGGCCAGACATTGCGAAAGAACTCCTGCGTGAACGATTCGGTCGCCGTACGATACGGGCGACGCAGCGCGCCATTGTAGTCAGTCGCTGGCCGCATGATAAGTGCGCGGCGCGAGTGCCGGACATTTGGCGATAAAGCACTGCTCGGAAGAATCTGTTGGAGGCCACAGTTCTTTCGGGCAGAACGAACTCCCAGCCCCGCTAGGGGCGCAACATGCTAGCCCACGGCGCGAGCCGTGGGTCTGTGGCACACGACAAATGTCGGCGAGCCCCAGCGGGGCAAAGGAGGCGAGCCTTACACGGTACGGTGGCACGGCGAACCGGATGCGAGGCGAATTGGCATCGGTCTAGACGAACCTTTCGCCCCTAACGGGGCTTCCTGGCGCGCGGCGCCGGTGGCCCCACGGCTTGCGCCGTGGGCTAGCATGTTGCGCCCCTGCCGGGGCTAAGACTTTTCGGCCAATTCGCACTTCGCCGGCACGTGCCTTGCACGCTGCTTTATCTCCAAACGTCTTCGCGAGCGCCGGTCCCCGCGGCAGTTGTGCAACAGTCTCTTGGCCATCGAAGGGAGCGGCAAAAACTCCCATTACTGATCGTCGTGAGTTACTTACGCGGCGAAATTCAGTATCTGCCCCGAAGGGGGCGCAGGCATGTAGCCGTGGTCGTCAGACCACGTTGCACTTGGCAAGCAATCGTCGTAAACCGCAGCGGCGACGTCAAAACCGCGTCGAGACGTCGCCGCTGCGCGGCTTATGACGTGCCGGCGCGCTCGAGTCCATGGGCTTGCGTCCACGGCTGCATGACTTGGCCTTCCAGGCTCGTCCCGAATATCGGGCTTGGTCGTTCTTGCCGGTCTATCTATCCTTGCCGCCGGAACGCCTTGCCGTGGGGCGTGCTAGCAGCATGTTCGGACAATTTCGGCCACCTGCCCATGCGCATTATCGATCGCTATCTCTTGCGGCAGTTCGTGCAGGTGTTTCTCATCTGCTTTCTTAGCCTGGCCGGCTTGTTCGTGGTGCTGGACGCCTTCAGCAATCTCGACGAGTTCTTCAAGTACACCGATTCGACCGGCAGTATGGTCGGAATGATGGGGGAGTATTACGCCTTTCGCACGCTGAAGGTCTTCGAGCAGCTCGGCGGCGTGTTGGCGCTGGTCGCAGCCATGTTCACCGTCACTTGGATTCAGCGGCACAATGAATTGACGGCGCTGATGGCCGCGGGCATCTCGCGGATGCGGGTCGTAACGCCGGTGATCGTGGCCGCGGCGGCCATCAGCCTGATCAGCGCGACCGCTCGAGAGCTCGTCATTCCCAACTTCCGCGCCCAGCTCAGCCGCAGCGCCCGCGACCTGCAAGGCGACCAGGCGCAGAAGCTGCAGCCCCGCGAAGACCATCGCACGTACATCATCCTGGGCGGCTCGCAAACGTTCGGGAACGAGCAACGCATCCAGGACGCCAACTTTCTGCTGCCGCGCGAACTGGACCAATGGGGACCGCAACTGGTCGCCGCGAACGCCTACTATCGGTCGCCCGAGGCCGACCGCCCGGGCGGGTACTTGCTCAAAGGGGTCACGCAGCCGGTCGATATCGCGGCGCGAGAGTCGTTGTCGCTCGAAGGCGAACGGGTCGTCATCACGTCGCGCGACGAGCCCGACTGGCTCGCGGCCGACGAATGCTTTGTGGTCAGCGACATCACGTTCGAACAACTGACCGGCGGGCAGTCGTGGCGACAGTTCTCGTCGACGGCGGAACTAATCCGCGGCTTGCGGAACCCGAGCCTCGATTTCGGCGCCGACGTACGCGTGGCGATCCATACGCGCTTCGTTCAACCGCTGTTGGACGTAACGCTGCTGTTCCTCGGCCTGCCGCTGGTGCTCACGCGCGAGAACCGCAACGTCTTCATGGCCATCGGCATGTGCCTGTTGCTGGTGCTCCTCTTTCTAGTCGTCGTGCTGGCCGGGCAATATCTGGGAACGGTGTATCTCGTGTCGCCGGCACTGGCCGTCTGGCTGCCGCTGATGATCTTCGTGCCGATTGCCGTCTACATGTACGAGCAAGTGCGGCAGTAACGAATTGATTGGCGGGTGATGGGTGAAAAACAAGCCCGAAGCGCCAGCGAGGGAAGTTTCGTCGGTGGTTCCTCGCAGGCACTTTTTGATGTTGCGCGAGCATTGAATTCGCCGGCGTACGATCACCGTCGCGACGACGATCCGCTAACTTTTTCCTGGTCCAGGCATTACTTGGTGGGACCATTCAACCCCGCAAGGGGTTGCAGCGATTAGCCGGAGGTTGAGCGCCAGCGACACCTCAGGATGCGAGACATCGCGTTCACGCACGACCCCGGCAGGGGTCGCAGCCTCAGTCGTCGGAGCTGCGACCCCTGCGGGGTCGATCAATGGTTTCCGCGAATCCGTTTCCGGTGGTGTCGCTGCGCTCAACAACCGGCTAATGGCTGGGACCCCTGCGGGGTCGGCTCGGGATGCGAGCGCAACATCAAGGCTGGTGGTTCGGGCTTGTGGGCGAAGCGGTCGCACCGGGGTCGTCTCGTCAGATTTCCACACTTGCCGTCGCGTGGTAGCCCGCGTTAGTCTGGACGCGGGAGGACTGCGAAATCATGTCCGAATCGTTAGGCGAGATACCCTGGGTCGAAGGGTTGACCATTGGCCAGGCCCTGGCACGCACCGCAACTCGCAATCCCGAACGCGATGCGCTCGTATTCCCGGCCCTGGATCTGCGCGTCTCCTGGCGCGAATTCTTCGACCAGGTCGACAAAGCGGCGCGGGGCCTGCTGGCCTTGGGCATTCAACCCGGCGAGCACGTGGCCGTTTGGGCAACCAACGTCCCGCAATGGATCGTGCTGCAGTTTGCCACGGCGCGCATCGGCGCGGTGCTGGTCACGATCAATCCGGCCTATCGCCCGTTTGAGCTGAAATACGTGCTCAAGCAGAGTAACGCCGTCGCGCTGTTTTTGGTCGAGCGGTTCAAGTCGTCCGACTACTTCGCCATGCTGGCCGAAGTTTGCCCGGAATTGGCGTCTGCCGCGCCGGGCCTGCTTCGCAGCGACGAGTTTCCGCGGCTTCGCACTGTCGTGGCGATCAACGGCACTCCGCCCGCCGGCGCACTGGGCTGGAGCGATCTGCAATCGCGCGGAGTGGCCAGCTGCGTCGATATCGATGCACTCGGGCAATCGCTGAAACCAACCGACCCCATCAACATTCAATACACCTCGGGCACAACCGGCTTTCCGAAGGCGGCGATGCTCAGTCATCGCAACCTGCTTTTGAACGCCTTCTACGTCGGCCAGTGCCAGCGGCTTTCGCCAGCAGACCGCATCTGCATTCCCGTGCCGTTTTACCATTGCTTTGGCTGCGTGCTCGGCAACATGTGCGCGATCGTGTACGGCGCCGCGATGATCGTGCCGGCCGAAAGTTTCGATCCGCGGGCCACGCTCGATGCCATCGAGCAGCAGCGTGCAACGGCCATCTACGGCGTGCCCACCATGTTCATCGCGCAATTGGAGCACGAGAGCTTCCTGGGCCGGGACCTTTCGAGCCTGCGCACCGGCATCATGGCCGGCAGCCCCTGCCCGATTGAAGTCATGCGGCAAGTCGTTTCCAAAATGGGTGCGCGTGAAGTCACGATTGCCTACGGGCAAACCGAGGCCTCGCCCGTGATTACGCAAACCCGCGTCGACGATCCGCTGCAATTGCGCGTCGAGACCGTCGGCCGTCCGTTGCCGGGCATGGAAGTGAAGCTCATTGATGCGGCGACCGGCGCCGAACTGCCCGACAACCAGCAAGGCGAACTATGTTCGCGCGGGCATGCCGTGATGTTGGGCTACTACGGCAACCCAGAAGCCACGGCCCGCGCGATCGACGCCGAGGGTTGGCTGCACACGGGCGACCTGGCCCTGCGGCAGCCCAGCGGCTACTATCGCATCACGGGCCGCATCAAAGACATGGTCATTCGCGGCGGCGAGAACATCTACCCGCGTGAGATCGAGGAGTTTCTCTTCACGCACCCGGCGGTTGAGCAAGCCACGGTCGTCGGGTTGCCCGACCCAAAATACGGCGAGGAACTGTGCGCGTGGGTGAAACTGAAGACGGGAGCAGCGGCGACGGTGGAGGAGCTGCGAGCATTCTGTCGCGCGAATTTGGCCCACTACAAAGTGCCCCGCTACGTGCGATTCGTCGAGGCTTTCCCGCAGACCGTCACGGGCAAGATCCAGAAGTTCAAGGTCCGCGAGTCGATGATCGAGGAACTGGGGCTAAAGGAACAAGAGACCGCGTGAGCGAAGCATGGCCGCGCAACGGCCAATTGGTTTAGCCGTGGTCGCCAGACCACGGTGCGTCCGCCACTGCTCGTCATTCCCGCGCAGGCGGGAACCCAGTGAACGACAAGTCGGCCCTGCGCCACAAGATTTGCAACCGCCGCGCACAAGTCACTTTCGTCACCGCGCTGCCCCGAGTCCCTGGATTCCCGCCTGCGCGGGAATGACGTCCGAGTAGTAACGTTAGACGTTCTTAGTCCCACTTCACCACCGCCATTATTCCCGGAATAAGCGACAGCGAGATGGCGGTCGTCTTATCGCCCGCCGCGCGATGGAATACGCAATGTAGGGTGGGACGAGCATCGCGAGTCCCACGTCCAAGCAACTGCCACGTGGGACTCGCCGACCACGAGTACGCGGTGCCCGTCGTCCCACCCTACTCTGACTTCGTGCTACTTGACGATCGTCGCCGTTTCCATCTTCAAATCCAACTTTGCGGGCAGATCCATGCCGGCCGCGACGAATGTCAGGTCGCCTTTGACGTGCGTCGTCGACGTGCTTTCCACTGCCCGCCCTAGCTCGCGGTCGAAGAGGATCTCGCCCTTGCAATCGGCGTCGGGCTTCAGGTCCGACGATTTCAGCGTGAAGGGTAGCGGAGAATCTTGCAGGGCGAAGTCGACCTTGAGCAACTTGGTCGTGATCTTGTCGAGCTTCTTGCCGTCTTTCTCGACAGGGCCCTCGTACTTGAGCTCCATGTGGAACGTCATCACCTGGCCCGCGCCGAAGTTGGCGGTCGTGGCGCGCTGCCAGGTGTCGCCCTGCTTGACCGCGTCGGTGGGCAACTGGTCCAACTGCTCGTTGGCTTCCTTTTTCATCGATTCCGGATTCAGTTGGCTCTTGACCAGATTTTGCACCTCGACCGGCAGCCCGCCGACGATGTCCTTGTCGCTCTTCACGGCTTCGACGCGATTGTTCTTGTCGTAGACCGTAGTCGAGACTCGCTGCGCCATGGCCTTATGCACGTCGCGGAGCATCTCCAGCGGCGAGTCACCCTTGGTGTCTGGGTTGGCCGAGTCGAAATCGTAGTTCATCCCCATGACCGAGGTGGAGATCTGCAGGGACTCGACTTTCTCCTGCACGGGCAGTTTTCCGTCGGCGTCGCGCTTGCCCACGGTCGCCTTGACCGTGGCTTTGTGTTCGGCCTTTGTTTCGACGTCGGTTCCGGCAAGGTTCAAGGTTTGCTCGAATTTGGTCGTGCTTTCGACCGTATGATTTGTGCCCTCGAGCAGCTTGCGTTCGAGCTTCACCTGACCGAAACAGGTGCTGGCAACGAGCGCAACCAAACACGCCGACAGAGTTGTAGTGCGAAGCATCTTGTGATCTCCCCTTTTGAAAGAAAACGGAAATAGGTTCCGAATTTGCCGTGACCCGCTTGGGCGGGTGTTGCGTCGTCACGAAGGCGACTTGGGCCAGTATATCAAAGTCGAAGGAAGGAATCCTCGTCGACTTGTCAACGATAACTATACGCAAGCGGGGCTACCGCGGAGTCGCGGAGAGAGGCCCTCTGGAATCATCGTGAATGCACGCATTCTCAGTGCCTCTGCGGCTCCGTGGTGAACCATTCTTGGCAATCACGGCGTCGGCGTCCCTACATCATTCGCGGACCGTCGTGCATTATTTGCCTCAATCCGGCAGCGGTTTACCCTTGGTCTCTGGCGCAAACCAGATCAGCACTATGCCCACCAGGTAAATCATGCTGATGGCCGTGCAGGCCAGCGGGAAGCCGCCCTTGATCGTGAAGCCGCCGGCGATGAAGTCGTTCTTAAATAGCCCCATCAGGTTGGCCGTTTGCAGCGCGCCGACGGCGGCCAGAATGCGGCCGAAATTGAAACTGAAACCTTGGCCTGTGGCGCGAATGTTGGTGCGAAACAACTCCGGCAAGTAGAGCGGCAACCAGCCGTAGAACGACGCCGTACACATGCCGACGGCAAACGTCGAAGCCAGAAACATGTTCCCGTAGAGATGATTGAACTGAAACAAAAGCACGATCGACAAGAATCCAGTCACGCAGAGGATGCAATAGGTCACGCGCCGGCCGAGCAAGTCGCCCAAGAGCGCCGCGCCGATCGTGCCCACGATCGCGCCGATCGCCGACCAGATTTGCGAATATTCCTTGGCTTGCACTTTGCTGTTGGTAATCTGGTCGGCATACAGCGGTATCCACTGCGTCGCGCCCCAGGTGACCAACAGAGCGACGCCCGCAAGCGCTGCGCCCAAGAGCATCCGCCGCAGAGTCGGTCCGATCGCGTGGGCGGCGTGAGCGACGTTCTGGCGTTGCAGATAGCGCACGACGGGGTAAGTGTACCCGATCGTGGCGATGGCCAGGCCCAGCAGCGTGCCGCCGATGCGGATCGGTGTGGAATAAGGCTCGGCCCGGTCGATCCACAGAAAGATGATCAGCGCCGGCCCCAGCGCTCCAATCACAACGCCCAACAGATCGCGCGTGGCCCAACTCGACGTGGTGCCCCGCTCTCGCTCCTGTTGCCAACGCTCGGACTCGGGCACGAACAGACGAATCAAGAAGGTTAGCAGCGCGGGCGTCGTGCCCAGGATCAAAATCAGCCGCCAACCTTGATTGGCGACCAGCCACTGCACGGTTTCTTCGGAGAGTCCAATGGCCAGCAACCAGCGGCCCATATCAGTTAAAACCGCGGCCAGCCCCAGTCCCACGACACCCACGAGCAGATAGCCGACATTGGCCGCCGCGCCGATCAGTCCCGCCATGAAAGCCCGCGAACGGTTGGGCCAGACTTCCATCACCAGGGCCACGCCCAACGACCACTCGCCCCCCATGCCCAGCGCGGCGATGAATCGCAGCGTGCCGACTTGCCAGGCCGCGCCGGCGATGCCGCACAAACCGGTGAATAGCGCGTACACGAGCACACTGAGCGTCATGGCCCGCACACGGCCGATGCGGTCGCCCAGCCAGCCGAAGAGCACGCCGCCCGTGGCCGCGCCGACGAGAAAGCCGGCCGTGACCACGCCGAACCAAAGCGCGATCGTGGTCGGATCGTCGGTCTGGAGCAGGTCCTTAATGGCGGGCCGGCCGACCATCGAGAACACGCCCATCTCCGCGCCGTCGAACATCCAGCCCAACAGAGCGGCCGTGAGCGCCATCCACTGACCGCGGCCGATGCGGTCGCTGGCGGCCGTTGGGGTTGAAATCGGTTTCGTCGACATCGAGGACTCCTTCAAATGGATCTGGGTGCCATGCGCACACGCCGCGCGATTGACTTGCGAGCATCAAAAACCGAAACGCGGCGGGTGGGCATGTCGAAGCACCGAAAGCATGCCCACGCGAATCGGTTGCCACTGTTAGTCGCATGCGACGCGGTTGCCAATGGACACTTATGCAAGGCGTGGGCATGGCACCCGCGCATCAATTCAACTGCTGCGGAATGTCGGCTGGCGGCTTCGCGTCGGCATCAAACAACCACGATAGCAGGTCGGCCTGCGGTGGTCGCGTCAGTAGGCTTACTCCCACGCCAGCGACCAGCGAAGCCAACAGCCCCCACACGATCGGTTCTAGTCCCCACAGGAAGTACGGTCGGAAATCCGTTTTCTGCCCAATCAATTGATCAATTCCGCGAAAGGCCATGATCCAACCCGTCGCGTAAAGTGTCAGACACGTTGTTGAGCCCGTTAGCATCGCGGCAATCGCACCGGGCGCCGTCGCCCGCCGCCAGAACGCGGCCATGAGCGCCGGCACAAGCAGCGTGGCCGCCGTGCTCGAACTGCTGAATACGACAATCGCTTGCAAGTAGGTCACGGGCCGAATGTTGGCTACCACGGCCAGCATGCCGAACGAGACCATCACCAGGTACGTGATGCGGCGAATCTCGGACTGCGTCGCGTGCGGGCGGACGAACCGCAGGTAAACGTCCTTCACCAGGCCCGAGGCGATCACGACCAAGTACGTGCTGACCGTGGCCATCACCGCGCCAAAAGGAGCGGCGAGAATCAGTCCGCCGACGAACGAACCCCCCGGAATATCTTGCGTCGACCTCAGCGCCAGCCGCGGGATGACCTCGTCGGACGATGCCAGCTTGGGCATGATCGCGCGGGCATGCACACAGATGACCATCAGCGGCAGGTAAATCATCAGGTTGTAGAAGCTGAGCAGCACCAACGAGCGGCGGACGGTGGGCGTGTCGCGGCAGGCCATCACGCGCACCATGCCCGCCGGCGAGCCAACGCCGCCGAACACCCACACCACGAAGAACGAAAACGCCAAGCCGATCGGCAGGAACTGGCGGCCGTCGGGCGAGTAACCCGGTCCGAAGGCGAAATTAGGCCCCGTGTTCTCCACCGCTTTCCAGGTCGCGTCTTGCATGGCCGCCCCTGGCACCAGCGGCACGACCAGCAAGAACAACAGCACGACGCCGATGATCATCAGGATGCTTTGAAACAAATCGGTCCAAACCGAAGCCAGAAAGCCGCCGATCAGCGTGTAGCCCACGACGGTGATCGAAAAGACCGCCAAACCGATGTAGTAGGCTCGGTCGATGCCGCCCTCGACGTCTTCGGCCAGCGCCAAGGCGCCGGTGCCCGGCCACGAGATTTTCATGATGATCGCGCCGGCCTTGAATTGGGCCACCATCATCGCGGACATGAACGCGATGATGAACAGCGACGCGATCAACCCCACGGCGGGGCTGCCGAATCGATAGCGCAGCAAGTCGGGCACAGTGATCGCGCCGGTCCGCCGCGAAAGCTGCGCAAAGCGTTTGCCCAGCACGGCAAAGCCCGTGATCGGCGCGACCATGTAGCTGCCGATCCACAGCGCGACGATCCAGCCGTGCGTATAAATCAGCGAGGGGTAGCCCATGAACGTGCCGCCGCTTTGCACGGTGGCCGTGAGCGCTAGGGCCCAAGCTCCCAGGCCACGGTTGCCCAGGAAGTAACCCTTGAGAAATGAACCTTGCTGTAAGGACCTTTGCGCGACGGTGCCGAGCCACACCGAAACGACGATGACAGCCACGAGCGCCACCAGCGCGCCAATGCCGGCCGAAGGAAGCGGATCAGCCATGCGCATCCCCCGGCAAGGGCCCGCGCTGGCTGGCCCCTTCGTGGGCGGCAGTGTCGTGGGCGGCAGTGTCGTGGGCGGCAGTGTCGTGCGGCTCGTCGCCGTCGACCCCCGCGTCGTTCGATCCCAAGTCTTCGTCGCGCATCATGCCAAAGGCAAACCAAACTGAAAAAGCGATGCACGCCAGCCAGGGGACGACGATGCCCCAAAAGATCCAATCGGGAAACCAGAGCACAAAGGTCAGGCTCTCCAGGTCTCGATCGTACCCGAACCGCTGGCAATAAGTCACCGTGTAAGCGACGGCTGCGCCCCAGGTGACCAGGGCGATCAGCGCTTCGCGCCGTGCGCTGCGGAACAGGGGATCGGCGGCGGGGCGAGGCACAAGCGACCTTTGGCAACGGTAGGCTCAGCGCGGAGTGGGAATGACCAAGATACTGCCGCGCGCGGCCAGAGCCAAGCAGAAAGTAGAGCGGAGTGGCCAGGCTTAGAACCCCCAACTCAACCTTTCCGTTGGCAGCACCTGCCCTCGCTATCGCATGCGCCCCAGACGTTAAGTTGAAGGGATTGTCATTACCGTCATTCCCGCGCAGACGGGAATCCAGTGAACCGCAAGCCGGACCGGCACCACAAATGACGCCGACCGAAGTCGCTCGTTTGCGCGACGGGTGCGTTTAGCGAGGCGGATAATGTGCTAGGTAACACCACGGCCTCCACTGCGCTTAGTGCGTGCCACCCATAGACTAGTGTGCCGGTTCGCGCGGCGATGGTCGGTGGGGAGCGGGACAGCAGTCCAACGGGCATGCGTCGTGACTTGCACCGAGTGTGCCTAGTGCAGGCCGTTCGGATGTCGTGCCGGTCTGTTCCGCCTGAAGACGCTCTTGCACCAGCTCGCGGATCATCGTCACGAATCTCGGATGCACGCCGACGGCGCCGGCACGCACCATATTGATACCCAGTTCTTGGGCAACTTCCTGGGCTTCGGTGTCCAGGTCATAGACGATTTCCAAATGATCGGAGATGAAGCCGATCGGAGCGACGACCACATCGCGCGGTCCCAGGTCTCGCTGCCCCGCGGCGGCCAGTTCGCGCAAGGCGTCGCGGACGTCGGGCTCGAGCCACGGCTGCGTGGGCGGGCCGCTACGGCTTTGATACACGAGCCGCCATACGGGGTGACCCAGCGCATCGGCCACCAGCCGACTGGCCTCGCGCAGTTGCGGTTCGTATTGCGAGGTGTCGGCCATCGACTGCGGAATGCTGTGCGCGGTAAAGAGCAGCGTAGCGGCCGCGCGGCGGTCCGCGGGAATCTTTTCGTAGGCCGATCGCACGCGCTCGGTCATTGGCTCGATGAAGCCGGGATGATTGAAATAGGCCCGCAGCTTGTCGATTTGCGGGGCGCTGGGACCAACTTCTTGCTGGGCCGCGGCGATATTCTCGCGATACTGCCGGCACGAAGAGTAGGAGCTGTACGCGCTGGTGAAAAAGGCCAGGGCACGGCGGACTCCGTCGTCGGCCATTTGCCGCAGCGTATCGGCCAAGAGCGGATGCCAGTTGCGGTTGCCCCAATAGATTGGCAGTCGCGGACCGTGCTCGGAAAGCTCAACGGAAAGCGCTGCGAGCAGGGCCCGGTTCTGCTCGTTGATGGGGCTTACCCCACCGAACTGATAGTAGTGCTCGGCTACCTCAAGCAATCGCTCACGCGGCACCTGCTTGCCGCGGACGACGTTTTCGAGGAACGGCATTACGTCCTCGGGCCGCTCGGGTCCGCCGAAGGAGACCAGCAGCAGGGCGTCGTACCCTATCTCGTTGGAAGTGGCCATGAATTCTTCGGTGAAAAGGTAACGAGGGCAGGCGGGGTACGCTTAGGGATCGACGGAGATACTCGCGACGTACTTCGGGCTTTCCTCAGCCTATCGATGGCTCCCCCGGGATTATTGACCTGCACTTGGGGTGAAGCAAGTCGTACCGGATCTTTGTCGCGCGGGGTGGTCATTCATCTTGACACGTGGGGTATGGGGGCCGCATTATCGTGGCGGAGGTTCTGAGATCGACGAGTTCTCCTACCAGATTCTGCGCAGAAGCGAGCTGTGCCGTGGCCTCAGCGCCGATGAGGTGCGCCTGATCGCCGCGGCCGTGCGCGAACGGTCCGTGCCGGCCGGCGAGGTCATCTGTCGGCAAGGCGACAGCGGCGAGAGCATGTTCGTCGTCACGCGCGGCCGCGTGAAAGTGGCCGTCGAGCGCGGTGGCGAAACGTACCGGCTGTTGGATTATCTCGGTCGCGGCGAACATTTTGGCGAAATGGCCGTGCTCACCGGCGGCTTGCGGACCGCGACGGTCGCGGCCCTGGTCGATACGCAGTTGTGGGAGCTCGATCGCGAGCACTTCGATCGGCTGCTGGCCCGAGTGCCGGGCTTTGCCGCCAACCTGAGCCGCTCGCTGGGATACCGACTACACTGGGAAACCAGCCGCCGCGAGCGGCGCCATCAGCCGGCCCTGGTGGCCCTGGTGAACTCGACCTTGCGCACGCAGGGGCTGATTCGGCCGTTAGCCAAGGCGCTGGTCGAGCAAGGCGATTCGATCGAGGTGCTCACCGACCGCGCAGAAAAATGGCCCTCCGACGGCGCTTACTTAATCGAGCGCATTCCCACCAACTTGCCGCTGCCCGAGAAAGCCGCCGCCGTTCACGAGCGGCTGAACCAGGTGTTGGAGCATCACGATCGTGTGCTGCTCGAACTGACCCAGGCACACATCGAGGACGAACTGCCGCGGTTGCTCGCGCCCTGCGAAGAGATCTGGTGGCTGGTTGAGCCGCGGTTCATGAGCTCGAGCTGCCAGAACCTGCGGAAGATGTTGCAGGCGGAGCCGCGGTTGGCTTCGCGCGTGCGCTTGGTGTGGATATTGCCCGAGGGGGAGCCGTTCGCTCCGATAAGGCCCGAGGGATTGGGGATCAACGAGCTCGACTTTAAGGTCGTGCTGTGCAACAACCCTCAGCAGCCCGTGCGTCAGCAGCAGCATGGCATCTGGCGTCTGGTGCGGCATTTGCGCGGGACGCGCATTGGGCTGGCGCTGGGCGGCGGCGGTGCGCGAGGATTGGCGCACTTGGGCGTGTTGCGGGCATTGGAGCGGGCGGGTATTGCCTTCGATTTGCTGGCCGGCACCAGCAGCGGCGCGCTGATGGGCATGTCGTACGCCGGCGGCTGGTCGCCGGATGAAGCCATCGAAGCCTTCAGCGAAGCGCTCACGCCTGGTCGCCTCTGGCGAACGATGCCCGGTGGCATCCGCTGGTATTTGTGGACGATGTTCCGCATGGGAGCATGGGACCAGAAGATGCGGCCATTCTTGGGCGACGCCAGGTTCGAGCAGTTGCAGGTGCCCTTTGCGACGGTGTCTGTCGACCTGGTAAGCGGCAAGCAGGTCATCCGCGACCGGGGCGATACGATTCACGCCGTGTTGGAGAGCATCAACGTGCCGATCATTTCGCGGCCCATCTTGCGCGACGGCATGGCATTGGTCGATGGCGGCGTGCTGAACAACTTGCCGGGCGATATCTTGCCCGAGCGTGGCGCGGCGCTGGTCGTGGGCGTGGACGTGGCTTCGCGGCTGCCCAAGTCGTTCGGCAAGAACACGTCGGAGACGCCGACGTCGGCAATGCGGCGGGCCGGGCCGCTGGAGACGTTGCTGCGGGTAACGGAAGTGCAGGCTTACGGAATCACGGCCCTGCGCACCGAGGGGGTGGACCTGATGATCACGCCCGATACGTCGGCGTTCGAGTTTGCCGACTTTACGCGGGCCAAGGAGCTAGCCGAGGTGGGCGAAGCGGCCGCCGAACAATCGCTACCGCAATTGAAGCAGATGCTGGCGGACCTGGATGCCGGCTGATTCAGACTACGCGAGGCCTGTAGCGCGTAGACGAACACCGTGGCCGCACAAGTGCTGCCATGCGACCAAGTGACCCCGACGGGATTCGAACCCGTGTTGCAGGCGTGAAAGGCCTGTGTCCTAGACCAGGCTAGACGACGGGGCCAACTGCGCCCTAGTGCGCGCAGAATTTCCAGTCGGCTGTATAAACGCGCTACAAGGGGGGCGTCAAGTGGCGCGCGGTGTTACGCAGCCAACAAAGGCGAGCCGAGACGGTGCCTGCGGGGTCACACGCTAGCTAGCATCAAAGCGCAGCGACCCGGGAATCGAGCCGGCGAGCGGAAAGAATCGCATTAGGTCGCGACGGCGCGGGAATCGTCGGTGAACGGAATACCGCAAGGCGAACCTAGAGTGCCCGTGGCGATGCCGCTGCTGCTCGCGATATAAAACGAACGCGCGGCCCGATCAGCTCACTTCGGCCGCAGGGCCAGTTGCGGCAGGGCCCGTTCCGGCAGAGTCAGCGCCTGCAGTATTCGAGCCTGCAGTATCAGCGCCTGTGGTGTCGGGCTTGCTGTTGATCGCCTTGTCGCCGCCGGCGGCAGCGTTGCGATGGATCGCCTGATAGACCTCGCTGCGATGGACCGGGACCTCTTTGGGTGCTTCGACCCCGAGACGGACCTTATCGCCGCGGATCTCGACAACGACCATCGTGATGTCGTCGTTGATGACGATGCTTTCGTTCTTTTTTCGCGATAGGACTAACATCGGCCATTCCTTCACATTTCGGCAAGGCGCTTCCCTCCTACGGAAAGCCGCCTCCATGCACCTTGACCGGCGAACCGACTTTTTTTCCCACCTCGACCTTGCCGATGCAACGTAGCGATCGGCGACGGAAATAGGCTGCACGTGGGCATTTGCCTCAATTGAGTCTAGATGCTAGCCCAGTAGAGTCAAGCGAACGTCGGGTCCTGGCAGGATTTTTCTGTACGATTTATCTAGTTTTGGCACGGGATTGTGCGCTGATGCCTCAATGTCCTCACAACATGCCTAATACAACCGATTCGGTGGCGAATGCGGTTGGCCACTGTAACTTATTTGCAAATCAAGAGTTAGGGCCGACACGATAAGGCGATCAATCCCCCCTCTTATTGGTGGGTAGCGCCGTTTCAAGCTCGACGAGGAATTTCATCGGAAGCCCGTGAGTAGCAACGACCTCCGTCGCAAGTAGCCCCTCGAACAGGTGGACTCTTAAGTGTAAATGGATGCACTTGGATCCATGCGATGGGTAAATGGCGACTTGTGATGGGCATTGCGGTTTGTAACACGCAGCGCGCTAAATTCACATGTTCGGTAGCGCTGACGCCTGTTTGCTTATAGCTAGAATCAGCCTGGCGAATATGTGGCCGACCTCGCGGATTTCGTCAGTGTTATCGACAAGGGGCACTGACTATGACGATCGCAGTACGTGACTGCGTGCTCGAATCATGGGCATGTGCATGGCATGGTCAATCGTCGGTGGCACGGCAGTGGACAGCCGCAAAGACATGCCCAGCCGCCTCATGTCGTTGAACCTGTCAATAGTTTCTTGATGTGCGATTCGTCTCCGCCGCCGCGAGGGCTGGAAAGGCTACCGCCTTGCGCGGCGATCCTGACAACGCATGCGACTTGGTTTGTAACTGGGTGTTTGCGACGCCGGCGGTTGGACACGTCGCACCGACCTCGGATCGCGCGATTGTCGCTTGCGGTCATATAGCGGCTGCCTATAATTCATGCGGCCCAGTGCCGAGGGCGCTTTGGCGCGCACTTTCGCGCTCACTGGGGCGCTTCGATCGCGGAATGTGGCGCACAGCTCTCCCTTAGTGCTGGTCGCCCCTTGTTCTGGTGCGCTTTGAATCGAATTTGTGTGCGTGCATCGATCTCCAGGATGGTGAGTAGAAATGCTGCAGTGGTTTAAGAACGTCTGGATCGCGGTCAGCACCGTCGTGCATGGCATGTACGTGACGATGGGGTATTGGCTGGCAACGTACGATCCCGAACGCCGGACCTTCACCGAAAAGTTCGAATACCCCGAGCTGCCGGTGCCGGTGGCCCCGCGCTACCGCGGTTTTCATCGTTACGATCTGACGACCTGTATTGCCTGCGATCAGTGCGCCAAGGCCTGCCCTGTCGATTGCATTTACATCGGCAAGGAGCGGGTCACACAGGGCAAGGGCTTCAAGGTCACGGGCTTTACGATCGACTACACAAAGTGCATGTTTTGCGCGTTGTGCGTCGATCCGTGCCCCGTCGATTGCATTTTCATGGGCGCGACGCACGATCTGAGTTGTTACAGCCGAGACGGATGCATCGTCGATTTCTCGCGGTTGCCGGTGGAAATGGCCTGGGGGCGAGCGACGCTCAATCCCACGGCGGTGGCCAACTCGAAGGTCATCGTCGAACCAGTTCACGGCGGCCCCAATCAGTAAGGGTTCGGACTATGGTGAGCGAATCGCGCAAGGATCACTCTCGCAACGATCACTCTGGCAATGGCCGCAAGGTGTTCACGGTCGATGAGGCCAACGCCGCGTTGCCGCTAGTTCGCGCGATCGTTCACGACCTGGCGCAGTTGTCGCGCGAGGTGATCGAGCGCCGCGACCGCCTCTCGCTGCTGTTGGCCGGACGAGATCGCGGCGCCGGCGATATGTACGGCCAAGAGCTCGTGCAAATCGAGGAAGAGCTGGGAAAAGACAGTCAGCGGCTGCAGGAATATGTCGAAGAGCTGCGGCAATTGGGCGTCGAGCCCAAGAACGGGCCCGAGGGTCTCGTCGACTTCCCCGCCATGATGGACGGCCGCCTGGTGTACCTGTGCTGGAAGCTGGGCGAGTCTGAGATCCTGCACTGGCACGAGTTGGACGCCGGCTTCCGCGGACGGCAATCTCTGGCCGCGGGCGCCGTGGCTCTGGCCGCGGGCGCCGTAGCCGCCGACTCGACGGAGGACGGTTCGCTCGATACGGGCAGCGACCCGTTGGACCACTAAAATCGACCCGGCGTCCGCCCCGGTGTTTTCCGACGGGCATACTCTGTGACGGACATACTCTGGTGGCTTCCGGGATGTAAACTATTGTGCCGCTGCGCGCCTACGCGCTGGCCAATCGCCAATTACAATGGGGAAGGCGGCCAAGAGGGGGCCGGGTGTGCGTGCGTGTGGAACGCGTGCCTGCCGAGAATAGTTGGGGTGCCGAAGCTGATCGAAATCAAGGACAGAACGACAGGTGCGATCCTGCACCAGATCGACGCCCGTCGCCTGGATAAGGCGAATTTGGCCGGTTTGTGCCTGCGCAACGCGAATCTAGCCGGCGCGGCCCTCTCGAAGGCCACGCTCCGCGGCGCGGACTTGGAAAACGCCGATTTCTCCTTCGCCAATCTCTCCTACAGCGATCTGGAGGGCGCGGTTTTGGCCGGGGCGAACCTCAACTGCGCGATGCTCATCCAAACCCGCATGGTGCAAGCCGATCTGCGGAGAACGAATCTGAAGAATGCCAGCCTCTTCCAGGCCGATCTGCGCGGGGCCATTTTGACGGGGGCCCAGCTCGCCGGCGCCGACCTCACCGAGTGCGACCTGACGAACGCCGATGTTTCGCACGCCGTTTTCGACGACCGCACGCGATGGCCCGACGGTTTCGACCCTCTGGACGGCGGCGCGGTCCAGGATGCGCATCCGGGCTGAGCTGAAATCGGACGTTGGCCGTTCGGATCGCAGATCGTCGAACCTAACGGTCCGCCGGCAGAAGGCCCGTTTAGCCGTGAGCCTCCGCCGAGCGCGCCGCCCTTGCAAAGATGGGCCGTTGCCCTAAAATCCTTGCTTCGGCGAAGTTTGGGCGCGAGAACGCAAAAAGGGGACACGTCCAATAATCGCTTTCGTTGTTGGCGGTTCGACCCTGAGCGGATTATTGGACCAGTCCCCTTTTTGCTCCGCCCATTTTGCCGCAGGCCTTTTCGTTTCAGGCATTAGCGATGACCCCCACCTCGATTGTCGGCTATTTGGCCCTCTTCTTTTCGGTGGGCTTTTTGTTCTTGTTCGTCAACCTGCTGGTCGGCCGGTTTCTGCGGCCCAAGCTGCCGAACGTCGAGAAGCTCGAGGTCTACGAATGCGGCGAGCCGGCCATCGGTTCGAGCTTCATCCAGTTCGACTTGCGGTTTTACGTGATCGCCCTGCTGTTCATTATCTTCGACGTCGAAGTGGCGCTGTTCTTCCCTTGGGCCGCGGTGTTTGGCAAGGCCACGCATCTGATGGACCCCAATCTGAAGACGGTCGTGTCGGCCGAAGTTGACGGCAAGCCCACGCCCGTGCTGACGCCGCCGGCGGCCGCGATTCTTGGTGAGATGGGTATTCCCAATCCATCCGTTCCCAAGCCCGCCGGCAGTGTCGCCGAGAATCAGGCTTCCATCGCCGAAACGGCTCGCGTGCTGGCGCTGACTTCGATTTTCGATATCCTCCTATTCTTCGCGGTGTTGATGGTGGGGTTTGCCTATGTTTGGCGGCGCGGCGACCTGGATTGGGTCCGCGCGCTGAGCCTGGAGCGAGCCAAAGCGCCGCTACGCTCGACGGTAGGTGCTATGGACGTCGAAGACGAGCCGGCGCTGGTGGGGTAGACGAAATCCGAACGAGTTTCGAGTGACGGGCTTCGCGTTTCTTTCGACATTGGGATTTCCGCAACTTGCAGCAGGCAGAAACGAGGGGCCGTGAGTTACCTGCTGTTTCTCGACGAGAGTGGGCATGACCACAAGAACATGCCCTACGAAGTTCGCGGCGGCATCGCAATCCACGCCCGCGCGTTGTGGGCATTCGTCCAAGGGATGCAGAGACTTGAACTGGACTCGTTCGGCTGCCAGTTGCACCAATTCCGGAAGGAGCTAAAGGGAAGCACTTTGCTCGACAGGAAACGATTCAAATTTGCGGACCAGGATCAGCCGATGGAACCTGAATCGCGACGCAAGCACTGTCGCGGTTTTTTTACTAAGAACCTGCAACATAAACGGCTCAAGCGTGAGGAATTCACGGCTTACGGCCAGGCCTGTTTGGTGATGGCGCGAGGCATCTTTCAGCTATTGCACCAACATGACGCCGTTCTATTTGCCGCGGCCATACCGCGCGGCACAAGGCAAGGCAACGCGGTTCTTCTAGATTACCTTCGCAAGGATCAGGTATTCCTATTGGAACGGTACTTCTACTTTCTCGAAGAAAAGCGAGAGCATGGATTGCTCGTCGTTGACGAGGTCGAAAAAGTTGCGGATCGCAAATTCGTCCGAAGGCTAGAGGCATATTTTACACTGACTGCGCCTGGGCGCGAACGTACAGTGTGGATCGTTCCTTCGCCATTCTTCGTGGCGTCTGATATGATCTATCCGATGCAGGCGGCGGATCTCTGCATTTACTGCATCAACTGGGGATTCCGGCTGCCTACACAAGGGATGGCTGCGGACATGCGCAAGGAAATTGCGAAAGAGTTTGGTCCGTGGATGAACCGACTGCAGTTCCGTGGTCAAGGCTATCGGGACGGAAACGTGTTCGCGACCTATGGGATTTGTTTCGTTCCGAACCCGCACGGACCGGGGCGCGCATAGAAATGGGACGCGCATGAAAAAAGAGGTAAAGCAGTTGGGGCCACTCGAAAGCAACCCCGCAGCAGAACCTCCACTGGAAGTATCGTGCAAATTTATGAAAAAGTCAAGTTGGATTCGTGTTTCTATGTTTCAGTCGGCGCAAGTGGCTTTGCTTCGGCAACTTACGCCGTTCGAGTTACTCGGCCGGCATAGCGAGGGATGATGTCTGGCGACGCTTTTCTCCAACGCCTGAAAAAACAGTTCGGCGAACAGATCACCGGCGCCAATCTCGATGCCCTCGATCCTTGGATCGAGTGCTCGCCCGCAGGGGTGGTCAACGTCTGCACGTATCTGCGCGACGCGTCGGACCTACGGTTCAACTTGCTCAATTGCATCACGGTGGTCGATTACTTCGAGCCGGATCCAAAGAAGGCCGCCAAGGCCGATTTTGCTCCGCACCTGGAGCTGGTCTATCACCTGTGGAGCATCCCCAATAAGGTCAGTCTGGTCGTCAAGGTCATGCTGCCGCGCTGGAAGGACGACGAGCCGGGCAGCCTGCCCGAAGTGCCCACGGTGAGCGGCGTGTGGAGCACGGCCGACTGGCACGAGCGCGAAGTCTATGATCTCAGCGGCGTGCGATTCCTCGGGCATCCGAATCTGCGGCGGATTCTCTGTCCCGAAGATTGGGTCGGCCACCCCTTGCGGAAAGACTATGAGATGCCGCTGGAGTATCACGGAATTCGCGGGCGGTAAATAAGATCGTAGGGTCCGCTGCAGCGGACGCATTTTGTTCGTAGTGACCCGATTCATCGGGTCCGGAAACCTCAGCGACGGCGTTGCGGAACCAATGGCGCCATCGCGATTCATCCGGACCGCATGAATGCGGTCACTACAAACGGTGGGCGGTAAACAGTTTGCGGTAAGCGGAAGGCAGTACGCAGCAGGTAAGAATAATGGCTACGCAGTTAGACGATCCCCGCATCATCGAGTTCGACGTCCGCACCGATGAGATGCTGGTGAACATGGGGCCGCAGCACCCCAGCACGCATGGCGTGTTGCGGCTGGTGCTGCGCACCGACGGTGAAGTCGTTTCGGAGCTGACGCCCTACATCGGCTATCTGCACCGCTGCGCCGAAAAAATCGGCGAGAATCTCACACCCAAGCAGTGGATTCCCTACACCGACCGCATGGACTACCTGGCCGGGATGAATATGAATCTCGGCTGGTCGCTGGTCGTCGAAAAGCTGCTCAAGCTGCAACTGCCCGAGCGGGGCAGGCACTTGCGCGTGATCATCTCGGAATTGAACCGGATCGCCAGCCACCTGGTGGGCATGGGCGCGTATGGACTCGACCTGGGCACGTTCAGCCCCTTTCTGTATGCCTTTCGCGAGCGCGAAAAAATTCTCGACTTGTTCGAGCTGGCTTGCGGCGCGCGGCTCACCTACAGCTACTTAACCGTGGGCGGCGCCACGCACGATCTGCCTTCGGGCTGGCTCAAGCAATGCGAGGACTTTCTGAGCCAGTTGCTGCCGGTCATCGACGAGTGCCACGCGCTGCTCACCACCAATTCGATCTTTGTCCAGCGGACGGCCGGCTTGGGCATTCTCTCGCCCGAGATGGCGATCGACTACGGCTGCACCGGGCCGGTGCTTCGCGGCAGCGGCGTCGACCACGACTTGCGTCGCGATGGCGAAGAACGCTACACGCAGATGTACGACGGCTACGCCTTCGAGGTGATCGTCCAAAAGGACGGGCATTATCCCAAGGACCACAACTACCCCAGCGTGCCGCACGGCACCGTGCTGGGCGATTGTTGGCACCGGTTTTACGTGCGGATGCTGGAGGTAATGCAGTCGATTGACCTGGTGCGGCAGTCCATCGACCGCTACAGCACGGCCCGCGATTCGTACTGCGTGCCGCTGAAGCTGGCCGAGAAGCTGCCCAAGGGAGAGGCTTATCTGGAGACCGAAGCCCCCCGCGGCCAAATGGGCTTTATGGTGGTGGGCGACGGGTCGCCCATCCCACGCCGGGCGCGGGCCCGCAGCAGTTGCTTCTGCAACCTGTCAGTTTCGCACGAGCTATGCCGGGGCTGCCTGATTGCCGACGTTCCGGCCATTGTAGGCTCGCTGGATTTGGTGATGGGCGAGATCGATCGGTAAGCGGGCAGTTTGCAGTGGTTACTTAGCGCGGTGGTTGCTTAGCGACGTCGCCTCTCAACGGAACGATGACGTCTTGAAGCAGCCGCTCGCCCGTCGCCCGCAGCATATCTGCCGATACGTCCATTCCGTTCAAGAGTCCGATGTCTGTCGATCTTTGAGCGTCTCGGAGTGCATTGACGTCCAACAACAGCCCCTCCAAGCCTCTTCCTAGCCCGCGTATCAAGCTCTTTCATTGCTTTGGGAAGCATTTTTCGACCGCGCGAAGCCAAAGGTCCCGCCAGGCTTCAGCGCCCTCTCGCCCTTCGAGATGCGCCAGGGCAATGACCCGTCCCAGATCTTTTGCCGAACGCAGCAAGCCCAGCATTTCTCCAGACTCGATTCTTGCGTTTCCAACTTCCTGATGCGAAAGCAAATTGGCCAATGCCATCATCGCGGGATGCGCGTACTGCAATCCGACATCGGATGCGATGCGGTCAATTGACGCCAAGCCAAGATATCGAAAGCAGGGCAGTCCATACCAACCATCGGCCAGTTTCAAGGGAATCCAACATTTCGGCTCGATTTGGTCTGCTTCGGGGACGGTGAGAAATTCGCTCGAACAGTTCTTCCGGGTCCAATTTGTTCATCCGAGCCTGGTCTCCGGGCGAAGATGCGACAGCAATTGATTGGCCTGCGGGATAAGTGAAAGGTCAATCAGATCGAGAACCACTTCGACGGGATCAGCCCACGGGATACCGCCATTCGAGTTGGTCGCGAACAGTGACGCTTCCCTGACCAGCCGATGAACGACCAGCACGGCCGATGCGGATGGTTCGTCGACAATTTTCAACGCCGGATCGATTTCCCGGACGAAGGTCAAGTCAATTTTTCCGTCTGGTCTGTGGCAGACCATATCGAGTCGCGGGGTTCCGTGGAGATCGACGTCCGGATTCCAATGCCTTGCTGCAGCCACCCCGCCTAGTGCCAGATGGGGTGGCTTCAACCGTTCAAGCCGTTTCAGTAAATCTTGCGGAGTTGGCTTGTTCCCGGATTGATCTTGAAACCGAAACGAGACGCGCGTCGCGCGCGAATGGCCGACGAGCTCGTTCCAGGCATCGTACGGAAACGCACGTAGTTCCACGGAACGGTTGGACGCAATTCGCAGCGCGTGCCGGAGGGACGCTTTACCTAGCGCCTTTCGGACGGTGGGGTAGCTGCATCCGACTTCGCTCGCTAATGCACCGATCGCAATTGGCCCGAGCTTTTGCAGCCATCGGCTCACAAGCACCTTCAGGACTTCATAGGGCTTTTGACCTGGCGATTGACGCGCGACTTCGTATTGAACGTGCGCGTCATTTTGCGTTTCGCACTCGAAGGCATGGGCGACTCGTCGGAGGTACGAATCGTCGGGCACCGTCCAGGAGTTCTCGTTTTCAACGACGACTAAACCCAGGCGATCGGCGACGGGGTTTCGCAAGACTTCGATCGAGGACCGCCATTCGTCCTTCAGGCGATCCGACGACATGCGACTGCGACTCAACACCAGGCATGCTCGTTGCACCGCCGAGTTCCGTTCAAGGAAGATGGCCAGGTGCATGACCGCGGAGTAGAAATCTCGGCTGCCGTTTGTACCTGGCTTGACCTCAACAGCCGTCTTTCCGTCGCGACTGATATAGTCGACTCCGCCCCCCTCGGCCGGTTTGAATTCGTTGCGCCACCAGTTATCGCGAACCGCTGTCATACTGCAATTGTAGCCTCCTATTTGAAACTAGCAACTAAATTAGAAAGTCGCAACTAATAATTGATCTGGCCCCTTGTGGGTTGGATCCCGGGGGGAATCGCACGAGGTGCTGGCTTCGCAAGCCAGAGCATCCGGGACAAGTCGGGTGGATGAATACCGGTTGGGTGAAGCGTGTCCGGTTTTGGCTTGAGCCTTAAAATGCCGCGCTCGGTTGTTCTGCTCTACGGACCTGGTGGAATGGATTCCGGAACTTCCTTGGAGTCATTGGACCTTTCCATTCTTTGAATCTACTCGCTGCGCACGCACAGCCCTGCAATGTGCGTCTCCTAGTCACGAAACCCTGTCTTAGTTCGTTGCGCGGCCGCAGTCCTTATTAGCGCATGACACCCGTATCGCGGCCGAGCAGATCTTGTTGGGTTTCAAATTTCAATCGTCGTAATCGTGGGCCGTCGTTCGGTCGTGCGCGACACACTCGAAAAATTCCGCTCCCAGGGGCTTGTAGATGACCCGGCCCTTGTGCCATATTTCACGATCTTATGTTGGGGTGGAATGCTGGGGGCGCGTTTCGTCGCGTCCGCAATCGTGTTCGGGGTGGGCGTCCGCCGTAAAGGCTTGCCGTCCACCAGGTTTATGACACCTCGACGGGCCTTTTGCCCGTCTCCAGTTGCTGTGCAACGAAGTTTGGGCGGGAGCGCCCCACATCGGGCGAATTGAGCGGTGGCCGAAGCACTCGCGAACTACCTGCCGCATTCCTTGGAATGGCTAGCCTACGTCGTCGTCGGCCTGGTGCAGTGCGCGCTGCTGTTGCTGGTGCCCTTTGTCGGCGCCATGTTCTTCGTGTGGGTCGAACGCAAGGTCTCGGCGCGGATTCAAGACCGCCTGGGCCCCACGCGGTGCGGCGGGCGCTTTGGCTGGCTGCAACTTTTGGCTGACGGGCTGAAGCTGATCACCAAGGAAGACCTGCGGCCCAAGGACGCCGACGCCGTCCTATTTCTCCTGGCCCCTTACATTAGCTTTTGCGCTTCGTTCATGGCGCTGTTGGCCCTGCCGTTTTCCAACGGCTGGGTGGTGCAGAACATGAACGTCGGCCTGTTTTTCATCCTCGCCGTGCTGGGGCTCGAGGTATTCGGCGTGATCCTGGCCGGATACGCTTCAGCCTCGAAGTGGTCGCTCTTCGGGGCAATGCGCGAAGCGGCTCAGGTGGTCAGTTACGAAGTGCCGCTGGGGATGTGCGTGGTGGTGCCCGTGGTGATTACGGGGACCATGAACCTCGTGGACATCGGCAATATGCAAGCCGGCCTGTTCACCAATTGGCTGATCTTCCACGACCCTTTCACGTTCGTCACGTTCTGGGTCTATTTCACCTGCGCGACGGCCAGCGTCAACCGCGCGCCGTTCGACTTGGCCGAAGCCGAGAGCGAACTGGTGGCCGGTTTCCACACCGAGTACTCCGGCTTCCGCTGGCTGGCGTTCTTCATGGCCGAGTACGGGTCGATGTTCATCGTCAGCGGGCTGGGCGCGATTCTGTTCTTCGGCGGCTGGAATGGGCCGATCCCGATTGCCCATTGGCTTGGTCTGACGGTCGAGAATGGTCCTGTGTTGGGTTTCATCGGCAACCTGTTGGGCTGCTTCAATTTCATCTTCAAGTGCGTGGCGGGCGTGACGTTCATGATTTGGGTCCGCTGGACGCTGCCGCGGTTGCGGATCGACCAGGTGATGCAGGTCTGCCTGAAGTACTGCGTGCCGATCGCGGCCGTGATGTTCTTGGGTGCGACCACTTGGACCTACTTACTGCCTGGCGGCGTGGGGCTGCGCAGCATGCCTTACGGAATGAGGTACGACACGACGAACGTGTCGGCGGCGTTCCAGCCGGCGGCAGTTGTTCCGCCGGCGCCAGCCGCGCCCGTGCAAGTCAACCAGAAATTACCTCAGGCATCGCCACCAAAAATCGCACAGGCCGACGTGCCAGGACCGGGAAGGAACTGAGCATGGACGCGATCAACTGGCACACGTTCTTCTTCTTGCTCTTCGCACTGGTGGCATGTGCGTTCGCCGTTGGCGTGGTGTTGGCCACCAATATTGTCCGCATGGCACTGTACTTGATCGTTTCGCTGGGGGCGACCTCAGGTCTGTTCTTCTTGGCCGGCGCCGACTTCGTGGCCGCCATGCAATTGATGATTTACGTCGGCGGCACGCTGGTGCTGCTGATCTTCGGCGTCATGCTCACGGCCAAGGGTCCTTTCATCTCCATGAAGACGGGCGGCGGCGACTGGATCTTGGCCTGCTTGCTCTCGGGCTGTCTGGCGGCCTTCTTGCTGCCGGCGGCGTTTGCCGTGCCCGGTTGGCGAAACGTGCGTCACGCGGCGGACACGGCAGCGGTGAATGCGGCGCAGCCCGAGATCGCTGAAGCCGCCGATGCGTCGAACGCGACTGCCGAAGCCAATTCCGCTGTCGCGACAAACGCGCCCGTGCAAACTCGCACGGCCACTCCGCTGGGCATGGGGCTGTTGGGGCCGCGCGTCGACACGTTGGACCCGGATGACGCATCGCTCGTGGCGGGCATGTCGGGCTACCTATTGCCGTTCGAAATCATCTCCATGCACTTGTTGGTCGTGCTCGTGGGCGCGGCTTACCTCGCTCGAACCAAGCGCCGCGCCGACTCCCGGAATCCCGGCGCTCGAAACGCGTAAGAATCATCATGGACCTTTTATCCCAGCCCGTCGGCGTTTCGCACTACCTGGTGGTGGGAGCGATCCTGTTCATATCGGGCGTCGTTTGCATGGCGGTCAAGCGCAACGCCATCGGCGTCCTGATGGGCATCGAGCTGGTGCTCAACGGGGCGAACGTGAACTTCGTGGCCTTCAGCAGCAATTTTCTCCGCAGCGACCAGGGCCACAGCTTGGGGCTGGATGGTCAGCTTATTTCACTATTCGTGATCGTGCTGGCAGCAGCCGAGGCGGCCGTGGCACTCGCCATCGCGCTGAACTACTACAACAATCACTCCACGATCGACGTCGATCGGGCCGACGAGTTGAAGGGCTGATGAACGCCGGCGATTCACTACCTCTGTTGTTGGGACTGGCGGTCTTGCTGCCGTTGGCCTCGTTCACGGCCATCGTGCTGTTCGGCCGTTGGATGGGCAAGGCCGGCATCCTGGCCAGCTATGTCGCCACCGGCGCGATCTTTGGCGCGTTCGTGCTTTCGGCCATCTCCTTTAGCATTTGGTACTTCGGCGATCTGGGCGCGCCGGCTGAAGCGGCGCATGCCGAGGCAGTCGCTCACGACGCTGCCGTTGTGGATACCGGACACGCAAGTGCGGTTGAGCACGGCACTGACCACGCCAATGCTGGGCATCACACTGCCCGGCCGCCTAAGTACTTCGCCGGCGATTGGTACACGCTGGGCCAGTTCGGCAAGCTAAAGGTGACCATTGGTTACCATATCGATGCACTGACGATCGTCATGTTCTGCATGGTGACGCTGATCGCCACGCTGATCCACTTCTACGCCTTCGGGTACATGCACGACGAGCTGCACGAGGTGACCGATCACGAAGTCACGCTCTCCAACGGCCACCACCTGCACCGGCCCGGCCGCTTCCACCGCTTCTTCCAGTACCTGTCGCTGTTCTGCTTCAGCATGCTGGGGCTGGTCGTGGCCGGCAACATCGCGATGGTGTTCGTGTTCTGGGAGCTGGTGGGCATCTGCTCCTACTTCCTGATCGGTTTCTACATCGAGCGCAAGAGCGCCTCGAACGCCGCGAACAAAGCCTTCATCGTCAATCGCGTCGGCGACTTCGGGATGATCATCGGCATGATGGCGCTGTGGGCCGGTTTGGGGACATTCACCTTTGGCGACATCAAGGACGCGAAGGGAAACGTCCAGCAGGGCATCTTTAGCCAGGTGCGGCAAGAAAAGATCGCCGGCGAGGGCAATGCGTACCGGCTGCTTCCGCCCGACGGCATGGTGAAGTTTGCCGCTCGAAACGAGATCGCCGCCGGCGTCGAGCCAACTCCCGACCAAATGAACAAGTGGCGCGACCAGAACTATGGCTATTGGTTATTGGTCATCGCGGGCTTGGGCATCTTCTGCGGCTGCGTGGGCAAGAGCGCTCAATTTCCGCTGCACGTGTGGTTGCCCGACGCAATGGAAGGCCCCACGCCGGTTTCGGCGCTCGTACACTCGGCCACGATGGTCGCCGCGGGCGTGTACCTGGTGGGCCGATTCTATCCCGTGTTCGCGGCCGAGGTGCTGCTAGTCATTGCTTACACCGGCGCGATCACGCTTTTTCTGGCAGCCACGATCGCCATCACCGCTACCGACATCAAGCGCGTGCTGGCCTATTCGACGGTCAGCCAATTGGGCTACATGATGCTCAGCCTGGGCGTCGGCGGTTGGGTGGCCGGGTTGTTTCATCTGATTACGCACGCCTTCTTCAAGAGCCTGCTGTTCATGTGCTCAGGCTCAGTGATCCACGCCACACATACCAACGACATGATGAAGATGGGGGGCCTGCGGAAGAAAATGCCGTGGACGGCCTACACGATGCTCGTCGGCTGTTTGGCGATCATGGGCGCGGGCATCCCGCTGCTGGTGGGCCTCAGTGGCTACTACTCGAAGGATTCGATCGTCGCCCAGGCGCTGTCGTTCTGGAACAACAATCCCCGGCACGGGGCAGTATTCTTCGCCATTGCCGCCGGCGGCGCCGCGATCACAGCGTTCTACATGTTCCGGCTGTGGTTCCTGACGTTCGCGGGCGAGCCGCGCGATCATCACGTCTACGATCATGCGCATGAGTCGCCGAAGGTGATGTACATGCCGCTGGTGATTCTGGCCGCGTTTGCCGTAGGCGTCGGTTGGAACGCGCCGCTCAGGCTGAATGTACACGGTGCGAGTGAATGGCTGAGCGTGACGGCGCTACTGGAACAAGCGCGACCGGCGGGCGACTTGCCCAACGGCGTGCTCTTGCCCGAGCTGGACCATCCCGACGAGCACGCAAGTCACCAGCCGACAATCCATGTTGTCGCGGCACTCGTGGCCAGCGGCACGGCGCTCGTCGGCTTCTTGCTGGCCGTCGCCTTCTATGGCGTGCGAATTCTGAACCCCAACGAAGTGAAATCGCAGTTCGCCTGGATCTACCGGCTGTTGATCAACAAATGGTGGTTCGACGAGCTCTATCGCGTGATTTTCATTCGGCCGGTGATGCTCATCTCGCAGTTGGTTTCCAACTTCGACAAGAAGGTCATCGACTGGTTTATCGACAGCCTGGCGAGGTGGACGATCCACGTTGCCAATTTCGACGCGATGATCGATCGTTACATCGTCGACAATTTCGTGAACGTGACGGCCGCCTGGACCTGGTCGATCGGCAATTCGCTGCGGAGCCTACAAACCGGCAAGCTGCGGCAATACGTGATGTTGATCGTGATCGGCACCGTGGCTTTGGGCGTGTTGATCCGCTGGAGCGTGGCGGCGGGGCCGTGATAGGCGCTCGTAGCGACCCGATTTATCGGGTCCGGATGCATCGAGACCGCGCCGAGGCGTGAGTTGACAAAACTGGATATTCCGAAGAACAGAACTTGACGAAGCTGATTAATCTTAAATCACTCGAAATAGCCGGACCCGATGAATCGGGTCACTACAAGCTGTAAGACAGCAAGTCATTATGGAAAACACGTACGTTTTGTTGTTGAGTTCGATCGTGTTCCTGCCGGCGGTGGGCGCGCTGGTCGTGTACCTGGCGGGTCTGTTCGCTCCCAATGCGAAGCCCGATCTGTTTAAGGTGATCAGTCTGTTCTTCACGTTCGTGGTGTTTGCCATCACGGTCGGCATGCTCGTATTTCCGGCGACCGAACCAGGCGGGGCCGGGTTCCAAGCCGGTGTGGCCGAAATGCAAAACACGTTCGCGCTGGACTGGATCCCATCGTTCAACATCTATTATTTCATGGGCGTCGACGGCATCAGCTTCACGCTGGTCGTGCTCACGGCATTTCTGAGCATGCTGTCGATGTGGGCAAGCTGGCCCATTCAGAAGCACGTCAAGGCTTACTGCATTTTGTTTCTGCTCTTGGAAACCGGCATGTTGGGCGTGTTTCTCGCGCTCGATTTCTTCCTGTTCTACGTGTTTTGGGAAGTCATGCTGCTGCCGATGTACTTCCTGATCGGCGTGTGGGGCGGACCCCGACGCGAATATGCGGCCATCAAGTTCTTCTTGTACACGCTGTTGGGCAGCGTGTTCATGTTGATCGCCATTCTGATGCTGTACTTCAACAGCGACTTGCGGCTGTTGGACGAGACGCAGTTGCAGGCCGCCCACGTGCCCGCCGCGCGCATCCAGACGGTGCTGGCCGAGAAGGCCGCCCACCCCGAGGCCCGCCCCGAGGCCAAGTCCGGAGCCCCCGTTCACACGTTCAATATGCTGGCCCTGGCCGAGATGTCTCGATTGGAGAACTCGCCCTTCAATAGCGGCCTCAATGCATCGTTTCTCTGGGGCAAGTCGCTAGAGTGGTGGGCCTTTGTGCTGCTGTTCATCGGCTTCGTGATCAAGGTGCCCGTGGTGCCAGTGCATACGTGGTTGCCCGACGCGCACGTCGAAGCGCCGACACCCATTTCCATGATCCTGGCCGGAGTGCTCTTGAAGATGGGCGGCTACGGCATCATCCGCATCTGCTACCCGATCTGTCCCGAGGCAGGCTACGATCTGGCTTACGTCGTCTCGGGCATCGGCGTGTTGAGCATGGTTTACGGCGCGTTCGCCGCGATGGCTCAAAAGGACTTCAAGCGCCTGGTAGCCTACAGCTCGGTCAGCCACATGGGCTACGTGCTGTTGGGCATTGGCGTGTGGAGCGCAGTGGCCGGCACGGAGTTCAACGCCGATTACTGGAAGATGGGCATGAACGGGGCCATGTTCCAGATGATCGCGCACGGCATCAGCTCGGCCGGCATGTTCTTTTTGGTGGGCGTAATTTACGACCGCGTGCATCACCGCAACCTCGACGAGTTCGGCGGACTGTTCGCCAAGATGCCCACGTACAGCGGCATCGCCTTCGTGATCTTCTTCGCGGGCTTAGGATTGCCGGGCCTGTGCGGGTTCATCGGCGAATTCTTCGTTACGCTGTCGGTATGGAGCTTCAACCAAGGGCTGGCCGTGATCTCCGCGTCGGTCGTGATTTTGACGGCCGGCTATATCCTGTGGACGTTGCAACGGGTGTACCTGGGACCGGAATACAAAGGTCCGCACGGAGAAGACATTACGCCGGCCACGCCGCGCGAGCTGGCCATCGCCGCGCCGCTGGTCGTGTTCGCTATCCTGCTGGGTGTGTACCCCAATGCCGTGTTCCGCTATATGACGCCGAGTGTCGATAAGACCGTGAACGAGCTGGCCCAGTGGACGCGAGATGTCAAGCAACCGCGAATCGAGGCGCAGAAGGCGGCCGACGAGTCAGGGCCGAAAATGGCGGCGAATACGCGATAACAAAAACCAGGAAGACGAAAATGCTTGGGGGCGGACGCGAGCGCCCGCCTGCATTCTTGAATCCATGACGGGCGAGACGCCCGTCCCCCACTACCGAGAATCGCCGTGAACTTTCAGCAACTCATCGAGGCGTTTCAGCGGAACACTCTGGACGTTTCGTTGCCTAATTTCAGGCCTGAACTGGCGCTGTGCGTCACAATAGTGGCCATGCTGCTGGCGCGTTTGCCGCGCTGGGGCTGGAAGATCAACTCGTTCTGGATCGCCTTGCCTGGCTCACTGATCGCGCTGTATTACGCCGCGCCCTGGCAAAACCTGGAAGCCGGCCGGCAAGAGATCTTCACCGGCATGCTTGTCTACGACGGGCTGACCGTTTACTTCCGTTCGGTGTTGATGCTCTTTGCCGTGCTGTTTCTGGTGCTCACGCAACTCTCGGGCATTCCCGACCGCGAGGACAGCGCCGATTTTTACACGCTCATTCTCGGCGGCACGCTGGGCATGTGCATCATGGCCTCGGCCAATCACCTGCTGATGGTCTTTCTGGGCGTCGAAATGGCCAGCGTGCCCAGCTACGCTTTGGCCGGCATGCTCAAGGGCCGCCGCACGGCCAGCGAAGCCGCGCTGAAATACTCCGTGTACGGCGCGGGCGCCGCGGGCGTCATGCTGTATGGCATCAGCTTGTTGGCGGGTGCATTGGGCTCGGCCCATCTGCCCACGATGGTGCAGCAAATGGTTTCGATGTCGGCCGAAGGTTGGGCCGACCGGCAGACTGTGCTCATGCTGGGCGGTTTGATGATGCTCGTGGGTCTGGCGTTCAAGCTGTCGGCCGTGCCTTTCCACTTCTGGTGTCCCGACGTATTCGAGGGGGCCAGCGCCGAGGTGAATGCATTTCTGTCCGTCGCGTCGAAGGCCGCGGCCCTGGCGCTGTTGGTCCGCGTGAGCTTGGGCTTTGCCTACCTGCCGCCGGCAACGCAGGAAGCTGCCAAGCACGAAACGTCGGCCGTCCAGCAGATCGACGCCGACAAAACGCCCGTTGTCTTGGCCAGTGGAACCTCCTCCGCCAAGATCATTCCCGTGAGTGCGATTGAGAAACCGTCGCACGACGATGCGGCGAGCGTTGCGGCCGTCAGCACGCCCGCTGACCGCATGGCCGCCACGCGCAAGTATATTGTCGGCCTGGTTGCCTTCTTGGCGGCCATCACCTGCACGTTCGGCAACCTGGCGGCCTACGCGCAGACAAACATCAAGCGGCTCTTGGCGTACTCGACCATCGCCCATGCCGGCTACATGATGATGCCCGTGGCGGCCGCGGTGGCTTTGGTGGGCAAGGACAATCAGGCGGCGGAAAGCGCCGTCGCGGCCGTGGCCTTTTACGTCGGCGTGTATTTGTTCATGAACCTGGGCGCGTTCGCCATCGTGGCCTTCCTGCGCAACGCGATCCGCAGCGAAGAGATTTCCGACTACGCGGGCTTGATCCGCAGTTGCCCGGGCCTGGCCATTTGCTTCTCGCTGATCCTGGTGAGCCTGATCGGCATCCCGCCCTTGAGTGGCTTCGCGGCCAAGTTGGTGGCCTTTTACGCGTTGGTGCCCGCGGATCTTTACTGGCTGCTGGTCGTCGGCGGCATCAACACCGTGATCAGTTTGTTCTACTACCTGCGCGTAATTAAGGTGATGACGATCGATCCCGAGCCGGCAGGCCGCGTGCCGATTAACTTCTCGGCAATTTTAGCCGAGGGCGTTTACGTGGTGCTGATTACGCTGCCGGTGGTTATCTTGGGCGTATGGTGGGATCCCTTGAACCGCTGGGCGCAGACGGCCGCGGCGCATTTGTTGTCGTAGGGTTTTATGAGCCACGGATGAAACACGGACGAAACACGGATTAGGGAAGCACAAGCGGACGAATCGCGATCCAATATGCGATTGACTGCTTTCTTTCCGCTTTCGCCGGAGTGAAGCGAAATAATCGACTGCCTTGTCGGTGTTTGATCGGTGTTCAATCCGTGGCTAGTTGAACGTGTAATTTCTGCCATTGAGTTTTCGAGACATTCAGGCATGAGCGACGCCCCTACGATCGACGTGCTCAACCGGTTGCTGGTGATCGAGTATCGCTCGCTGCCCATCTATTTGACCGATGCCACGCCCTGGACGCACCCCGGCGACGCGAAAGCCACGGAAACGCTCGGGCATCTCGTGGCCGATCAGCGGGAAATGGCCATTCGCATCGCGGATCTCATCCTCGAGCGCGGTGGGCGTGTCGAGAACAGCGTGTTTCCGATCGAATTCACCGACATGAACCTGTTGTCGCTGGATTTCTTGTTGGGCGAGATTAGGGACCGGCAGCGGCAGAACATCGCGACCATCGAGCGGATTGTCGCCTCGCTGGCTCACGACCGCGAAGCCCACGAGTTGGCCGAAGAAGTGCTGGGCAGCGAACGGGCCCATCTCGAGGCGCTGGAAGAATTGAACCACCAGCCGGCGCAGGCACGGTAGATCGCTGCTCAAATGGCAGCGATGGGTGGCATGCCCTGGGGAACGAAGGACGTGGTGCGTTGCGAAACCACGCCCTTCGCTGCGCTCAGGGACGTGCCACCCAAATACTTCGACATCCCATTTTTTGTCAATTGACGCATGTCATCCTCCCTCGTGCTCATCGACACGCACGCGCACTTGGGGCAGCAGGAGTTCGACGCCGATCGTGCCGAGGTGCTGGCTCGGGCGCGCGAGGCCGGCGTTGTGGCCACGATTGCCATCGGCTACTCGGCCGACACCAGCGCCGCGGTCGTCGAACTGGCCGCGCGGCACGCGGAGCTGTACGCCGCCGTGGGCATCCAGCCCAACGACTGCGCCAAGGCCCTGCCCGGCGATTGGGATCGCATTCTGGCGCTCGTCGACGCGAAAAAGGTCGTGGCGATCGGCGAAACGGGCTTGGATCTCTACTGGGACGTTGCACCGCTCGAGCTACAGCAGGACTATTTCGACCGGCACTTGCGGCTCTCGCAAGCGCGGAAGCTGCCGTTTGTGGTGCATACCCGCGAGACCGACGCCGAGGTGCTGGCGATGCTCCGCGAGGCGCGGCAGCGCGGTCCGCTCATGGGCGTGATGCACTCGTTCACCGGCACGGCCGAGACCGCGGCCGAATGCGTCGAGCTAGGCATGTGCATCAGCTTCGCCGGCATGGTGACGTTCAAGAAGTCCGACGCGCTGCGAGCCGTGGCCGCCACGGTGCCGGCGGATCGCATTCTGGTCGAGACCGACAGCCCCTATCTTTCGCCGCATCCATTGCGCGGCAAGCGGAACGAGCCGGCACACGTGGTCCACACGGCGGCCTGCCTGGCCGAAGTTCGCGGCGAGAGCCTCGATGACTTCGCGCGGCAGACGACGGAGAATGCGCGGCGTCTGTTTGGGCTGCGGTGAGCGACGCTGCTTTGCATCGAACTATCCGGCCGGTATCGACGGGTTTTATGCCCAATTTGACGGCAGCTATCGCCGCGAGTATCGTGAAACTGTGGCGATGATCCGATTATCCAACGAGGATCGATCCATGAAGAAACAAGAGGTTCTCGAACTGCTCGAGCGATTTCCGGATGAAATCGACGCGGACGAGCTAATGTACGGGCTCTATCTGAAAGCAAAGCTCGACCGGGCGGAAGCTGCAGTCGACCGCGGCGAAGTGATCGGCCACGAGGAGGTGGTCAAGCGGAGCGAGAAGTGGTTCCAATAGAATGGGCCGAACCTGCGTTCGCCGATCTCCAGCAGATTTACGATTACATTGCGCGAGATTCGCCGCGCTACGCTCAATTGACCGTACTCCGCATTCAAGAATCAGTGGAGCGGCTTGCGCGATTTCCCGAGTTGGGCCATGTTCCGTTGGAACTTCCTAACTCAGACTACCGGTAAATCGTCGTCGGTTCGTATCGCGTTATCCATCGAGCCGAGGAAAATCGCGTGCTGATTTTGGGCGTAATCCACGCCAGCCGCAATCTGCCTCCAATCCTCGAAGATCGAGCTTAGGCAAACGTCAACCGCCCGCGCGGCTTGGGGATTGGTCGCCCTAACTGCTTAGTCGTCTCGATCCATTCCCGGATCACCACCTCGACGTTTTCCAGCGCCCTTTGATACGTTGTGCCATCCGCGGCACAGCCGGGCAATTCCGGGACTTCGGCGATGAAGGCACGGTCCTCTTTGCTCCAGTAGAGAATAATTTGATATTTGAATTGGTGCGCCATCGTATTGCTCCACGCTCAATAGCTCGCCGCCTCCGACTGCGCGGTGGCCAATTCCAGCCGGGATTGCTCGCGAATCGAATCCTGCAGCACTTCTTCCTTGCTTTTGCGATAGGGCAGGCGGTGGCACCAATAGAAAATGAGCGCCGCCGTCAAGACTCCGCCCACAACGAGCACGGGCCCATCGCAAGCGTATTTGTCAGTGGCTTCTCTGCGCAGTAGCCAAGAGAGCGCGGGATAGTCGGCGACCACGGCGTCGGTGACGTTGCCCATCACTCGGCCCACGACGACAAACAGCGAATTGTGGACGAAATGGTACACCATGCCCGGCAACAAGCTGCCCGACTGAACCGCCAGGTAACCGAGCACGGTGCCGAACAGCGAGGCGAGAATCGATTGCTGCAAGATGCCGTGCGCGACGCCAAAAAGCACGCTGGAGAGGATGATCGCACGCCACTTGTGTCCCAAGTGCCGCAACCCCGAAAGCACGAAACCGCGAAAGGCCAGCTCTTCACAAACGGCCGGCGCCAGGCCGACAATGAGAATCAATTGCCACAGGGGCGTCGATGCCGGGAACAGTTTCTCAATCGCTTTTTCAATTTCCGCACTGACAGGGTAGAGCCTCGTCACGGCGAATTGCAGCCAACTGACCAGCGGGTGCAAGGCGACGGCTAGGATCGCCGCCGCAGGAAGCGCGAAGATCGCCCCGGAAACGGACGGCAGTGCAGGCCAGCGCAGAAGCAACGTCCGCGCGGGGTTGCGTGTAAGCAGCAACGACAACAAGATCGCCGACCCGCCGAACAAGACCATTTGCGTGGCGACCGTCGCGGCCAGCGAGGGGGGCTGCGGCAGTGCAAAACTCAGGAAGAAATGGGCCAGCACGATCAGCAGGGCGCAAAAAACCGCCGCTCCGGCCGTCGGCGTTTCGCCTCGTTCTCGCCACAACTGCCGCAACCACAGGCCCAGATCCAACCGTTCGCTTTCGCGGAACAGCACGCTCTCGGAATTGAACTGATCGACGGCCCAGCGAATGGCCATCAGGCAACAAATGAGCGTAATGGCGATGACAGGCGGGGCGTAAAGAATCGCCTGCCAGTAGCTACCTTCGAGCATGGCCCGCAACAGCAACACGACCCCCGTGATCGGGATCAAACTGTTGCCCAGATTCAGTTCCACGCCCGGCGCCATCGGCAGCACGACCAAGGGCAACGTCACCAGCATCAGAGGCATCAGGTAGTATTGGCCTTCCTTGCTGCTGCGCGCGAGCGCTGCCAGCGCCAGGCACAAGGCGCTGAACAAGGCCGAAACCGGCACCAGCGCGATCAATAACCACAACGGGGCCAGCGGCGGCGGCGGACCAAACCGCGGGAGCTGGCTCAAGAGCAGCGATCCGGTGAGTCCCATGCTGAGCAAATTCAACACCGCGGTCGCCATGCTGAAGAGCATGATCGTGAGCAGCTTTCCCCAGACGATCTCGCTCCGCTCCGCAGGGCTCGAGAGCAACGTCTCGAGTGTGCCGCGCTCCTTCTCGCCGGCGCACAAGTCGACGGCCGGGTAGAAGGCCCCGGTCAGCGCCCAAATCAGCAGCAGAAAGGGGAGCACCTTCGACCACAGGGCGGCGTCGCGGTGGCCCACATCGGCCACGTCGTGATCGTTGAGCTTGAATGGACGAGCGGCCGATTCGGGCAGACCGCCCAGCACCAGGTTCTGGCGGACGATCTCTTCTCGCCAGCGGGACAGAATGGTTTCCACGCGGGCTTGCGCGACGTGCGACCGCTCGTTGGCCGAATTGAAGTAGGCCTCGGGACTGGGCACTTCGCTGGCCGGCTCGACGGGCCCGACGTCGGAACCTCGCTGTCCGCGCAGCCGCAGCCGCTCGCGCAACAGGCTCAGCCGGGGACCAAAATCGGGCGGAAAGTAGAGCACCGCGTCGCACTGGCCTTGGGCCAAGACCGTTTGAGCCCGCGCGAGCAACTCCGCGGCCGGCGGCGCCTCGGGATCGGCGGGTTGCCCCAAGACTTCGACTTCGAGCAGGCTGCTGCGGCTGGCGTCGTCGAACAGGTTGTCGGCAAAGTGCTTGCCCTTGAACAGCGGCGGCGATTCGGGCAAGTCGGTCGCTCCCACGACGAGCACCTTGGTCGACTGCTCCTGCACGAACTGGGCCATCTGCAACATGCTCGTTCCCAACAGGGGATAGAGCAGCACGGGCAGGACGGCGATCATGAACAACGTCCGCCGGTCGCGCAATTGATCGCGCACCTCGCGGAAGAAGATCAGTTTGACGTTGGTCCAGTTCATGAAAATGGGGGCAGGGGTCAGGGAACGGGGATCAGGGAAAAGCAATCGTTAGCCGCCTCGCTTGCGAGGCGTTTCGCCGTTCATCCCCGTAACCCGTTCCAATTGTTTTATCGCAAATTTGCCGCGACCGCGGAGCGCCTCGCGAGCGAGGCGGCTAACCCCTACTCGTCGCCGCGATTACGCTTTAACCGCTTGTTCCATTTGGGTGTCGTATTGCCGGATCAATTGAAAGAAGATCTCTTCCAGGTCGTTCTGCTGATGTTGCTCGCGAAGTTCTTCGAGCGTGCCGCTGGCCAGGATGTGTCCGCGGTGTACGATCGCGATGCGATCGCACAGCTTCTCCGCCTCGCGCATGATGTGCGTGGAGAAGACGATGCACTTGCCGTGCGTGCGCAACTGGGCGACGGCTTCCAACAACGCGCGGGCCACGAGCACATCCAACCCCGCCGTCGCTTCGTCGAAGATCAACACCGGTGGGTCGTGTACTAGCGCGCGGGCGATCGATACCTTTTGCTTCATGCCGGTCGACATCTTGGCGCCCATCAGGTCGCGGATGTCGTTCATCTGCAAGCGGGTGAAAAGGTCTTCCATCCGCGCGTGCAGGACGTCGTCCTCCAGTCCGTTCAAGCGGCCGAAGTATTCGACCATCTCCCAGGCCGTCATGCGGTCGTACACGCCCGTGTTGGCCGACATGAAACCAATTTGGCGGCGGACCTGCGAAGGTTGCGTGACGACGTCGCAATTGTTGACGGTCACTGAGCCGCTGGTGGGCCGCAGCACGGTGCTCAGGATGCGCAGGGCCGTCGTTTTTCCGGCGCCGTTGGGCCCCAACAGGCCAAAGATCTCGCCCTCGTAGGCGTCGAACGAGATTCCTCCCAGCGCCACGAACTTGCCGCGCCGCAGGTCGGCGTACTGCTTCACCAGATCGCGGACGTGAATCATGGGGAGTGTATCGACTTGGCGACGAGGGAAATCGCCTGCGCGGAGGTGCCAGGGCACGCTATCACGCCCTTCGCTGCGCTCAGGGACGTGCCACCCGAAAGCCACACAGAACGGGTCGCGCAGCCTCGGTAATACAGCCTACCATACCGGGGCCAATTCTGGAGGCGAGTCGATCAACTCGTAGAACACGTTGCGCTGCCGGGGGACGTAGCCTAATTCGGCGATTGCGCCGCGGATTTGCTCGAGCGTGAGATAGTGGACCGTGCCGGCCGAGGCTACCACGTTCTCCTCGATCATCAGGCTGCCCATGTCGTTGGCCCCATAACACAGGGCAATCTGACCGATTTTCAGCCCCTGTGTGACCCAGCTCGATTGAATGTTGGGGATGTTGTCGAGGTACAATCGCGCGACAGCCTGCGTCTTTAAATAGTCGAACGAGCCGGCCCGCGAAATGTGGGCCATGTCGGTATGATCGGGTTGAAAGGTCCAACAGATAAAGGCGGTAAATCCGCCCGTTTCATCCTGCAATTGCCGCAACCGTTCCAGGTGTTCGATCCGCTCGGGCAAGGTTTCGAGGTGGCCGAACATCATGGTCGCCGACCCGCGGCCTCCCATCTCGTGCCACACGCGGCAGACGTTGAGCCAATCGTCGGTCATCACTTTGCCGCGCGTCATGGCGGCACGAACGCGATCGACGAGAATCTCTGCGCCGCCACCGGGCAAGCTGCCCAAACCCGCCGCTTTCAGTCGCTCGAGCACGGTGCGCAGCGGCAGCTTCGCGACCTTTGTGAGCGCGTGAATTTCGGGCGGGCTGAAGCCGTGGATATTGACTTGGGGGAAATGACTTTTGATGTCCGCGAGCAACTCTTCGTACCACTCGATTTTCAGATCGGGGTTCATGCCTCCCTGCATCAGGATCTGGTCGCCCCCCAGGTCGACCGTCTCCTGGATCTTCTGCAAGAGCACGTCTCGCTCCAGCACGTAGCCTTCGGGACTCTTGGGCTTACGGTAGAACGCGCAGAAATCGCAGACGGCCGAGCAGACGTTGGTGTAGTTGATGTTGCGATCGATGTTGTACGTGCGATACGACTCGGGATGCAGCCGGCGCGTGACGGCGTCGGCCGCGCGACCCAGCGCCGTCAGGTCGTGCGAATCGAGCAGTTGCAGCCCCTCGTCGGGCGAGAGCCGCTCGCCGGCGACGGCCTTGGCCAGCGTCGCGTCAAGCGCTATTGCAGTGGTAGAAATCAAGTTCGACTCCCGGCGGCGCAAGCCCAAGCCTGGCCGCCAATTGGTAATAGCGCTCCAGCCCACAGAGTTCCTGCGGGCCAAGCGTGAAGTGCAAGTTGTCGCGCAGGTAACCGAGGCATTGCGGCCGCGAGAGTCCCAGCGGCGCGGCTTCGGCGTCGGCGATTTCCTCCAGATGCCGCAATCCGCGGTCGCGGGCTTCGGACAAGGCCACGTCGACGCCCGCCAGGTTCACGCCGCCGCGGGCGACCCACATAGCGAAGACAAAGGGCAGCTTCGACCAGCGACTCCACTCGTCGCCCAGGTCCCACACCGCCGCGAAGGGGCCGCGCGGCGAGTGGATCGCCCGATCGCCAATCAACAGTACGGCGTCGGCCGTCGTATCGTCGAGCGAGCAGCCGGCGGGCAGCAATTCCAGCCGAGGCCGCAGGCTGTACCGCTCGTGGAGCAGCACCTGGGCCAGCACGGCGCTGGTGCGTGAGCCCTCATCCAGGGCCAGCGAGCGGATCTGCTCGGGCGGCACGCGGCAAAAGAGCTTGACGCTCATTACTGGGCCACGGCAACCGATGCAAGCATCGGAAACGATCGTGTAGTTGGGATCTTGGCAGAACTCGATTGACGGGATCAACGCCACATCGAGGTCGCCGACCGAGAGCGCATCGGCCAACCGGCTGGGCAGGTCGAGCACAATCTGGGCCCGCGGCGCCAGTTGTTCGAGCTGATAGATCAGCGGCTTGGTATTGAGATAATTGACCGCGCCGACGCGGATCTTTTGCCCTGGGTCCATGGTTGGCTCGAATCTCGTTCTCTGTTGAATCGCGTGGAACGCGGGTGAGGCATTTCTTCGATTTGACCCTGGCGCTCCGCTGCAGCGTACACGCCAATATAGGGGGCACGCCCGCGGCCGAAAAGGGAGCCAAACGGCCTGGGGAGCTAACCGTTGATGGTAGGTGGGATTAACGGCTGAGATTCAATGGGTGGCACGCCCTGAGCGCAGCGAAGGGCGTGGAGCGCCTGCGCCGGATCCACCACGCCCTTCGTTCCTCAGGGCGTGCCACCCAGATGTTCTGCCACCCAGACGCACAATGACCTTCAGGCCCTCAATACTCCATTTCCCGAAATGCCTTGATCCCCATTTTTAGTGGGATAACGGTGGCCGCGATGCCCAGGGTGATGCTGCCGCCGATGCCGGACAGCAACCACAGCAATTGCCGCTTGGGATCGAGAGACACCGTCGTGCTGCCCGAGGTCGTGGCGAGCAAATAGAAGTAGCAGGGAACCGTCGTGAGCACGACGAGGACGACTATGTACGCGGCGCTGAGCACCAGGTTGAGCGTACCGCCGAAGCCGGCCGCGATGCGGGCCGGAGATTCGTCGCGCAGGTTCGGCATTTTCGCTCCCAACCCCACGGCAATGCCCGACAACCCACTGCACAACAGCACGCAGGCTAGCAAATGCACGCTGACGACAAGAAACGAAACTCGCAACATCAGGTCGCTCAATAGCACGAGCGCCGCACAGGGAATCAGCGAGCCCAGCGAGGCGAAGAGAAACTTGCTCCACAGAATCGTCGATCGTTCGACGGGCAGCCGGCCCAGAATCCAAAACCGTCGCCCTTCGAGGCTGATCATGGGAAAGATGAACCGCGTGGTAAACGTCGACAAAATGAGCCCCACGACGGCCAGATTCAGAAAGCTGATCATGTTCACCCAGGCCGCGTAGTTCACGTCGTAGCTCAATTGCCGCGTGTTGAGAAAGTACAGCGCCAAGAGACCAAAGAAGATCAGGAACTGCGACCATTGCACCGGGTCGCGGCGGAACAGCCTGAGGTCCTTGACCATCAGCAGCCGCATCCGCGTCGAAAGTGGAAAGGGCGCGGACATCAGCGTCCGATCGATCCATGCCGAGCGAATTTTGCGTTGTGGTGAGCGCTCGCCTGCCAGCGCGGCATAGCTGGCGCGGAATGTGCGGCCCGCGGTGAACAGCGCCAGTTGGTGCAGCGCCAGCGCGTTGGCGATGGTGACCATCAAAAATAGTACGCTCTCGAACAGCGCGCGTTGCCGCCCGTCGCTGCCCACGCCGCTACGGGCCGCTTCGAGCAGGCCGGAGCTGAGCCACCAACTGGGAAGCAAGCGGGTTTCGCTCGTGCGCAGCCGCGATAGCATCTCGAGGAACCAACTGGGCGTGAGCAAGTCGCTCTTGGGATGCGTCACCAAGGACCAAGCCATATACAGCGCGGCGACCGACACGACGATTCCCAAGCCGGTGAGCAGCCGCACGCGATTGGCCGGCAGGTAGCGCATCAACAGCAGACAGAGAATCGCGCCCAGGCTGCCCGGGATGTACACAAACGCGCCCATGAAGGGAATGAGAATCGCGTAGTAATACCAACTGGCTTTGGCCACGACGCCGTAGGCCACCATCATGGGACTGCCCAAGAGCAGGAACCCCCAACTTGCGAAGAGCATCCCTTCCTGAAACTTGTGCAGAAAAATCCGCTCGACACGAGCCGGCGTGGTGAGCAGAAAACGCACCTCGGACGAGCGATAGAGCCCGCCGTAGAGAATAATGCCCGTGGAGATCACGAGCATGACGGTCAGCGAAGCGAAGAAAACGCTATAAACGGCGCGGACCGTCTCGTCGTGCGTCGAGGGCTCGGGGATCGCGCCCGCGAGAAACTCGAAGCCCATGTAGAACAGCACGAACAACCCGATCCAAAGACACAAAGTCAACGAGCTGGCCAACAGCAGCCGCAGCCGCGACCTCTGGACGGTCTGCCACAGCAAATTTATGCCGATGCGCCGCCGCAGAAACCAGAACAGGCTGGCTTCGTCGGCAACTGAGAGTAGGCCAAGTTGGTCGGGCATGAGGATGAACTGAGAGGCAACGTGCAAGGACAGTCGTCAGGTTAGCCGCCTCGCTCGCGAGGCGCTTCGTCGCGGCAGTTCGCGTTGCGACGATTCCAATACGACGGGTGACGCCCCAGCACGGCGGAGCGCCCCGCGAGCGGGGCGGTTCACGGGCGATACGTGCATCGTCGCATTCGCCGTCGGGCTCGGCAAGCTAAAACGCGTACCGCACCTCGACTTGCCGGTGGGTCAGCGGCGGGATCGGCAGCGGGCGAATTTGTTCCGCTGCCGAACACAGGCATTCTTCCCAGGGCGGGATCTGGTCGGTTTCATAGTACCGCTCGACGTACCGCCAGTCGGTGGCCACGAAATCGCTGTACCACGCGTCGAGGTCGCGGACTCCTGCCTCGTGCAAGAGCTGCAAGCCAAACTGCCCGGCCTGATGCTCGTAGTCGTGCAGTACGCGCATGAAGCGACTCTTGTCTGCGGTATGCTGCAACGCGACCAGGCCCGTTTCGAGCGAGGGGGCGACCCATTGCACCGAGTGTCCAAACAGGTGCAACAGCACGAAGCACTGCATCTCGAAATCCACGTCGGGGTCGATGACCATCCGCAGGCCGTCGAAGATGCCTGTCCGCGGCGGCTCCAGATCGGCCAGCTCCAACCGAAAGCCGTACTTGACGACCTTGGACGACGAGCGACGCCAGATGTCGACCAGGCGTTCGGCGGGCAAACGGCCCACGAGCCCCCGCCCACGGTGGCCCAGCAACTCATAGCCTTGCAAATTCTCCATGTGACGATCAGCCCGTGTGGGGTTTAAGAATGGATGGTTCGATTTTGGAATGGAATGGGCGCAGTCCAAACACGCACAAAAGGACGTGCTTCCCGCAAAAGCCTGGAGCACGCATAGAACCGCTAACTCGACCTCCCCAACACCACGTCATTCCCGCGCAGGCGGGAATCCACTGCACCACAAGTCGGTCCTGCACCACAAGTGTTATAACCGCCCTACACGAGTCTCCTCTGCCACCCCCCTCATCGAGCCCCTGGATTCCCGCCTGCGCGGGAATGACGTCCTGGTAGTAAAAAAGTTAGAGGTTCTTAGGACTGCTATAGAGTCGTTCATCTGAGCTCGGCAACGCGTGCATCTGGGCGCTGCGTCGGTTATTGTAGCGGTGGGCCATCGACTAGCGATATTCTTAGTGCAGCAATAATCGGAGTTTATATGCATCGCCTACTCAAGTGTTGGTTGCCGGCTGCGCGCAAGATCATCGGAATTGCGCTTACGGTCATTATCGCGTCGACCGGCGTTGCCCAGGAAACGCCAAAACCCGATGCGAAAAAGCCGACGGCTCCGGCGGACGGCAAGCAGGTGGTCGCCGTGCCAGACGAGGTCGTGAGTGACTTTGTTTTGCCGCCGCGCCAGGGAAAGAGTGAGACCATTCGGCTGTTCAATGGCAAAGACCTCACCGGTTGGATGGGCCACGAAAAGTACTGGACGGTTCGAGACGGCGAAATCATTGGCAGCAACAGTAAGCCCGTCAAAGTCAGCACCTACCTGCTGACCGAGCGATCGTTCACCGACTTTCGCCTGCTGGCCACGGTCAAGCTGATCAAGGACAAGATCCACTCGGGCGTCGTCTTTTGGGGTCGCGTCGCGCCCGAGCGCGGAGACAAATACACCTTCGCCGGGCACCTACTAATGTTTCCCTACGATTGGGGCCTGTACGACGTGTACGGCCGATCGTGGCTGTACAAAGACGATGGGCGGGCCAAGAAAGCAGGCCAGGACCACGAGTGGAACGAGCTGGAGATCGTAGCCCGGGGAAATCGTATCCGCATGGCGATCAACGGCGCCGACGTGCTCGATTGGCGCGATCCCTCGCCCAAGGCCTTGTACGAGGGGCCCATCGGCCTGCAATTGCACGCCAACAAAGTGCCGCAGGAGATCCACTACAAGGACTTGGTCGTGACGACGTTTCCGACGGATGAGTTGGTGACGGTAAAGAAATAGGGCGATAGGGCGGGCGGCACGGGGATCGGTTTTTGGCGGCAGCAGATGCAATTTGTACTCGTCGTGACCGGCAGCATACAATCGGCGCTTACTGTACGAGTGCGCCAAGGTCCCGCCCGGCGGTCGGGACCTACCGATCAGCGCGAGGGCCAATCGACACCGCCCCATGACACACGCCCCCACGAGGACACCATGCAACCAATCTCTTCTTTGTCACGTCACGCCCTGCGGACACTCGCTCTCCACTTGCTTTGCGTCGGGTCAATGATGTCGCCGATCGCTGCCCGTGCTGCCGACGAACCCAAGACCACCGCGAAGTCCGACAGCGCACAAGCCGCTGCGCCAGAGCAACAGAAGGTTACCCGCACGGAAGACGTGATTTACGGCCGCAAGTTCGGCACGGCGCTGACGATGGACGTCTTCAAGCCCGAGAAGCCCAATGGCGCGGCCGTCATCTTTGCCGTCAGCGGCGGTTGGTTCAGTGCTCACGAGGCGATCAACACCGGCTTCATCAAGGACTTCCTCAACCGCGGGTACACGGTGTTCGCGGTGGTGCATGGCAGCCAACCAAAGTTCACCATTCCCGAGGTTCTCGAAGACATGCACCGCTCGGTGCGTTACATCCGCTACCACGCCAAGGATTACGGCCTTGACCCGCAGCGGATCGGCATCATGGGTGGGTCGGCCGGTGGGCACCTTTCGCTGATGCAAGGCATGGCCGGCAAAGAGGGGGACCCGCAGGCCAAGGATCCCGTGGATCGCGAGAGCAGCCGCGTGCAGGCCGTGGCTTGTTTCTTTCCGCCGACTGACTTCCTGAACTACGGAAAACCGGGCGAGGTTGCGCTGGGCAACGGCGTGCTGAAGAACTTTCGCGCCCCGTTCGACTTTCAGGAGTATCAGAAGGACACCAACCACTTTGAGTTGTTGACCGACGAGACGAAGCGGCAGGAGATCGGCCGCCAGATTTCGCCCATCACGCACGTGACCAAAGACGACCCACCGACGTTGATCATCCACGGCGACGCCGACCAGCTCGTGCCCATCCAACAGGCCGAGATCATCGTGGCCAAAATGAAAGAGGCGGGCGTGCCCGCCGAGCTGGACGTGAAAAAGGGGGCGGGCCACGGCTGGAATCTTTTGACGGATATGCCGAAGCTGGCCGATTGGTTCGATAAGTATTTGAAATAGGAACCGTTAGCCGCCCCGCTCGCGGGGCGCTCCGCCGTCCCACGCCCTCGCCGAGTCCATTCGGGTCGTTGCAACACGAACTGCATCGGCGGAGCGCCCCGCAAGCGGAGCGGCTAACGGAATGAGCGTGTCGTTGTTGCAATCCGCGTCCGCTGAAGCGGACCCTACGATTAACGATTCGGAACGCGCAATTGTCCCGCACGATTCTGCTCACGGGTTACCCAGGTTTCATCGCGGGGCAGTTGCTTGCGCGGATGCTGGCCGAGCCGCGGACCACGGTTCGCTTGCTCGTGCTGCCGCAGATGAAGCCAGCAGCCGAAGCGGCGCTCGACGCGCTCGTCGCCAGTCACTCGCGACAGACCGTACGCGAGCGGACGGAAATCATTGTGGGCGATATTACCCGTGAGAATCTGGCGCTCGACGCTGCCACGCGAGCGCGATTGGCCACCGAGGTCGACACCGTCTACCACCTGGCCGCGATCTACGACCTGGCCACGCCGCAGGCCATTTCGCGGTTAGTCAACGTGACGGGCACCGAGCACGTGCTGGACCTGTGCCAGACGCTGCCGAAGCTCGAGCGGCTGGTGTACTTCTCCACGGCCTACGTCTCCGGCACGCGCGGCGGCGTGTGCCGCGAGGATGAGCTGCAAGAATCGCGAGCCTGGAAGAACTTTTATGAGCAGACGAAATGGGAAGCGGAGATGGCCGTGCAGCGCCGCTGGGACAAGATTCCCACGGTGATCATTCGGCCGGGCGTCGTCGTGGGCGACTCGCACACCGGCGAGATCAACAAGTACGACGGGCCATACTTCGTCATCCGGGCACTCGTGGATTTGGAACGCAAGGGCCGGCTGGGCTGGGCCCGCTGGCTGTGGTCGCGCGGGGGCAAGCCGCGGTTGTACATGGTGCCCGTGGACTTCATTTGCGACGTGACCGAATATCTGGCCACTCGCGCCGACGCGGCAGGCCGTGCGTATCACGTGTTGCAGAATCCTTCGCTCTCGATGGGCGAACTGACCGAGCGGCTATTCGCGCTCGTGGGCCTGCGGCCACCCGTGCTGAGCTATCCGGCCTGGCTGGGGAGCGCGTCGATGAGATTTGTGCCCGGGCTGGCCGCCATGCTGCAGATCCCGCCCGCGGTGTACTCGTACATGCAGCACGAGGTGACCTACGACACGACGAACCTGGATTGGGCACTCGCGGGCAGCGGCATCCGCTGCCCCCAGCCCGACGAGTACTTGCCAGCGATGGTCGCCTTCGTCCGCAGCCATCCGAAGATTGCCGCCAACTTTGGTACGCATGCGACGAGCCGGCCGGAGAAGGTCATCGCCCAGTCGTAGTGACAACCGTGGCGAATACTAGCCCGACGCGCCAGCGAGGAAATACCCCCGATCAACTCCCTTGCTGGCGCGTCGGGCTGGTATGCACTTCAAAAGGAAACGGGCCGCGGCCCCAATGCGTTGGAGAGGCCGCGGCCCGTACGATAAATCCAACCTCTCGTGAGTTTGCGACGGTGGAGTCGCTGCGAGAAGAGTGGG
>Ga0163144_10001878_pt1 | contig 49170 bp, 39 predicted proteins | sample OliLak19BULKMAT1_FD_123175 | JGI IMG/M metagenome (GOLD analysis project Ga0163144, IMG submission 123175) | Freshwater microbial mat bacterial communities from Lake Vanda, McMurdo Dry Valleys, Antarctica - Oligotrophic Lake LV.19.BULKMAT1 | ecosystem: Environmental > Aquatic > Freshwater >... | reverse complement strand
CGCGCAGGGGCCTCAACGTAAGCCCGATCCAAGGAGTGCCGTTGTAGGCGGGGTCGCCGACCCCGCGGGGATGGGCATCACGATGATGAATCGGAGGACGGAGGCGGGACCAGGGGGTCCCGTCGCGGCCTCGGCGAGGCCACCCACAACGGAGTCGGTCCGCAATCAGCCAACGGCCTACCTCGCACTCCCCTCCCTAATACTTTTCAGCGGCTGCGCGCCGCCGCCGTGGAGGCGCTCGGTGATCACGTTACTCCCGCCACGCTCGACGCGCTCATCGCCGCCACGCGTGACGACTACCGGCTCGTGCGCGTCCGGGCCGGATCGGCCTTGTCCACGCTGCCGGTCGCGACGCTAAATGCTGGCGATCGTCAGAGCGTGGAGGCCGCCCTGCAGGAATACCTCCGTTCCCTTAACGCCCGCCTCGACGACTCCGCCTCGCGTTACAATCTCGGCAACTTCTACATGGAGCGTCAGGACTACCCCCGGGCCGTGGAGGAGTTCACCGCGTCGAGCCGCCTGCAGCCGCTGAGCATGGCCCCGCTGGCCAACCGCGCCCTGGCCTATGCCGCCACGGGCAACCACGCCCAGGCCGAGGCGAGCCTGCGTGCGGCGCTGGCACTGGAGCCCAGCCATCCGGGCGTGAACCTGAACCTGGGCATGCTGTTGGCCGAACTCGATCGCCTGCCGGAGGCCGAGCAGGCGTTTCGCACGGCGGCCAAGAGCGACCCGCAGTCGGCCGCCGCCGCGTACAACCTCGGCGTGCTGCTCGCGCGGGATCGTCCGGAAGAAGGGATCGCCTGGTGCCGCCGGGCGGCCACCTTGCGCCCTCAGGACGCCCGCTACGGCTACACCCTCGGCTTCTTTCTCAACCAGCAGGGCAAGATCCCCGAGGCGGTGCAGGCCCTCGGCACCGTCATCCAATTCGCCCCGCCGTCCTCCGAGGCGTATGTGCTCCTGGGCAGCATTTACGAGCGAAGCGGCCGGTGGACCGAGGCCCGCGGTGTTTACCAGCGCGCCGTGGCCAACGCACACCTGCCCGAACCGGAGCGGATGCAGTTCTCCGCCGGCGAACGACAGTTGCTCGGAAGGTGAAGTCCGACGGCAAGTTCCGCTCCTCATTTGCGGTTTTATCCACGGTTGCAGCATCGGCGTTCTCTTCGCCTTGCTTGGGAAGTGGTTGATGGGGTCAGGGCTTGGAAACGGTGCAAACCCGAATGTCTGTGCGATGGTTCAATGGGGAGCGAAACGCGTGGCCACCGTCCGCCGCCGATCTTCTTCAACCTCATCCAGCCAAATCCAATCCATCAGGGCGTGACCGGTTTTCCCAATCCTCGGCAGGTCGGGCGGCCGGCATCACGAAGCCAGCGGCGCATGAGCTCCACGCGCCTCGAGGCGGGTTTTGCGCGGGGGCTGGCCGAAATGAGCGCGGAAGATCCGGTTGAACTGCGAGAGCGACTGAAAACCTGAGGCGAAGGCGATCTCAGTCACCGACTGGTCCGTCTCCTTCAGGAGTGTGCGGGCTCGCTCGGCGCGGTAACGCGCGACATATTCGACGAAACGCAGACCAGTCGCGTGATGGAAGGTGCGGCTGAGGTGGCCTTCGCTCACCCCCAGTTGCCGTGCCACGTCACCGACTCCCAAAGGCTCGGTAGACCGGGCGTGCACCAAGCGACAGGCCTTTTCGACCAAGGGAGGCATCGCGTCATGGACGCGCAGCAGGCGCTCCGTGATCACTCCGGCGACATGCTCGGCGGCGAGATTCAGGACGTTGAGGAGTGCGCTCTGGCGCTCCGGTCCCACCACAGGTACGCGCTGCAGGATGTCCGCTATCTCATTCTCCGGCAGATTTATACCCGCGCGGGAAAGCAGGTGCCGGGTGCGGTGGATCGCGGCGGGGGTGGGCGGTGCGGGCAGATAACCGCCGACCACAAGGAAGCCCAACGTCTGGCCGGCGGCACGCAAGGGCACCGCGCATTCCGCAAGTCCGGCGTCGCACCGCGTGGCAGTCGGACCGGTCGCCGCGACATCGCAAAGCGACTGCTGAAATCGCAGGCACATGCGGCATCCTTCATCCGATTGACGCATGCGCGCGCAGAGCGGAGCCTCGGAGGCGTCGGGGCTGTCGTCGCGCATCCCGAGCGGACTCGCGAAGCCCGCCCGGATACCTATCGCGAGACTGAGGTCGCGCAACATCGCCTGCAGCTTGGCTTCGCGGCGGATGCGTTGGGTCAGGGACTGACGGATGATCCGTGGCATGCAACGAACATAGCGTCGCGGCCGCCAACCCGACTACGCATGCCTTGGCCATCAATCCGCGAATTCTGATGTCAGAAAATGCGGAATGAGTCTCAGAAATCGCGGAGGCGCGTCTGTTAGGATGTAGAGGTCAACTTTCCCATTACCATGAGCCTGACCACACCTGCCTCTCCCACGTCATCCTCGGTGCCGCCCGCGGCGCTGCCTTTCGCGTTGCCACCCGACGCTGCGGCGCTTCTTCGTGCGTGCCCTGGATACACGATCGCTGGAAGCGTCGCTGATCTCGTCGCCTTGTCGGTGCGCGATGCCGTGCAGGGCTGGCACACGGTCGCCTACGACATTCCGGGGCGCGGAAGTGTGGCTGAGGCGCGTGTCTGCCGCGTGCGCAACGGCATCGCCGCCAATTATATTGAGCCCTACATGCGCCGGCGCGACCCCGACTGCATGGTGATCGGTGATTCCCGCCCGACGGACAAACCGACCTATCGGGAGCGGTTCGGCACGGATTTCGATTCTGTGCGCGAGGAAACATTGGATTGGCTGGCGGGACAGCCGCTGGCGGTGTTCCCCTTCGTGGCGGGCGTCTCTGGCAAAGGAATTCCGGCGGTGGTGATCGCGCCGGACAATGCGGGCTTTTTCGCCCTCGGGCTTGCGCTCCTCCAGGGTATTCTGCCGCCGGACAAAGTCCCTGACGGGTTCGTCCCCCGCGCGGTTGTCTACGTCGCTCCCCCTTTCCGTCACACCCACTTCGGGGGCAGGCAGGTCGTGGTGCACAACCGCTGCGAAAACCTGCACGAACTGTTCAGTTACAACCTCTACCCCGGGCCGAGCGCGAAGAAGGGGATCTACGGAGTGCTCCTCAACCTCGGCGAGGAGGAAAACTGGACGACCATCCATTGCTCCACCGTCCAGGTCATCACTCCGTATAACAACAAGATCGTGATCTCGCACGAGGGTGCGAGCGGGGGAGGCAAGAGCGAGATGCTGGAGCACATGCACCGGCAGAAGGACGGCAGCCTTCTGCTCGGCCGGAACCTGGTCACTCGCGACGAGCGGCTCCTGACGCTGCCGCGCGGCTGCGAGTTGCGCCCGATCACGGACGATATGGCGCTGTGCCATCCCTCTCTGGAGAAAGGGCGGGGCAAACTGAGCCTGATGGACGCCGAGGATGCGTGGTTCGTCCGCGTCAACCACATCATGCGCTACGGCACGGATCCGGATCTTGAGGAGCTGACGATCCACTCAAAGGAGCCGTTGCTGTTCCTCAATATCGAAGCGCACCCGGGGGCGACGGCGCTGATCTGGGAGCATGTGGAGGACGCGCCGGGTCAGCCGTGTCCAAACCCTCGGGTGGTGATCCCGCGGAAGCTCGTGCCCGGCATTATCGACGGTCCGGTGGATGTGGACATCCGCAGCTTTGGAGTGCGCACGCCGCCGTGTACCCGTCAGCAGCCCACGTATGGCATCATCGGATTGTTCCATCTTCTGCCGCCCTCGCTGGCGTGGCTCTGGCGTCTGGTGGCGCCGCGGGGTCATGCAAATCCAAGCATCGTTGCGAGCGAAGGCATGTCGTCCGAAGGCGTGGGCTCGTACTGGCCCTTCGCCACGGGCCGCCGGGTGGACCAGGCGAACATCCTCCTCAACCAGATCCTCGAACGTCCGGAAGTGCGGTACGTCCTCGTGCCGAACCAGCACATCGGCGCGTGGTCGGTGGGTTTCATGCCGCAGTGGGTCGCCCGCGAGTACCTCGCCCGCAGGGGCGGGGCCCGCTTCACGGCGGACGAGGTCAAACCCTCCCGCTGTCCCCTGCTCGGCTATTCGCCCAGCAAGATCGTCATCGAGGGCCGCACGATCGGATCGTGGTTCTTCGAGGTGGATCAGCAGCCGGAAGTGGGCGAGGTGGCGTATGATCAGGGGGCCGAGATCCTGGTGGAATTCTTCGAGCGCGAGCTCATTTCGTTCCTCCAGCCGGACCTGCTGCCGCTGGGTCGCCGCATCATCGAAGCCTGCCTCGCCGGGGCGACGCTCGACGACTACGCTCGGCTGATCGAACACGAGACGATTCAGCGCGGGGACTGAGACCGCTGACCCGCGATGGAACATTACCAGCTCAACGTCCACCGCGGCCGGCGACCGGCCTTCGACGAAGCGCCGGAGGCTCTCCGGCGCATGGCGTTCGGGGTGGACTATCTCGCCATCCGCGGTCTGCAGGGCGGCGAGTTCTATTTCACCCGCGCGGGCTGGGCGCTGGCGCCAGCGATCCTGCCGCGCGTCTGGTTCGACAACGATCGGTTCCGGCGTATCGGAAAAGCCCTGATCAAGGCGACCGGCTCGGTTTACCTCATGCCGATCCGACACCCGGCGCGCGGCAGCTTGGGCATGGTGGTCAAGTTCTGCCGGTTCGGTCAGAGCGTGGGCTGCACCCACTTCGAGCCGGGATTGCTGCCGGAGGCGGTGACGCCGATGTTCTACGGCCCGGAGTTCTCCGGACCTTTCGAGGAGTTCGGGCACCTTGCGCGCCTCCAGGCATTCCGCGGTCCTGGGGGGGCGCGCATTCGGACGAAGACGCCACTTGGCATATATTGCCCGCCAACGCACTTCGCGCCGTGGCAGCTCGGCCGCCGCGAGTCGGAGATGTGGCGCTATGACTATGCCCTCGCCAACGAACAGGCGGCGATCCCGCCCGAGCGCCGGATCGCGCATCACTGGGAACGTGTCTACATCCTGCTTTACCGCTGGATCGAGGGCGTTGACCTCGAAGAGGCGGGTCGGAACAACCTCGTCACCGAGGAGGCGGTTCGCGCCTTCACGATCGGCGTCGGGCGCGAGCTTTACGACGCCGGGTTTGCCATCCTCGACCACAAGGCCCGGCACATCATCGTCCGGCCTGATCCGGAGACGGGTCATCTCCTGCTGCACCGCGGCCGCACCGCGTACGCGCTCATCGACTACGAGTTGCTGCTTCCGGTTGCTCGGGCGAGCTGAAGGGGGACTCTCGGCGCGGTGCCAGCAAGCGTCATGCGCGACCGGGTGACCTTGCCGGGTTTTGGTGGCGTCCGCCTGACCAAAGAAGAACAGGGCATTCTCGCCAAGCGTTCAAAGCGCGCGGGGATGAAAAAGGCCACCTTTGTCCGCAAATTGATTCGCGACGAGGAGATAGTGACCGGGGCGGATTTGGCGACATGGGCCGACCGGCATGCGGGAAATGAACGGATACGCGTGACCCCTCGAAAGTGAGTCGATTCCTCCTCGATTCTTCATTCGTCATCGACCTCTTCAATGAGGTCGCCTCGAACCAAAAGGGGCCGGCACGAGCATGGGCCGCGCGCAATTCGCGGGCAGAACTTTGGATTTCCCCGGTGACAGCCGCCGAAGTGCTCGAAGGCGCATCGGACTCCGCTGCGGTCCGTGAGGCGTTTCGCGCGTTCCGCTGACAAACGATCGGGCGTCAACACGCCGAGCGTGCGGCGTTGCGCCAGAGCCGCGCAGTCCAACGCATCGGCGAGAATGACGCGTGGCAGGTCGCCGTCGCCGAGTGCATGGACGCTGTGATTGTTGGGCACGACCCCAAGGCCTTCGAACGGCTCGGCCCAGGTTACGAGGACCACCGTAGGCGCTAGGTCCCGGCCGGGTATCATTTTAGGAGCGATCGAGGAAGCTCGGCCCTTCAGGACCGGGATCCCGCCGCGTTTCCCAAGACGCAACGGGGCCGATCAGCCTAAAACTTCGCGCAGGTGCGCCGCCAAGTATTAGTAAACGACACTGCGGGGCGCGGCGTAGAAAATCTCAATCCTGTTCGCTCGAGGCCGGTAGACGATGCGGTCCCGGCCGACACGCAGCCGCCACAATCCTTCCAGGCTTCCCTGCAGCGGCTTGATGTCTCCGAGTCCCTCCGCCAGTCTCAGGATGGCGGCTTTCAGCCGCCGACATGGTTCCGGGGGAAGTGCCCGTTGGTAATCGCGCATTTGGTCAGCGACGAACAGCTTAGTCGGCAACGGAGGACGCGGGAAACCTTTTCAACTTACCCGCACGAAGCTTCTTGATCTGCCGCATGAAATTCGGATCAGCCAACAACTCCATCGCCTCGAGTAGGCCACCGAGACGCTCGGCTGAAAGAACATGCACCGCCGGGCGATCATGGCGGGTAATCGTGACCAATGTTCCGTCCTCAGCCGTGCGAACGGCAGCGGCAGTCTCCCGCTGAAGTCGGGTTAATGCTGTAGGTATCTTTCACTTGTTAAAGTTATCTTTTAGACTCACCCGGTGTCAACCATTGCCCCGGCAACACCTGGCGGGGCGCGCTTGGGGGCGCGTCGCGGCCTCAGCGAGGCCACCTACAACGGCCACCTACAACGGGCGCGCATTTCGGGTAGGGGCGCGGTGGGGACCGACATCGGTCGGGGCAATCTTCCGTTGGAGGCAGGAAACCAGCCTGCCCGGCCTCCGTTGTAGGTGGCCTCGTCGAGGCCGCGACGCGCCACCCGCGCGCCTGCCTTGGAGAACCCTGAAAGCGGTCGAGCCGATTGGTATTCGTGGGGGCGGGGGGGGCGGGGGCGGGGCGGGGGCGCGCCTGGGGGCGCGTCGCGGCCTCAGCGAGGCCACCTACAACGGCCAACTACAACGGCCACCTACAACGGAGGCGGAATTCGTCTCCTTCGGTCTCCCTAATTTGATGCCCATGCGCGGGCGCGGTGCCCTCCGAAATTGGTGTGTCTCGTTGTTTATGACGCTCTGCTTAAAGGAACGTTGGATATCTACCACGACTCGGCGAGTCGGGTGCGTCGGCTGGGGCTGTTCAAAATCTTGATTTAAGTTTATTTACGTCCCGATGTCGTCACGGGATACGAACCGGGTCGAGTTTTCTGGTTCGGAACCTCGGCTTGAACGAGTCAAGATGTGCACGGTTGTTTTCAGCTTCTGCACAGCAGAACAGCGCCGCGCAGGTTAGTTTGACTTTGATTCACCCGTGCGCGCCGAGGCGGTTTCCTGCAAGTCGATGGCTGGCCTCGGAGCTGGTGGAAAATAAGGAGAACCGATTCCGCCACGAGACTTTTGCCGTGTGGTCTACCAAGAACTGATCCAGGTTTCAGACGAGATGCCTTGGTTTGGATCCAGCCCAATCCGCGATGATGACCACTGAATCCCAAAACCTTCGACTGAGCCGCGCCGAAGCGGCGCGGCTTCGTTGGGACACCGGAGCGACCTCCCAGTGGCTGCGCGGGTCTTCTGGGTGCTGCTTTATTTCTCTCTGACCCCCTTGCCTCTGATCGTTTTGCTGATCGTTTCCCTTTTCTCATTGAGAGGCCCCTGCCCATGAGCATCTCCGCAAAGTCCTCTTCCTCCCGGTGCGTGATTCGTCGCTTGCTCGCCGATGCCCTCCGGCGGGAGGGCAGACGTCTGGAAGTTGCCCGACGGAACTGCCGGAAGCGGCCGACCCCGGTGCGCGTTCACGCGGTTCGCGTCGCGACCCGGCGACTGCTCGCGCCGGCCGCCCTGCTCGAAGTTGTGGACGGGGCAAATGGCAAAGCCCTGCGAAAGTCCCTCAGACGCCTGCTGAAGGTCACGGGAAAGGCGAGGGACGCGCAGGTCCAGGTCCTCCACGTTGCGAGTCTGACTCCCAGACATCCGGAGCTTCGGCCATTCCGTCGCAGTTTGAGGGAGAAGGCCCGGAGGGCCGCACTCCGAGTCGGACCCAAGCTCAGCCAGATAGAGGCGGGAGAGCTCCTCGATCGGCAGGTTCAAGCGCTCGCGAAACGATCCAAGGACGGCGATCTTGAGCGGCTGCTCAGGCGGGCGGTGCGGACGGTGATTGCCCGTGTGCCGGGATCCCGGGACGCCGGCAGTCCGAGTGCGAAGTCGTTTCACCGGGGGCGGCTGGCGGTCAAGCAGGCCCGTTATCTGGCCGAGATGCTCCATCCGTTGTTCCTCCCGGACAAAGGCCTCTGGGTGCGGGATCTGCAGCGTCGCCAGCACCTGACCGGCGAGATCCACGATCTGCAGAACCTGATGGCCCGCCTCGAGCGTTACGCAGGACGGAAGAGACCCGGCCGGCCGGCGCTGCAACCGGTGTTGAGGCAACTGGCCCGTCAGACGCAGCGAGCGCTGCGCACGTATCATGCCCATCGCGACGTACCACCCCCGCCATTACGCCGGTGGTGATGGAGCCGATGCCGCCGGCGGCAGGCCGCGGACTGACGGAATCAATGGGCTATTTGGCCCTTGGGGGCAGGCCTCGCAGGGCAGATTGCCCGGCGCGTTTCTCCGCCATTTCGGCCGCGGAGATCGAAAAATGCGTCCAGGGAATGGCGCGCAGGCGGGCCTGTGAGATGGGCTTTCCGGTCTCCTCGCAGATCCCGTAGGTGCCTTCACGGAGTCGCTTCAGCGCCGCTTCTATTTCCGCGAGACGATCGGACTCGGAATGCAGCTCGGCGAGAATGACCTGGTGCTCGATCTGATCCTGCGCCGTATCGACCACATCCACGGAGTGCAACTCGGCGAGGCTGGTGGCGGCCTTTTCGTGTTCGGCGCGGGCTTGCAGGAGTTTCTCCCGGAGGTTCAGGAGCATGGTGGAGTGCCATGCCCATTTGGGGTCGATGAGGTCGGTCCGGGCGGGGTCAGGGGGCGGAACCGACGTGGGGGAACGGAGGTTTTTCATCCGCCCACGCTGGCCCAAAAACCCTCCGCCTGCTTCGCGTATTTTGGCTAATCAGGGTCGCTTTTTGATCGGTCGGCAAAAAGAGAGCCCGCCTTTGCGGCGGGCTGATCCTGAGTCCACGACCGGAAACCTGCGGTTGCCGCCGGAACGGCTGGCCGCGCGGGGTGTTAGACGGCCCAGCCCTTGGTGTAACGATCGCGGGTGAGCCACTTTGCGTTACCGCCCTTGAGGAATCGGTTCTTTGCCGGATCCCAGGTGGCGTTGGCACCATAATAATAGCCGCAATTCATCAGATGGCAGGCAATGACGCTGCTGGCTCCGATGGCGACATCGCAGATGGGACGCTTCCGGCTGTGGACCGCGTCCACGAAGTCCTGGAAGTGGCTCTTGCTCTCGTAGAGCTTGATCTTGGCGTCGGCGAGAAATTTGCGCTCGGTGAGCGCAACCTCACGGTCCATCGACGTGGTCTTGTCGACCTCCTTGTCCCAGAACTTGTGCACCGTCTGGCCGTCGAGGATGAGCTCGAATTTTCCGCGGTTGACGTGGACTTCGCCCTCGGTGCCGTAGAAGGAAACCCCCTTGCCCCGGACGTGCGTGAGCACGGTGCCGTCGCGGTAGACCAGCTGGGCGCCGCGGGTCGCCGTCTCCCAGTTCAGCGGTGCGCGGACCTCCACCGGGCCGCTTCCGTCCATGTTCAAGCCCCAGTGCGCGATGTCGATATGGTGCGCACCCCAGTCGGTGATCATCCCGCCGCCAAACTCACGCGTCTTTCTCCATTCGGGGTAGTGGCGATGAACGCCACGGGGGCTGAGAAACGGGCTGTAGCCGACGAGCGGACCTGGACCGCACCAGAGCGGCCAGTCGAGACCCGGCTCGAGTGCTTCGGTGGGTTCCGTGTAGGGCTTGGCTGGATCACCAAAGGATACGTGAACCGCGCTGATCCGGCCGAGAACGCCGTTGCGGACGAGTTCCGCCGCGATGCGAAATTCCTTCGACGAACGCTGCTGGGAGCCGGTCTGGAACACCCGGTTGGCGCTGCGGACCGCTTTCACCAGCTGGACGGCTTCGTGGATGTTATAGGTCAGCGGTTTTTCACAGTAGACATCCTTGCCCGCCTTGACCGCTGCGATCGCGATGTAGGCATGCCAGTGATCCGGCGTCGCGATCACGACGACGTCGATGTCCTTTCGCGCGATGACTTCGCGGAAGTCATTGTAAGAGGCGCACCCTGCGTAGGTGGTTCCAGTCTTGGCGGTGTAGGTTGCGTCGATTTGCGTCTTCGCGCTCTCCCGTCGCGTGGTGTCGACATCGCACACCGCCACGACCTGAACGTCGTCGCGGTTGAGGAAATTATTCACGTGTCCACGCATCTGTGTGCCCATTCCGATGCACCCGATGGTCAGGCGCTTGTTGGGTGAGCTGGTCTGGGACCAGACCCGGCTCGGAAGAATCAGCGGAGCGGCGACCAGCAGCGCGGATTGTTGAAGGAAACGACGGCGGGAGGTATCGGCAGTGGACATAAGAATAGGAGCGCGGGGAGGTGGGAGTCACTAGTGGGAGGTTTGCGTCGACGCAAGACTCCGGATCGAACCCGGCGAGGACGCGGCGGGCGGGGGGGCGTCGGGCTGCCGGTGGAGTTTTTGGCTCGGTTTGGGATCCTCGCGGACAGGGAGTTGCGGTTTTCGATCGGGTCGTCGGCGAAACAGGCTTGCCGCCGGCCTCGCGCGGAGCGGCACTCAGAACCGATGAACGTTGTCATAACGGGAGCTGCTGGCCGGCTGGGACGCGAAACGATGCGGAGATTGGTGGAGGCGGGACATGTCGTCCGAGGGTTGGATGCCGTCGCGGCGGAGCCGCCGGCGCCGGGACCGGTGCGCGTCTGCAACCTGCTCGATCCTGCGGGGCTGGCCGACCAGTGGCGCGGCGTGGACGCGGTGGTCCATCTGGCCAATCATCCGACGTCCTACGGGTGCGACGGACGCACGGTCTTCAACGAGAACGTGGTGATGAATTTCAATGTGGCGGAGTCGGTGCGTCTGGCCGGCGTGCCCCGCCTGATCTTCTCGAGCTCGGTGCAGGTGATGCGGGCCGAACGCTTGACCCGCGATGGAAGCGGCAGCCGGCTGCTGCGGCTGCCGCTGGATGGGGATTACCCAGCCTCACCGACCAACCCCTACGCACTCTCGAAGGCCTTTGGGGAGGACCAGCTTCGCTATTTTGCGACCAACCACGGAGTGACGGCGATCGCGTTGCGGTTCCCGGCGCTGTTTCAAGAGGTTCCGGATTTTGCGGGAAGTGAGCCCCATCCGAACACCCCGCTTGACGAGGGGCTGACCTGGTTGACCTATGCGGATGCCGCCCGCTGCATCCGCCAGGCGTTGGTCGCGCCGCTGACGGGATACCACTGCTACTTCCCGGCGAGCGCGCGACCCTGGTTGCGGCTCCCGGTGGAAGTGATTCGGCAGCGTTATTTTCCGCAGGTGCCGGTCACGGGGGGGGTGCCTCTGGCCTCGTTGGTCGATCTGCGGTCCTTGGCAGCCGATCTGGACTGGACGCCGCAGGACGACTGACCGGAGCGAGTCAGTTGACTCGGTTCCAGACCGGTTCGCCGCGGATGGCGGCGCGCGCGATCCGGGCGGAGGTGGTCCGCATCTCGACCAGACCTTCCGGGCTGCAGAAGGCGGCATGGCAGGTGACAATCAGGTTGGGCGTTGCAGCCTCCTCGGCGGTGCGCAGGGGCTCGCCTTCGACGACGTCGAGGCCGGCGCCGGCGATCCGACCGGCGCGCAGCGCCTCGAAGAGGGGGCGTTTCTGCACGATGTCGCCCCGCGCGGTGTTGACCACATACGCCGTGGGTTTGAGCAGCGCGATCTCGCGGGCTCCGATCATGCCGCGGGTTTCCGTCGAGGAGGGACAGTGGATCGAGAGCACGTCGCTCTCCTGGAGCAGTTCGTCGAGGCTGGCGGCCCGCCTGACGCCAACGGCCTTGTGCGCGCCGCTGGGCAGGTAGGGGTCGAAAAAGAGCACGCGGAAGCCGAGGGCCTTCGCCCGAAGCGCGGCGGCCGTTCCGATCCGGCCAAGCCCGACGATGCCGAAGGTGAGTGAACTGAGACGGCGCATCTTCGCCGCCACCCCGATCGTCCAGCCCAGCCGTTTGGCCTCCGCGTCGAGGGGGAACAACTGGCGGCAGAGCGCGAGGGCCAGGGCGATCGCGTGGTCCGCGACCTCCTCGGTTCCGTAGTCGGGCACGTTGCAGACGGGAATCCCGCGACGGGCGGCCGCCGCAGTATCCACACTGTCATAACCGACTCCGTTTCGAATCAGGGCGCGGCAGCGGCTGAGCGACGCGATCGCCGCCTCGGTGCAGGGGATGTTGTGCCAGAGGATGACGGCCTCGGCCCCGAGGACCTCCGATGGAATCTCGGCGTCGAAATCGAGCCGAAAGGTGCGGACCTCGGCCACGCCCGCAAGTTCGGCGGTTTCGATCAGGGCGGCGTCTTCGCTGAAGGCGAATTCCCGGGGACAGAGGATGGCAACGAGAGGGGGGCGGGGTGACATCGGGTCGATCAAGTCACCGCCGGCTCCACCAGGCAAGTCTCCGGCGTGCCGGCCGGTCAAGGCGTTCGCGGCTGGCCGAACGTGGTGCGCACGCTCCATTCAAGCGTTGCCCCCGGTGCGAGCGTGTGGGCGAGGTAGGGCTCGATCGAGAAGGTGAGCCCGTTGGCCCAGACCGGACACTGGGAGGGAATGTAGCTCGTCTCAAATTCGACGTGGGTCAGGTGAGGATGGTTCATCCGTGCCCGCAGGGTCTTTCCGGCCGGCAAGTGCAGGAAGTCCATGTGCCCGTCCTTGACGCCGACGAAGCGTTTTTTGGAGGAAAGGCTTTTACCCGCGAGGGAGAAGCCGGGATTGTCCGGCAGCGTGCATCCCTCAGGGACCTCGGCTTGGATGAGACCGTCGGTCAGGGCGAAGAACGGGTGGGGGAACCACTCGATTGCGAGTGGTTGGGGGTTGCGATTCGTCAGTTGGGACACCGAGACCACGGTGCGTTCCGCCAACTCGACCTTCCGGACCAATTGATAGTCGTAGCCCAAGGCGGTTTGCTGGGTGCGATAGACCAGGCGCGCGTCATGGTAGGTGAGCTCCCAGGCGCAGGGTTCGGCCACCGCAACCGGACCCGAGGCGGGCGTGATCAAGGTGCCTCCGCCGATCAAAACTCCCTGCAGCCCGTCCCAAGTCAGCGGAGTGCCGTCGAGGCGCCGGAAGCGGAATGATTCCGGCAGGCCTTGGCCGTTGAACGGATCCGGGCGCTGATTCGCCCACTCTGGTCCCCGGACGAGTGGGCCGACCCGCGCGTCATGCACCTGCCAGATGTAACCGCCCCAGCAATAGCGGGTGCCGAGGAGAGTGCGGTCCGTTTCCGGATCGAGCAGATCGAGGGTGAGATCGGAATTGGAAAGATGGATCATGGACCTGCGGATGATGGTGTGCGCCGGGTTGGCGGGCGGTTCAGGAGCTTCGCTCCCTGCGATGGATCAACGCAGACGAATGACCCGCAGTTTGGTCGCCCGGCCTTCGACGCTGAGTTGGAACCGCCCGCCGGGACGGGCCTCGATTTCCACCGCCTTGCCGACGAGTTCGTAGGGAATGGGCTCCATGCCTTCCCAGAGCTGGCCGTTGTCGAGTTTGAAACGATTCGCCGTTTCCCACGCGGTGACCTTGGCTCGCAGGGGAGGCAGCTCGCGCCAGTCGACGTCGCTGAGAATCGGCAGACCGAATCGTTCCAGGATCGTCCGCTCCCGTTTGATCTCGACGACGGCCGCGACCTCCTTGCGCGCGCTGTCGAGCTCGGCCCGCAGTTCGGTGCTGGCTCCGAGTTGGTGGCGGATCAGGGCGGCGTCGATCACCCCAATCTGATCCGGGGTGAGCCGGTCGAGCCCGGAGCGTTTCCATTCGGTCTCCGTGAGAATGGATTTGATTCCGGGAACGGTGGTTTGGGCGTTGGCGGCGCCGACGGCGCAGACGAAGAGCAGGACGGTCAATCGCAGGAGTGTCATGGTTGGGGGAAGGTTGGTAGCGTGGGACCATCATGGCCGCCATTCTGTGCCGCGACAAGTCGGGCGAATGCGCCGTTTTGGGCGATCAATGTGGAATAGTCGTCCCGCGCGGGAACCGCGACGTCGATCATGCGTTGAAAGAGCCACGGGCAGGGTGCCACCGCGAGCGAACGCAACAGCGCCAGCGCCAGTCCCGGCGCGAGGCGCCGGCGGCTGGACCCGAGATAGCCCGTCAGGGAGCGCGACGCGAGCGCCTCGCGGTTCATCGGCGTGTGCGGGTGGCTCAACCGCCCGCGGGCCCCGGGCCCTTGGTGCGGACGGGGGCGCGGTTGCCGTGGAGCACGTCGTAAAACGGATCTCCGGGACGGATCGATCCCCGCTTCACAATTTCTCCGGTGAAGGCTGATTTGTAGATCGCGGTCAGCAGTTCAATCGTCTTGCGCGCCTCGTCACCGGAGGTCAGGGGACGGCGGCCGGCGTCCCGGTCGGCGACCAAGGCGCAGAGCTGGGCCCCATGGGTGGATCCGACGTCGGGCGGGAAGCTTTGCCATGCCTGGTGCAGGTTGTCGTCCTGGCCCGGTGGCACCGGCGTCATCTTCCAGTTGTCCTTGGTGTAGCTGTAGAGGTGGGTCAGTTCGAGGGTGGCGCGCTGGTAGTCGAACCGAAGATAGGTTTCCTGGCGCGGGCTGAGCACGCTGTTGACGATGGAGCCGAGGGCTCCGTTGGCGAAGGAGACGATCGCCATCGAGACATCCTCGACTTCGATCTGCCGGTCGAGGGTCGAAGCAACCGCCCGGACCTCTTTCCAGTCACCCATCAGATGGAGGAAGTGGTCCATCGCATGGATCCCGTGTCCCATGGTGGGTCCACCGAGTTCCGTTTCCCAGCGCCCGCGCCACGGAACCGCGTAGTAGGCGGCGTCTCGATACCAGAGCGTGTTGCAGATTCCGACGAGCGGGCGGCCGAGCAGCCCGTCATCGGCCAGCCGGCGGATATGAGCGGTCGAGCTGGCGAACCGCATCTGGAAAATGCAGGCGGTGTAGCAACCGGTCCGGTCCTCGGCCGCCTGGATCAGATCGAGTTCGGCCAGCGAACCGCAAAGGGGTTTCTCGCAAAGGACCCAGGCACCCTTCTCCATTGCGGCGACACTCATCGGGCGATGGGCCGACGGCGGAGTCGCCACGAGAACGAAGTCCGGGCGGACCGCGTCGAGCATGGCGGCGTAGTCGGTGTAGTGGCTCGGGATGTTGTGGCGGCGGGCAAAGTCAGCCACGCGGACGGCATCCAAGTCGACCGCGGCCTCGAGCACGACGCGCCCTTGGGTTGCCTCGACCGCACGCACGTGGGCCTCGCTGATGGAGCCGGTGCCGACAAGCGCGGCGCGGTAGGTTTTCATGCGTAGTTCAGTCGTTTGGTTTGCGGTCGTAGACGGTCAGGCCGAGCAGTGATTGTTTCGGCGCGGGAAAGAAGAGGCTGGCAACGTAGCCGATCAGGATGCAACTGAAGATCGCGATCATTTGATAGAAGACGGAATTGACCAGACCCATGCGCCAGGACGTGAACGTGATGATCACGCTGCCGATCACCCCGATGATGGCCCCCTGCCAGTTGGCCCGACGGGTGAACATGCCGAGTCCGTAGCAGCCCGCGAATCCTCCGCCGAGCAGGCTCCAGAGCTCCCATGACTTGTCGAGCGCCGACTTGATGTCGACTTTTGCCAGGATCAGCGCCGTGCCAACGCCGATCACCCCTGCGGCGACCGTCATCCATTCCGCCAGACGGACGCTCTTCGCCGGAGTGACCTTCTTGCCAAAGCGCTCGTAGAAGTCCACCGAGACGAGCGTGGCGACGCTGTTCATGCAGCTCGACAGGGTTGACATCGAGGCGGCAAAGATCCCGGCGATGATCAGGCCGGTCACACCCACGGGCAGCTCCGCGGCAATGAAATGCGGGAAGGTGGCGTCCACTGAAAGCATCGGGTTCATCCGCTCCGGATTCTGCTGGTAGAAGACGTAGAGCGCGGTCCCGATGGCGAAGAACGTCAGGCTGCCGGGCACGACGATCGCCGCCAGCATCCAGACGGACCATCCCGCCGCCCGCGAGTCCTTGGTCGAGAGGACCCGCTGCATCATGACTTGATCCTTCGGATACGTGATCACGTCAAAAATGGCGAAGAAGAGAAAGCCCCAGACGGTCGGCTGCTTCAGGTCCATGCTCCATTCGAAAATGTGCATCTTCCCGTCCTGGTTGGCCGCGCGCATGAACTCGGGGATGCCGCCCTCGACGTGCCAGATCACGTAGCCGATGGCGAAGAAGGCACCTCCGAGCATGACGAACACCTGGATCACGTCGGTCCAGATCACGGCCTTCATGCCCCCGAGCAGGGTGTAGGCGATGGTGACGACACCCATCAGCATGATGCTCCAGGTGACGCTGATGCCGGTCACCGCCGCGAGGGCCAGCGCGGGCAGGAAAAGCACGATGCTCATGCGTCCGCCCAGCTGCATGATGATGTTGATCGCGCTGCTCATCGTGCGAATCGACGGGTGAAACCGCATCTCCAGGTACTGGTAGACGGACATCACGTTGAGCTTGCGGATCATGGGGACGATCATGATCGCGACCAGTGCGGTCGTGAGCAGTCCGACGATGTTCTGCGTCAGCAGCTGCCAGTTGGTCGCGAAGGATTTGGCCGGGATTGCGATGAACGAGATCGCGCTTGTTCCTGTCGCATAAAGGCTGATACCTGCGGCCCACCAGGGGATTGACCGGCCGCCGAGAAAGTAATCCGCGTTGTTGTTCCTCTTTTCCCGCAGGTAGAAGAACAGCCCGATGCCCGCGGAGAAGGCCAGGTAAACAACGATGATGATCCAGTCCAGGGCCTTGAGCAGACGCTTCTGTGCGGAAATCGCCACCGAGGTGTGGGTGACTCCACCGTCCGGGCCGGCCGTGCTGACGGTGAAGCCCGCGGTCGCGGGGCCCACGGAGAGCACGTTTCCGGTCAGCGGGATCGCGCCCAGTTTTGCCCAGGCGTTGGTGATCGTCTGGTACGAGATCAGTTCGAGCGGGGTCGATTCGCCGGCGGCGATCGCGAGCAAATGCGCCTGACCGGTCGCTTTGATCGCGCCCACCAAGGGGACTCGGGGCGGGGAGGCGCGCTGGATCCAGCCATCGCGGGTCCGGTGCCGCCAAAGCTGAGCGGCGCCCGCGCCGTCGACCGCAACGACAAACACCGCGTCGTCCTGAGTCGCGGCAGCGCGAGGAGTCAGGCCGGCGGGAAGACCCGGCAGGGTTGCTTCGGCCAGAGTGGAATTGGTCGCGAACATCTTTCCACCGATGCTGATTTGGCTTGTGGGCACCGTCGGCGCCGCCGCCAGGGGACTCGTCGTCAGCGTCAGCAGGTCGGACGCAGAAAGCCGTGCGCAAAGGCAACCGACCACAACGATGAACAGGGGGAGGAGTCGTGCGCGGGGGAGAGGCATGAGAGGGGCAGGGTAAAGCGGCCGATCACGACGAACGCGCCGGGTTAGCCAGGACGATGGACAACTTTTCTGAAATAATCATTCTGAAAATTGATGAAAATTTGCCCGGGGCCAGGTCATCGCCTCCGCCAAGGCAAAACGCATGCAAGAGCAAGGCGCGCCCCAGAGGCGGAATCCCGTGCCCAACGAAAACTTGGAAGTAACCTATTAGGTTACTTGCCGGGCCGATCATCGGAGGGGCTGGAGAGGATTTAGGAGGTGAGCAACGACAGGCGGGTACCCGGGTTGGCGGAGAGTTTTTCGCGGACCACGGACCACGGGCCAGGGGATGTCGGGATGGGAGGTGGCGATCAGGTGCGAGCACACGCTGCGCAAGGTGGCGAGGCTGCCAAGGCGTCGGGCTCGAACGCGCAGGCTTTGAGCTGCCAGCGCTGAATACGGCCGTTTCCGGGTTCGCAGTGATCAAAAAAGGGGCGTCGGTTTGCCGATCGATCGCCTCGGCGCGGGCCTGCAAGGGGGGGTGATTGCCTTTGATTTGGAGCAGACAATCCCCGCCAGCAACGGCTGATAACCAAACTTTTCCTGCCAATGTTCGGGCACCGCTCTGAGCGCCGCCACCACACCCCTCCGCTCCACCACCTGCCGAAGGCAATCGCCCACCGCTTCCCCCGCTCCCAGCTAGATCAGGCGACGCCGGCGAGCTGGCGGATCTTGTTTCCGGTCAGCCGTTTTTCCGGAGGCAACCCGTGGGGCGTGCGGTTGCCGTACACCTTGGCCATTTCGGCGAATCTCTCTTGGGTGGCCTTGACAAAGTCCTCGACGGGTCGGGTCTCACCGCTGAGAGCCATGATTTCCGGCAGCCAGCGGTGGCCGTAACGCACGTGATTCTGCTCATCGTTGCGATCGAAGGCCAGCAGGGTGTCCGCTTCAAAATCATTCAATTCGCGGATACGATCCATCACGGTGGCCTTCGTCGGGAAACTGCCCGCCTCGAACTCCATCGTCATCATCGCGTAGCGCTCGTGCGGCGGCATCTGGACGAGGATGTTGTAGAGGTCGAGGGAGTGTTCGACGGTCATCAGGTCGACCCCCAGCTTCGGCAATTGGCGGTAACCGAAGGCGCTGTGGCGCGATTCGTCCCAAAGGTGGCGCGCCATGTCGTGGTGGAGATCGAACGGCGCCTCGGGCGTGTCGTAAAAGACCGTCGCTAGGTAGTCGACCGCGTCCATCTCCATCATCAGCCACACATAAACCATCAACCGGATGACGCGTGCGTCGGTGGCCGGATCGAGCAACCAGGGACGGACGATCGCGGTTTCATCGGGGTCGTAACTGAAGACGCTGGAGCACGTCGGATACTTGCCACGGTTGCAGGTCGGTGGATGCGTGTAGCGACGGGTTTCACTCTCCCAGGCAAATCCGACCGGCAACGGCAGGCGGGTCTGTTCCCCGAGCAGGCCACCGAGCGCAGCCAAGGCCGTGCGCAGGTGGTCGGTCCAAGCGGTCGTGGAGGGGGAGTCGGACAGGAAGGGGAGGATCTCGCGGGCGTGACGTTCCTCGTCGCCGATGAACTCCTCGACCAATTTGCGCGAAGGCCAGTCGGCCAGGTGATGGGTGGCCTGGAGGTAGTGCCGATAGCCCGCAAGCAGGGCGGGTTTGAGGACCCGGTAAAAGCCAGCCAGGGCGACGTAGGCGTCCGCGGGCATGACGGCCTCCCCGAAGAGACGCCGCAGGCTTTCGCGCACACCCTCGGAACTGCCGAAGCCGCTCATTTCGCGTCCCCGCTCGCGGAGAAAGCGGGCGTGGCCGGCGGATTCCCAGACGTGCTGGCAGAGCAGATACTTCAGTTCCGGCTCACCGACCCGGTAGATCAGCGTGGTGGCGGTGCGGAGGAGTTCGCGTTCGGCTTCGAAGAGCAGGCGCTGGAGGCGCGCCATGTCCTGGACCGCGGCCAGACGGCCTGAGGCGGCGGCGGGAGCCGCCGCGGGGGTGGAGGAGGCAACCATGGGGAGGGGGCTCAGCAGATCCGGCCGCGCTTGCCCGCCGTAGTGTGGCCCGGGGGATTGATCCCGATCCAGCGTTCGTCGATCGGTTCGCTGGCGCGCTGGTAGCGGGCGTCGCTCGAGATGCGGAGACGGTTCTCGGTGCGGTTGTCGAGCGAGGCGTGGACGAGGAACATGCCGAACGTCAGGAAGTCTCCGGCGCGGAAATCGGTGGTCAGCCAGCGGCCGCCGAACTTGTTGCGTACCATCGGCGGATTGTGCGAAAGCGAGCCGGTGAAGGACCAGGCACCCTTCTTGGCTTTTTCCGCGTCCTTCTCCTTGTTTTCGCAGAAGGCGTCGACATCGCGGTAAACGTAGTTTTCCAGCAAATCCATGCGTTTGTGGGAGCCCTCGAGGACCATCAAGCCGCCGAGCTCGAACGAGATGTCGCCGTACGGCAGCCAGCAGGTCATGTGTCGGTGGGTACCACGGCCCATGTAGGGAAGGTCGCAATGGGGATTGGTTCCCTTGCCCGGACCGATGGCGCGCAGCCACGTGTAGTCATAGTGGCGGATCGGTTCGCCAAAATATCGCGTGTAAAAATCGACCAGCCGGCCCGAGTAGAGCAGCTCCTGGATGGCCGGGTTGTGATTGGTGATCTCGGGCTTGAAGACGTAGCCGGAGCTCGGCTTGCAGATCCCCTCGATGTGCGGATGGGCGAGGTCGAGCACGCCGGCATCGGCGAGACGGGACGTCAGGCTCTCGCGAGCCCCCAGCACCTGGGCCCGGTCGAGGTAACCACGCAGGTAGAGGTACCCGTCTTCGTCAAATCGGCGACGGAGTTCCTCGACATCGTCGGCGACGTCGCAGGAATCGCGCAACCGGCCGACCTTGTCATCGGTCATTTCGAGCTCGTGGCCGTAGGAGATAAGTTGGGGAAGATCGAGTGTGGGACTCATCATGTCGGAAGATTACACCGGATTGTTCGCGCGGAAAATGGTTGATCTGGGAGAAGTGATGTAAATTTTGGCATCCGTGCCCTCCCTCTCGCTCACACGTGCTCAACCTTGGCTGGAAAGCCCCCTGCGGAGTCCGCTGGGGGAGATTGAACTCGCTGGGCTCCTGCAGAACGTCGTGGGGATCGATCCGGAGCGCATGCGGATTTTGAGACGGTTCACGATTGTTTTGATGGTCGAGGGCAGGGGGTACTATCAGGACGAGCGGGGCACCCGGCTGGAAGTGGGACCGGGGGATGTGATTTGGGTCTTCCCGGAGATCGCGCATGCCTACGGACCGCTGCCGGGATCACCGTGGACCCAGATCTACTTCGTCTTTGGTGGGCCGCAGTTTGAGTTGTGGCGCACGCTGGGCATGTTCTCCCCGGAGCATCCGGTGTGGCGGCTGGGTTCGGTGGATTATTGGCGCCAGCGGCTTTCGGAGGTGGTCCGGAGCGAGTCGGCTCACCGTGCCGGCGCACCGATGCGCGCCATGGGCCGATTTCTCCAGGTCTTGCTGGAAATGAGTGCGACCGATGGAGAAGCCCGAGGGCCAGCCAGCGGCGAAGCGTGGCTGGAGAAGAGTCGACGCTTGCTGGGAGACCGCAGTGCGGCGGGCTGGCCTGCACCGCAGGTGGTCGCTCGAGAGGTGGGCCTCAATTACGAGAGCTTCCGCAAGCGTTTTGCCCAACTGATGGGTGATTCACCGGGTCGTTACCAGAAACGCCGTCGTCTCGATTGGGCCTGCGCGGCGATCTACCAGGGGGATCACTCCCTCAAGCAGATCGCCGATGAGCTCGGTTTTTGCGACGTCTTCCATTTCTCCAAGGCCTTCAAGCAGGAGATCGGGTTGACGCCGAGCGACTACCGCCGGCGCGTGCAGGGCAAGTGAGGCCCCGCCGGGATCAGACTTTGCCTTCCGCGCTCCAGCCGTCCGGCCAGACGGTGCCCGGGATCGGACGCCAGAAGATGTTGCGGTCGACCCGTGGCGGATGGTGCCGGTACTGCGCGGTGAGGCGGAGTTTGGTCTTGAGATGCTCCACGAGGTTTTCGCCGTAGAAGAACGTGGTCTCGGCCACATTCGAAACCACGAGCACTTCCGAGGGCGTGTTTTCGAGGAGCTCGATCAGACCGCGGATATTGCCGAGCTCGAGGTCGATCGCCTGCTGGAGCTTCTGCTCGCAGGCCTTCCGCGTGGCTTCATTGGTCGCCTCGAGGTACCCGTAAACACATTCGCACCACGCGCAGACGCTGCGCAGGCTCGTCACCCAATGCAGGTACGCGCGCACCCGGTCGCGCAAGTCGGTGAAGACGATCGCGGGCGTTGCGGAAAGGTTCTGCAGCTGAAGGTTCAGACGTGCAATCAGGGCGTGCAGCGGGGCGATGACGGAGCGGTCGATGTCCGCGGCCATCTTGGCGCCGGATTCGCGGGTGATCAGGTCGAAGAGCACGTCCTTCCCGAGGTCGTTCAGGCCCGGATTGTTGTGCTGGAAGCAGCCGTGACGCTCGTAGTAATCGCGGTCCGCCGCGGGCACCGCCTCGATGTCGGGCACAAAGGGTCGGTCCCAGGTCCGCTGCCAGCAGAAGCCGAAGGCGCAGTAGAGTCCGACGAGAGGCTGCCCGCCGAGGGCCTCCTCAAATGCGCTCCAGGCCTCGACGAGGGAGGGCGCGTGGATTTCGCCCACGAGGGAGCGGGCGTAGTCGCCGAGCACGGCGTCGATCGGCTTTTCGGGAAAAAACTGCACGGCTTGAATCACGACGGCATTGGGCCAATACGGGGTTTGGGTCGTATTGCTCAGGCCTCCGAGACAGCTGATGCGATTCACCCCGGTCTCGCGCATCGCGAGCAGTTTCGCGTGCAGCATCTTCGGGTAGGGAATTCCGAGGAGCGGCTCGTGGTTCATCACTCCGGATGCCGAGTAGTGCAGGATGGGATCCACTCCCTGGGCGCGGGACTGCTCCAGTGTCACTTTCTCCGCGGGATCCATCGTCGTGTGAAACAGGCTGCCGGCGATGCCGAGGTTTTCGGGGTAGCGTGGATGGGCGTAAGGCATGGAGTAACCGCGCACCAGGAGCGACGGGGCCTCCCAGGTGACGTGGTCGCCCATGCCGGCCTTGATGTGGTCGTGTTCAACCTTGAACGGCTCGATCCGGAGAATCACATCGAAGTCCGGGTTGATCTCCGCGGCCGCGTCGCGCAGGTTGCGCAGGTACCGCACGATGCTCTGGCCGGCGGCCTGGGCGACCTTGTCGTGATTGCGCCATTCACGGATCATGTACGGCCCGCCATTGCGGCCGACGTAGAGTGAGGCGGTGTGCTCGAATCCGGCTCCGCTGTCATTGGTCCAGACCGACATGTAGCCGAGATCGGGCACGTGGTGCATGATCTTCTGCAGCGACTCCCGGTAGTGGCGTTGCACGATCGGGTGGTCCTGAGCCATGGTATAGCGGGGCAGGCGGGACCGGAACGGATGGTCGACGCGGGCGCCGCGGAGTGAGGGGTATTTGGTGAAGAAGCGCTCCGGCATCGTCCGGGGCTCGAACATGCAGACGCCCGGTTTGAGTCCATAGCGACGGCCCAGATTCGCCAGCTTGCGGAGGTGGTCGAGATTTGCGTCGAGGTAGAGTGCCGGCCAGATGCTCTTGGTCAGCGGCGTGTCGACAAAGTGGTTGAAGCCCGGCGCATAGGTGTAGAACTGGGGATAGTACTCGAACGGGACCAGGTCCTCGTAGGGCATGTGCGCCTGCAGGCCGTTGACCTCGCAGTGGGTGAAGCCCGCTTCGGCGAGGGAGGCGACATAACGCTCCGGATCGAACTTGCGGGCGCTGCGCCAGTATTGGGTGTAACAGGCATCCCAATGCGGACGGTGCCAGCCGAAGGTGGCGGGCAGCCAGAGCCCGGCCGCGAGCTTCTCGCGAGACAGGCTGGAGGTTGGGCCGGCGAGCAGCCGGACCGCGGCGAAGAGAAAGGATCCATGGGTCGCGCAGATCTCGCCTTTGCCGTCCTCGGTCAGCCGCAGCCACATCCAGGCGGGGGCGTCCGTGGCCGCCGGGGGCAGGCCGTTGGGCAGGCCCCGGGACGCGAGGGCCACGCGGACGCCGACGTTGGCTTTGGGATCAAGGGCCGCGCCGGTCAAACGGGCCAGTTCCTGCGCCGCGGTGATTTCCGCGGGTTCGGCGTTGGCGGCGTGATGGACGGACGTGAGGGTCAAGGGAGAGGGGAGGGTGGACATGACAGAAATCCGCGATGGGAAGGTGAGCCGGACAAGGCAACCGAGAAGCGTTGGGTGCGCCAAGTTTCACCCAACAATTCCCAAGATCTGCATTGGTCGGCGCACCCGGGCCGGCGATCAGTCCTCCGGCGATGACGCTGAACGCGGCCGCCCGCAGGCCCCCCCCTGCGGGCACGGCGGATTTTGAGCTTCGCCGGAGCCGGACTCTTGAAGTAGCATCAGATTTTTGATTCCTGCCAGTCCCCCCCCCTCTTTTTTATGAGCGAGGCCAGCCCACGTCTTCAGTCCCGACATGCCTTAGTCACCGGTGCCGGTTCCGGCATCGGTCGCGCCATCGCCGAGCGCTTCGCGGCGGAGGGCGCAAGCGTGACTGTGCTCGATTTCGTCCGCGAGGCTGCGGAGTCGGTGGTCGCCGGCATCCGGGCGAGGGGAGGTCAGGCGGACGCGGCGTCCTGTGATGTCTCCGACACCGAGGCGGTTCGCCGGGTTTTCGACGCCCTGCCCAGACTCGACATCCTCGTAAACAACGCCGGCATCGCCCATATCGGAACGGTGGAGACGACCACCCCGGCGGATCTTGACCGGGTTTACGCGGTCAACGTCAAGGGCGTCTATCACTGCCTCCATTTCGGGATGCCCAAACTGCTGGCCCAGGGCGGGGGGGTGATTCTCAACCTGGCTTCGATCGCCTCCAAGGTCGGTCTGCCCGACCGGTTTGCCTACAGTATGACCAAGGGGGCGGTGCTCAGCATGACCCTGTCGGTGGCGCGCGACTACGTCAGCCGGGGGATCCGCTGCAATTGCATCTGCCCGGCGCGGGTCCACACGCCGTTTGTCGACGGTTTCATTGCCAAGACCTATCCTGGGCGCGAAGCGGAAATCTTCGCCAAGCTCTCCGCCGCCCAGCCGGTGGGACGCATGGGCGAACCCTCCGAGATCGCGGCTCTGGCGGCGTTCCTTTGTTCGCCGGAAGCGTCCTTCATCACGGGATCGGCCTACGATATCGACGGGGGGACGACACTTCTGCGCTGAAGGGAGCCGGATTTTCAGCCACGAATGGACGCCAACCAACGCGAGTGAAAACGGCGGTCTTCCCACGTTTACACGCGGCACCTGGGCACAACCGATGCGTAACCGCGCCCTCTGATCCTGGTGCCCGCGACACGCAACCGGCGCCGACGGAGCGTCGCACTCCAGGGGAGAAGATCGCTTTGTTCAAATTATTGTGACGTCGTGTTTGATATGGCTCTGACCCTCTCCCGTGTAGTTGCCGGTATCATTGCCGCCGGTTGTCTTGACGCAGTGTCCGCGGCCGAAACAAGGTTCGCCCCCACGCCCGGATCTTCGCTCTGGTATGATCGGCCGGCGCAGGCCTGGACGGAGGCGTTGCCGCTGGGCAATGGACGGATGGGCGCGATGGTGTTTGGCGGTGTCGAGCGCGAGCGCTTTCAACTCAATGAGGACACCCTGACATCGGGGGAGCCGCCGTCCGACCTGCGCAGCCTTTCGATTCGGAAGGATCTTGGCCACGTCCGGGCGTTGATTCGGGAAGGCCGGAATGCCGAAGCCGACGCGTACGTCACCCGGCATTGGCTGGGTCGCAACCAACCCTGTTACCAACCCCTGGGTGACCTTTGGCTGGAGTTCGCTCCAGGGGAGACCGCCTCGGACTACCGTCGCTGGCTCGATCTGGCGTCGGCCACGACCGGCGTGAGTTTTCGACGCGGCGGAGTCACTTTCGCGCGCGAAGCCTTCCTCAGCGCCCCGGACCAGGCGTTGGTCATCCGGCTGAGCGCAGACCGGGAGGGGGCGTTGGCCTTCAAGGTGGCGATGTCCTCGGTGCATCCGACCGCGCGCCCGACCGCCTCCGGGCGGGAACTCGTCCTCGCCGGCCAACTGCCCGGTTACGTCGGCCGTCGGGACCTCAAGATCGTGGAAAAGGGAGGTGAACAGCACAAGTATCCAGAAAACTACTTTCCGGATGGGACCCGCCGTCCCCACGCCGCCCAGGTGCTCTATGGCGCCGACATCGATGGACGGGGGATGTTTTTCGAGGGTCGCCTCGCGGTTGAGACGGATGGGCGGGTGACGGTTGATGGCACGGCGTTGCGGATTGATGGCGCCAGCTCCGCAGTCATCCGCCTGACCGCGGCGAGCAGCTACAATGGCTTTGACCGGAGTCCGAGTCGCGAAGGACTGGATCCAGCCGAGCGGACCACCCGGGAATTGCGCGAGGCGTCCCGTCGCGGGTTTGACGAACTGCGCGCGCGGCACGTCGCGGACTACCGGGCCCTCTTTGACCGGATGGACCTGGAGCTCGCGGGCGACCCGGCCAGGGAAACGCTGACCACCGACGCGCGGATCGCCGCGTTTCGCGAGACCGACGATCCCGCGCTGGCGGCCCTGTGCTTCCGGTTTGGACGCTACCTGATGATTGCCGGATCGCGTCCCGGCACGCAGCCGCTGAACCTTCAGGGGATCTGGAACGACCAGGTGATTCCACCGTGGGCATCGAGCTACACCGTGAATATCAACACGGAGATGAACTATTGGCCGGCGGAAGCGGCCAATCTGGCGGAAATGACCGATCCCTTTTTCCGCCTGATGCGGGAGACGGCGGTCACCGGGGCGATCGCGGCGAAGGACATGTACGGTCACCGCGGCTGGGTCGTGCATCACAACACCTCGCTTTGGAGGGACAGTTTCCCGGTCGACGGCGCGGCCCGGGCGGCCTTTTGGAACATGGCGGCCGGCTGGTTCTGCTCGCATCTGTGGGAGCATTGGCTGTTTGGCGGGGACCGGGAGTTTCTCGGACGGGAGGCGTATCCCCTGATGAAGGGGGCGGCGGAGTTCTTTGCCGACTGGCTGGTGGAGACCGACGGGGGCGTGCTGGTCACCCCGGTGAGCACCTCGCCGGAGAACGCGTTCATCGCGCCCGGCGGTCAGGCGGCCGCCGTCTCCGAAGGGGCTACGATGGACCTGGCGATCATCCGGGAACTCTTCACCCGCACGATCGAGGCGGCGGAGTTGCTGGGGCGCGACGCGGAGTTGCGACGGGAACTGGCCGGTAAACTGGCCCGGTTGGCGCCCTACCGGGTGGGGGCGCGCGGGCAGCTGCAGGAGTGGCGCGAGGACTATGCCGAGCGGGAGCCGCGGCACCGTCATGTTTCCCATCTCTATGGATTGTATCCGGGCAATCAGATCTCCCCGGAGTCCTCCCCTGAGCTCCTTCGCGCGGCCGCGCGCTCGCTGGAGCTTCGTGGGGATGAGGCCACCGGCTGGTCGATGGGGTGGAAGATCAACCTTTGGGCCCGCCTGCTCGATGGCGAGCGCGCCTACACGATCGTGCGCAACCTGTTCAAGCTGACGCGTGACGATGGCACGTCGATGAACGGCGGCGGGCTTTACCCGAACCTGTTCGATGCGCATCCACCGTTCCAGATTGACGGAAATTTTGGTTACGCTGCGGGCGTCATGGAAATGCTCGTACAAAGTCACGCGGGCGTCCTCCACCTGCTGCCGGCCCTGCCGGCGGCGTGGCCGGCGGGCAAGGTCACGGGATTGCGGGCACGCGGCGGATTTGAGGTGGACCTGGAGTGGTCCGGAGAGCGGTTGCAGCGTGCGGTGGTCCGTTCGAAGCTCGGCGGCGTCTGCCGGCTGCGCACGGCGGAGGCCGTGGTCGTTGCGGGTGCGGACGGGCCGTTGAGCCCTGCGAAAGGAAACAACCCGAATGCGTTCTATCGCACGATCGCCCCTGGAGCGGTCCAGGTGGCGCCAGGCGGCGCGTTGCCCCCGCTCCCCCTCCGGCCCACCGTAACCGTCGACCTCACCACCCGCCCCGGCGGCACCCTCGTCATCACCCCGCGAAGAACCAAATAATGATCCTTGTAGGTGGCCTCGCCGAGGCCGCAGGGAACGGCCCCGCGCAACCCCAACTCCCCCCCCGGCCTCGCCCGAGGCCACCGACAGCAGCACCCAGGTTCAGGTTCGTGCCCGGCTCTTGCTCCAGACCTTCGCAAGTTCCCCCCGAAGGACCGCAGCGTCGGGCCAGGCCGGGGGAAGCCCCGTGATATTATACCCTGCCCCCCCCGCGTGGTAGGGCCCCATTTCAGGACAAACGAAGAGCGTTCGATCGAGGTTCTGCGGAGCGGATTTCCAGCAGGTGAACAGCGCCCGGACAAACACCAGGTAGGATTTCACCTCGTCGGTCAGTTCACCCCGATGGGTCACCGGCACCTGGCAGTGGTGGCCGTTGAACGGACGGCAATGCGATTGATCCGAGTTCTGCACCAGCTCCGGATGATCGAGCAGCCGTTCGGCATAGTTCGCCGGTCCGAGATGCTTCACGACGGAGAAATGCGAGAAATCGAAGTTGATTTTGATCAGCTGTCCGGTGGCCCGGTGGAAGCGCTCGGCAATCTCGTAGGTTTTTTCCGGGGTTTCGGTGCAGCAGTCACGATGGACCTCAAGCGCGGGTACGACGCCGCCGATCTTTTCCGCGTCACGCACGAGGGTGATCCAGTGCTCCGTGGCCACCGCCGGCGGAGTGTCATGGTCGTCCATCTGCACATTGATGTGCACGGCCCCCGCGTCTTTCTGCTCCTGGATCAGTTTGGGGAATTCCGTGGGATCGTTGGACGAAATGAAGCCGAGAAGGTGTTTCAGTCCGTGCTTTTCCGCGAACCGGCGATGGTCGGGGGTCAGCGCGGTCGTGATGCCGTCGAATCCGGCGTCGGCGATGGCCTTGATCTTGCGCTCAAGGGACCACGGTTTGGTCGGATTCGGGTGTCCAACGAGAGACCAGAGATTGGCGATGTGGGCAATTTTAGACATCTTGAATAGGTCGGTGTGAGGGTGAATTCGTCGGTTAGAGGAGCCGGTTGCGAGTTGGCCGGAGCGGTGAATCCGAAGCGAGCAGGTTTCTTTCCGTTCCTCCTATTGCACCACCAATGCACTCTGCATCATCCGCCAATGTCCCGGAAAGGTGCACACGATTGGATAACGGCCGGGCGCGGTGGGAGCCATGAAGACGAGCTCGAACGTTTCCCCAGGGTTGACCAGCGGCACATGCGCCAGCACGTCGGGACTGTCGGGAACGTAGTTGCGGGACAGTGCCCGCTGATCCGTCAGCATCTGATCGGCGAGCGCGCCCATGGCGTCGATGCGGCCCGGTTTCAGGATCAGCGCGTTGTGTTGCATGTGATCGGTGTTGCGGAAAACGAGCCGGACTTTCTCACCCGCGCGGACGGTCAGTTCGGTCCGGTCGTACTTCATCACGTCCGGAACCACGCCGAGTTGGATAACCACGGCATCGCTGTCGGCGTCGGCGTTCGCCAGGCCCACGCTGGTTTGGGCGACGACGTGCAGGAGGGTGGTCGCGAGCGGATCGGTTACGCGTTCGTCGGCCGGCCCTAGTTCCGTCAGCGTCAGGTCATCAAACCACGCCGTGCCCGTGACGACGCCGCCGGATCCGAGAACGCAGGCGATGCTGATCTGCTCGAGCTGGCCCGTGTCGAACGACGTGCGTGCCTGGACCCAGGACCCGGTGCCCTTGGACGCGATCGTCAACACGGGGCGCGGAACTTGGATTTCCGGCACCGCAATCAATGCGCCCAACGCGTTTCCTTGAGTGGCGACGTCCTCGGTCTTGATCCAGGCCCCGACGTCGTAGCGGGTGTTGCGCTTGACCTTGAAGGTGCGCGCAGCCGAGGCATCGGCACCGCCGGCGCCAGCGGACAGCTTCAGGCTGCGATGGCTCGCGCGGCCGGAATCAACCACGGCTGCGGCGAGTTCACCGGTGGTGCGCTTCACGGTCCAACCCGTGGTCTCTCCCACGGGCGTTTGTTCAAAGGTCTCAACTGGCGTGGCGGCAGATGCGGCCGACCGTCGCGAGGCGCGCGCCTTCATCTCGGCCGTGGCTACCGCGAGGCGGGCCGGGGCGGCGGCGGCGAGGAAACCCCGGCTCTGGCGGGTCGCGGCGAGGGTGCCGGCTTCGGCTGTCCAACGGTCAACCACCAGGTCTGGACGATCGAGCGACGCATAGAGCGCCTTGCCCACCTCGGGATTCACCGGGGCGTCGGCGAGCGCCAACAGCGTGGCCAGGCGAACTTGGGCGTCGGCGTCCTGCAGCATCCCGGCCTTGAGCAGTGCGGTGGCGGTGGCGGTTGTCCGCGGCAGGATGGAGACCGCCGCGCGCCGGACCGCCGCGGACGGATGGGCGAGGGCTTGGGTGACGGCGGCCAGCGCCTCCGGCACCGCGTCCACCGCGTTCAGGCCCTGGAGGGTCCAGAGCGCGTGCAGGGAGCCGACGGCGAGGCCGAGTTCGTCCACCTTGGGATGGTTCATCACCGCAATCAGCGCCGGAACCACGTCCTTGCGGCCGCGCTCGACAAGCAGTCGCTGCGCGTGCCGCCGCCAAAGGAGATTGTCGTGTGAGAGGGTGGCGATCAACGTCTCCGGGTTCGCCCCGGCGAGTGAGAAGGCCGGTTTGGCCGGCGTCCTGGCGGTGCCGTCCCCTTTCCACGAGATCCGATAAACCCGGCCGTAGCGCTGGTCGCGCAGCGGGTTCTCGTAGGCGTTCCCTGGACCCGGATCGAAGCCTTTGGGCGTCGGGTTGTGCTGCACGATGTAGTTATACCAGTCGATCATCCAGACCGCTCCGTCGGGTCCCACTTCCGCCATGATCGGGGCAAACCATTCGTCGTCGCTGACGATCAGGTTGGCCGGATTGGTCGAACGGAAACTAGCTTCGCTCGGCTCGACGATGAACTGCCCGACCAGATGACCGGTCGGTTCGGTGACGAACGCGATGCGGTTCCAGTACTCTTTGGGAAAGGAACGGGCGGTATAAAACGCATGGCCCGCCGCGGCCGTGTAGCCCCAATGCACGTCCACCTGGCGGACGCGTGAGGTCAGGGCGACGAAGCGAGACGTGTCCGCATTGCCTCCCAAGGTCCGGGCCTCGAGTCCGGCGGGTGGGTAATAGCGGTTCGGAATCGGCAGATAGACGCTGGGGTTGTTGTTTGCGGTCGACGCGAAGGCGATGCCGTCCTCGCGAAACCCGAGGCCCCAGGTGTTGTTGTTGGTGCCGCGGAGGTACTCGAACTTCGAGCCATCAGGGCGGAAGCGGAAAAAGCCTTGGCGGACCGTGTGCGCCTCCCCTCCGACGCTTCCTGAGAAACCGGCGTAACCGAGCACGCCCCAGATCCAGTTGTCGGAGCCATAGACCAAATTGCTCGGACCCGCGTGGGTGTCGCTTCGGCCCCAGCCGGTGAAGAGGATTTCGCGCACATCCGCACGGTCATCGCCATCCGTGTCCTTGAGGAAGAGTGTATGGGGAGCCTGGAGGAGAATGACCCCGCCGTTGGCGAACGTGAAGCCGGTGGGGATGTTCAGGCCATCGGCGAAGACGGTGAAGCGATCCATCCGGCCGTCGGAATCGCGATCTTCGCAGATCAGCAGGCGATCGCGTCCCGGCTGGCCGGGCTCGAGCAATCGGTTTGGATAGTCCAGGGTCTCCGCCAGCCAGAGTCGTCCGCGTTCATCCCAGGCCATCGCGATTGGTTTACGAATGTCGGGCTCGCTCGCGACCAGTCCGACCTCGAAGCCGGCGGGAACGACGAGGCGTTTCATCGAATCGGCGGGCGAAAGGGGTTTCTGCATCTTCGGCCAGGTGCCTTCGCCCTGGGTGCGTTGACCGGGCGCGTAGTACGGAATTCCCGGTTGATCGACCCGTTCAAGCACCGGCATGGCCGGCCGTCGGCTGAGCGCCTCGGGCAGGGTCTGGCCGGCGGCATGCCGGATTCCCCGTTCGACGAGGTCATGGAATCCTGGATTGGACCAGGTGCGTTCATCGTGACCCCACGCCGTGTAAAAGACCCGGCCATGGCCCTGCGTGCGCACCCATGACCAGGGTATGTCCTCGCGCTGCTCCAGGACCGTTCGACCCTCGGCGTTGTGGCGCGTGTGTACATAGGTCTCGTCCCAGCTCTCGAACCCCGGGAACCCCCGCATCACCGGATGATCCGGGGCGACGATCCGGGTGCGGAAAAGCCCGGTTCCGTGGCTCTTGAACTGGGCTCCGACAAGCCCGACGTACCCGTCGGAGTTGCGGAAGCAGTAGGAGGCGCAATGCAGCGCCACCAGACCACCGCCTTGCTGCACATAGTCCATCATCGCCTTTTCCTGGTCCGGCGCGATCCGCTCGATATTGGCGTAAACCAGGAGGGCATCGTAGCGGCGGAGGTTTTCCAGCGAGAGCGCGCCCAGGTCCTCCGTGTAAACGAGCTGGATACCGCGGTCCATCAGGACCGGCCCCAGCAGACGCAGCCGCAACGCCGGTTGATGGGGACCGTTGTCACCCAGGAAGAGCACCTTGAGCACCGGTGCCGCGTGGGCGCAGGCTACGGCATAGGCCAACGAGATCAGAAGGAAACAGCGGCGGAGGAGGAGGGGCATTGATCAAAGGTGCAAACTCAGCGGCAGCGGCCCCGCCAATTTCGGTTCACTCCGTTCGATGGGGGAGCGGTGGCTACTCCGGGTCGGCGAGCGCCCCAAGGAAAGCCGTCGTTTGTACCCTGCACGAGCTGAAGGGCTCGGATGACGTGTTTGCGGACTGCGTCCCGGCCTTGCCGCGGCCAGTTCGACCCACGGCAATGATCTTTGGCGGGCTGCCAAGCCGTTTCCTCAGGTGGAGAAGCCGGTGTTAATGTAATTCTTCAGATGTTCGGCCTCAGCCCGGTGGGTGTCAGCCATCCAGCGGGTGACATCACCGATGGAAATGACCCCAACCAACCGACCGCCGCTGATCACTGGCAGGTGGCGACAACGCTTTTCGGTGAACAGATTCATCGTCTCTTCGACGGTCGCCTCGGGATTGACCGTGATCAGGGAGGAGCTCATCACCTCCGAGAGCCGGACGCTTGTCGGATCGAGCGACGCTCCGACGACGCGGCGAAGCACATCGCGCTCGGTGAAGATTCCGACGAGGTTGCCTTCATCGGTGACGACGATGGCGCCGATGCGATGCCGATTCATTTCGGCAACGGCTTCGGCGACGGTGACGCGGGGAGAGACGGAGTACACGGCGGCGCCTTTGCGCTCCAGCAATGCGGAGATCGGAGTATTCATGGGTAAACGGGGTTTCGGTAAGATGACTTCTCCCCGTTTACCGAGCAACCCGAAAGACCGTTAAATTTCAGACTATTTCAGCTTCCGGGGAATTCCCATCCGCGACGGTAGGAGCGGCGGACGAACGCGTTCGCTTCCTGGGTGCCCTCGAAAAGCAGTTTGGCGGAGTTCCACGTCAGGGTGGTCTGGGGAAAACGCACCGCCACGCTGCCCAGAAGCACCGCTTCGGTCAGCGGTCCGGAATAGTCGAACGAGGCCGACGGGGTATCCCCGGACATGCAGGCCTCGGCCCATTGCGACCAGTGGTGAACGTCGCTGGCCTGCGGTAGCGGGTAGTCCTGGAACTTTGCCGTCGGATACAAGCGCGGCGTGTCGATGTGCGGCACGTGGAGAGCGCCCTGGGTTCCAATGATGATCGACCCCTGATCGAGGAGGTCCTTGGTCTTTCCGGAACGCAGCTCTACGTTCGCGACCTCCACGAGGGACAGAACCTCCGCAGGCGGACGTTGATCGCCGTCGTACCAGGTGACCGGGACCGTCGCAGCCTCGGTAAAGCGCGTTCCCGGGAAAACGTAGTGGATCTTGGCGTTGGTCGGCCAGTTCCAGGCGTCGGGTGCCGGCCCCTCGGAGCGCAGCGACAACGGCGCGGACAGGGCCAGAGCCTCAAAAACCGGATCGAAGATATGGCAGCCCATGTCGCCGAAGGTCCCGGTGCCGAAGTCGAGTCGCCTGCGCCAGTTTCCGGGGTGATAGTAACCGTCCCCGACGAAGGGACGCGTCTCGCATCCGCCCTGCCAGAGATCCCAATTGAACCCGGTCGGGACAGGTGCGCTCGAGGTTGGCGGGGGGCCGGCATCACCCCACTTCTTGTTGCTCCAAGTATGCACCTCCTTGATCTTGCCGATGACACCGCTTTGCACGAGAGCCACAGCCTGACGATAGACTTTTTGTGAGTGAATCTGGATGCCCATCTGGGTCACCACCCGTTTCTCCCGTGCCACTTCGGTGAGGACGCGGGTCTCGAAGACATCGTGCGCCAGCGGTTTCTGGCAATAGACGTGTTTGCCGAGCTGCATCGCCCGGAGTGCGATCGGGGCATGCATGTGGTCCGGGGTGGACACATTGACCGAATCGATCTGGGTCTTCTCTTTGTCGAGCAGTTCGCGCCAATCCTGATAAACCCGGACATCGGGGTGCCAGGCCTTGAGCTCGGCGAGACGGTTGAGATCGACCTCGGCGACCGCCACCAGTTTGACGAAAGGGTTGCTGCTGATCGCCTGAATGTCGGCCCACGCCATGCCCGACGCACCGAAGCTGGCGTGCCGGAGCACGCGGCTGGGCGGAGCCGAGATCAGGTTGCGAACGAAGTAGGGGGCGGTGAGGGCACCGGCTCCGAGGGTCCTGAGGAAGGCGCGGCGGGGTGGATGGCTAAGCTTCGGCATGAAAATCCGTGAGAAAGGGTTGCACCGATGCCGCCACGGACTCGCCCCGGTGGCAAGCCGCCTCTGCGCGGGGTCTAATACCTTCTTGTGGACTTCCCGTCGTCAAACCACGGTGCCAGCCACGCGACTTCTTCGGGAAAGATCGTGTGGGCCGAGCCGGGGAAAATCTGTCGCGTGACGTCCGCCCCGAAGCGGGCGAGGACGTTTACGCTGTGCTCGACATGATCGAGCGGGATGTGTGCATCGCGCTCCGCGCAGCCGAGCAGCATGGGGGTGCCTTTGAGGTCAACCGCGGCCCTCGGTGTATCCAACGGTCCGATCAATGCGCCGCTGAGCCCGGCGATGAAACCGCGGCGCCGCGGATGGCGCACACTGTATTCGAGAGCCAGGCAGGCACCTTGGGAAAATCCGACGAGGCCGATGCGTTCATCGGCGATGCCGGCGTCCCGCGCCTCCTGCACCAGGCGGTCGATGACTTCGAGCGCACTCGACAGCCACGGTTCGTTCCGGGCGGTGGGTGCGAGGAAACGCTCGGGATACCAGGTGCGGTTCGTGGCCTCCGGTGCGAGAAAGGCGATGTCCTTGGAGTTGAAGATCGTGAAGAGTCCTGCGATGTCCCCGGCCGATGAACCGCGTCCGTGGATCAGGAGAATCGCCGAGCGGGCCTCGGCGAGTGGTACTCCGAGTCGCAGGGTGGAAGTGGTTTCGTGCAGGGGCATCGAGTGGGGGAACGTTTACTTGGCGGCAAGTTTGGCTGCGATCTGGGCGGTGTGACGGCCTTGGAACCGCGCAATCGCGAGTTCATTGGCGCTCGGCAGGCGCTGGCCCTGCCCACCGGTGATCGTGCTCGATCCATACGGAGAACCGCCGGTGATTTCGTCGATCGTCATCTGTTCCTTGGCGGCATAGGGCACACCCACGACGACCATGCCGTGGTGAAAGAGAAAGGTCTGCATCGAGATCAGCGTCGTTTCCTGGCCACCATGCTGCGTCGCGCTTGAGGTGAAGACGCCACCCGCCTTGCCGATGAGGGCACCGGTTGCCCAGAGGGCCCCGGTCGAGTCAAAAAACGCCTGCAGCTGCGCGGGAGCGCTGCCGTAGCGCGTGCCGGCGCCGACGATCACGGCATCGGCCTCGACGAGCCTCTTCGGATCCGCCACCGGCACATGGGCGAAGGACTTCTTCGCCTCCAGCGCCCCCATTTTCGCGAGGATCGCATCCGGCAGGGTTTCCTGAACCTGCAGCAGTTCGACTTCAACTCCGGGGACTTCGCGGGCTCCCTCGGCGATCGCAGAGGCGAGGTGATAGACGTGGCCGTAGAGGCTGTGGAAGATAACTTGGATTTTGGTTTTCATGGGAAAATATCAGGGGTGGCGTGCGCCGGGTCAGTCGCGAGATAGCGCGTTATAAAGAGTTGGACACGCCAATTTGGCCAATTTCTTTCGACGCTGTGTTCAGACGGCGTCTGGGTTCACTCCAAGGAGGGCAGGGCGTGTTCGATTTCGTCCCGGGCGTGTTCGAACTGCGGGGGCAGCTTGAGCGTCTGGCCGAGCGACGCCACCGGTTCGTCGCTGGAAAAACCGGGAGTGTCGGTCGCGATCTCAAACAGGATTCCGCCCGGCTCGCGGTAGTAGATCGAGCGGAAGTAGTGCCGGTCGCGCATCGGAGAAACCCGCATTCCCGCGGCGCTCAGGCGCGCGTGCATCGTCGACTGGGCTTCGTCATCGGCCACCCGCCAGGCGATGTGATGGATCGTGCCGACACCGTCCGAGCCGAATGGCGCTTTGGGGTCACCGATGACATCGACCAACCTTCCGGATCCCCCGGGACCGGCTTCAAACCGGGCTCGTGGTCCGTCTCGCCGCACCAGTCGGTAACCCATGTCACGGACGAGCAGCGTTTCGGTCGCCCGGGCATCGCGGACGGTCAGCATCGAGGTGTGCATACCTCGGATCGCGCTCTCCGCGGTCACGCCGGCACCGGTCCAGCCTTTCCGTCCGTCATCGGCCACGGCGATCAGGGTCACCGGAATGCCGTCAGGGTCTTCGAGCGCCAGCAGGTCCTCGCCGAACTGGAGTTGGCGAACCGCTTTCACTTCGCGCTCCTGCAGGCGCCGCTGCCAGGCGTCGAGCGAGCCTGCGGGCACGGAAAAGCTCAGCTGGGTCGGCTGACCGGCTCCGGAACGGCCCTTGCCGCCGGAATCGGGCCAGAAAAAGAAGGTGACGATGCTGCCGGGCGTCCCGAATTCATCGCCATAGTAGAGATGATAGGCGGAGGGATCGTCGAAATTCACCGTCTTCTTGACCAGCCTCAGACCGAGAAGCTCCGTATAAAACGCGATATTCCGTCGAGGGTCGCTGGCAATGGCGGTCACATGGTGGATGCCGGCGACCGGCGATGACGTCCCCGACAGGGCCATCGCTCGGGTGCCGGACTGGGGGTGGGCAGGTTGCATGCAGTGAGATTAGCCGGATCCGTCGGGATTGGCTACTGCGAGGGACGACTTGCAGTCATGCACGGCGCGCATAGCCTGCCCGCCGTGAACGTGGATCTGATGCGCTCCCTTTTCGTCATCGCCGAGGTTGGCAGCCTGAACCAGGCGGCCGAACGGCTGCGGGTCTCGCAGTCGACCTTGACGCGTCAGATGCAGAGCCTGGAACACAACATTGGCGGCCGTTTGCTCGAACGTGGCCCCACGGGCGTGGCCCTGACTGCGGCGGGACATGCGTTGCTTGACGGCATGCGACCTCTTTTGGCGTCGTTCGATGCGGTGATTGCCGACACCCGGCGGCGGGCGCGCGGGCAGAATGTGGAGTTGCGGATCGGTTACATCGCTTCCGCGGCGTCGGAGTTCCTCAACCCGGCGCTGGCGGCGCTTCGGGCGAAGCACCCGGAAATCAGGATCCGCCTGGTCGATCTTTCCCCGGGGGAACAGCTCGCGGCGCTGCGTCGCGGGGAGCTGGACCTCGCGCTGATCGGTCATGCTGGAACCTTCGTTTCCCGGGAGTTTCACCTCCGCCGGATCGCCCTGTTTCCGGTCTGCGTGGCACTGCCGGCGAACCATCCGCGCGCCCGGGAGGAATCCATTCGCCTCGAGGATCTGCGCCACGAGCTGTTCGTCGGCGCGGTTGAGAGCGACCTGCCGGGACACAATCGTTGGGCGACGGCCCTGTGCCGCAAGGCGGGCTTCCGGCCGCGGTTTGTGGCCGACGCCGAAAGCCTCAGCCATGCCCTGTCGACGGTGATCACCGAGGGAGCGGTGGCGTTTCTGCCGCTCTACTCCGCGAAGGTCGGTGCCCCCGGGGTGATTTTTCGGCCCCTCCGCGACTCCACCGCGCGATGGGAACTGCTCGTCGCCTGGCAGCGCGGCCGCGTGCCCGATGCCGTGCAGGTCCTGCTCGAGGCCCTCCCCAAGAAACCCCACCTTTAATTCCCGCAAGTAAACGCCCGTTGCAGGTGCCCGTTGTAGGTGGCCTCGCCGAGGCCGCAGAATTGCCCCCCGCGCCACGCCCCCCCCCCTCCATCCTCTCAACAATACTGTCTTCACCTTCCGCTCCCGACCCCAAAGCACTCCTTCTCCGAACCATGAAAATCGACGCGCATCATCACTTCTGGAGGTACTCCGAGTCCGAGTATGGTTGGATCACCGATACGATGGCGCAGATTCGTCGCGATTTTCTGCCGGAGCATCTGGCGGGGGAGATTCGCGAGGTCGGGGTTGACGGTGTGGTCAGTGTGCAGGCGAGGCAAACGCTGGCGGAGACGCGCTGGCTGCTTGAGTTTGGGGAGCACAATCCGTTCGTCCGCGGGGTGGTCGGATGGGTTCCGCTGACCGACCCGGCGGTGGGTGACCTGCTCGGAGAACTCGTGGCGAATCGGGCCTTGCGAGGAGTCCGCCACGTGCTCCAGGGCGAACCGTCGGACTACATGGCCCGGAAGGACTTCAATCGCGGGCTGGAACGTCTGGCTCCGGTGGGCCTGACCTACGACCTGCTCGTGCTCGAGCATCAGCTCCCGGAGGCGATCGCGTTGGTGGATCGTCATCCCGATTTGCCGATGATTCTCGATCACATCGCCAAACCGCGGATCCGCGACAGGGAAATTGAACCGTGGGCCCGACGGATTCGGGAACTTGCCCGGCGTCCCCACGTGACTTGCAAACTTTCGGGCCTGGTCACCGAGGCGAATGTGCAGACCTGGACCGCCGACGGCCTCTTCCCCTATTTCCAGGTTGTGCTCGAAGCCTTTGGCCCGAAGCGACTGATGTTTGGCACCGATTGGCCCGTCTGTCTGGTGGCGTCGAGCTATCGCCGCTGGTACGAAACCGTGACCGACTGGATTTCCCGCCTGTCCCCCGGGGAGCGCGCGGACATCATGGGCGGCACCGCCCTGCGGACCTACTCCCTGCCCCTGTAGGACCGCCTACAACGGAGTTGCGGATTTGCCGCAGTCGCGCATGGGCGTCAGCGTATGCCCGATCCTTGTAGGTGGTCCCGCGTACGCGGGACTGAGGCCGCGGGGATGGGCGTCGCGATGATGATTCGGAGGACGGAGGCGGGACCAAGCGGTCCCGTCGCGGCCTCAACGAGGACCACCTACAACGGAGGCGGGATCGCCTACAACGGAGCGAGTCGGGGCAGCGCGTCGAGGGAGGGGCGAGTAGTGCGGGAGGCAGCTCTATGAACCTGTTGATAATGAGAGATCTGAGGTCGACTCCGTTCCCCGCTACGGGTCGAGGGAATAAACTTCGACGAGTGTCACACCGGCGCTGGCGGCGGTTCCGGTCACGCGTGCGGTGTAGTTTCCTGGTGAGAGAGTGGCCACCAAGGCCGAGTCGCGGGAGGTGGGCGGCAGGTCGAATGCGCCGGTGGCGGCGAAGGCCCCGTGGAGGGCGGTGCTTCCGGACCAATCCTGGTTGGCCATGAGGAGGGTGCTTCCGCCGAAGAGTTCCAAGGTCGGGTCGGCGAGCAGACCGGCAAGGCCGAATGGGGCGAGGCCGGGGCCGATGGCCCGGATCAGGACGGTGTGGGCCGTGTCACCGCCGATGACAAAGCCGGCGCTGAGTCCGCTGCTGACCTCCTTGAGGACGGAGACATTCATCAGTTTTCGGAGCGTCAAGCCCGTGGGTGTCGGAGCTTCATAAACCTCCGCCAGCACGGTGCCCGTACTCCCGCCGACTCCGCTGATCCGTACCGAATTCGCACTGGAACTGACGGTGGTTTCGGCGGCGGCGTCCAGCGTTGCCGAACCGGAAAACGGGAAGGCTCCAACCGCGGTGAAGGCGGCGCGAAGCTCCGCGGAGCCGCCCCAGTTGTCGTTTTCGCCCTGGGCGGTGGTTCCCAAAAAGAACTCCAAACGCGGATTGGCCAGTGGATCGGCGACACCGAAGAACGCGAGGGAGGGCCCGACGGCGCGCAGCACAACCGGTTTCGCGTTCGCGGACGGATCACCCCCCACGACATAGCCCAAGATGAACGTGTCGCCCGGGTTCGACACCGTGGTCAGCACGGACAGGTTGATCAGGCGTCCAGCCCCTGCGGTCGCCGGCTCGGCGACGCTCAGATTGACCGGAACCGAGGCGATTGATCCGCCGACGTTCGACACGACCACGCGGTAGACTCCGGCTTGCGCGGTGCCGGCGGAACGCACCCAGAGGATGGGCTCCGTGGCGCCGGCGAGGGAAGCTCCGTTGAATTCCCACTGATAGGTCAGACCTTCGCCTTTGGCACCGACCGAAAAGACCACCGCCCGTCCGAGGGGAATCGTTTGTGCCCGGGGAGACTCCACCAGCACGGGCGCGCCGGCCGAGGCCAGGCGGTCCGCAACCTGGGCCAGATAGAGGGATCGGGGCTCAAGTCCCGCCCGATTCGAGCCCTCGATGAACCCGGCCGGGCCGGCGAACGGGCCCGAGCCCGTGACGGTGCCGAAGCACCCGATCGCGTAGTTCTGCGCGGTCGGTGGCTGCTGGACAACGATCTTGCCGCCGGTGGAGGCGTTGCTGGCCCAGACCACCGAGTGCGCAGCCGCCCAGCCATGCCCGGTACCGTAGGTGTTTCGATTGTACAAACGGATGATGTCGCTGGTGTCGCGGTTCGTCGTGGTGACGTTGTCGAAAAGGATCGCGGTGGACCACCGACGATGCCCCTCGGCGGAGGTTTTTGGGTGGTCGATCACGCTGTCGAGAATCACGATCCCGGAATCGAGGCTGGTCCCGTTGCAGACGAATGCGTGCCGGGCGTGGGAGGTGAAGCACTCGCGGAAAAGAATCTGTTGCGCGTGGTAGGTGGAGAAATTGTAGCGGTAACCGCCGTCGATCGGACTGTGCGGATCGATCGCCCGGCAGCGTTCGGCGGTGCAGCGGGTCGAACCCTCGAACTGCACTCCGGCGTGCCAGAAGTGCCGCAGGGTGGAGTCGCGGATCCAGGAGTCCTCGGCACCGGTGAAAGTGATGGCGTCCTCCGCATGCGTGTCGGTCAGCTCGCCGGCGGTGACGATGTCGACCCGGAGTTTTTCAACGCCGAGGCGCCGGACAACGTGGGCGGAATTGTAGGTGTAGAGGTAGGACTGCGAGAGCGCACGATCGAGGTGGTTGAAGACGGGGGCGTCGAAGGTCAGGGTTTGCCCGGAAATGGCGGTGACATACCGATGGTAACGAAGGTCGATCTCGCCGGGTTTCCAGAAATTGGCATCGGTCACCCCGCCCCGGTCGACCGCATCCAGCCAGGCTTGGGTGGACGGATGCCAGACGATGACCGGGTCTCCGACGCGATAGTACTCCGGATGATCAACCTCGACGGTTCGATCGCCGACCTGGACCCTCGGGTTCAGGATCTGGCTGCGAGTGCCGGCGCGTTCGGAGCGGAAGGAGTCGTTGCGGACGCCGGCTTGGATGATGGCGGTGGCCGACGTGCCGGTACGACGGAGGATGGTATTGAGCGCAGGATCGTCGCCATCGCCCACCCCGCTGAGGACCACGCCATCGACGCTGAGCCGGAGTGTGCCCAGCACCAACCACGTGCCCGCCTCGAGACGAAGCGCGCCGCGGTAGCCATCGGCTTGCACGGGCAGGGAGGCCACCTGATCGAGGGCGGCCTGGATGCGGGAAGTCTGGTCGCCGGTGGTGGGCGAAAGGCTCCGGACCACCGGAACGACCGGCAGGGGCACGCCCCCTCCGCGGTAACCCGCGTGACTGAAATCTGGAATCCGGTTGCCGGCGGCATCGGCCGGGTAAGTCAGCCGACCCTCCGCGTTCGTCTGAACGCGGGTACTTTGCCAACCGTGGGCCACGGTGCCGAAAAGCAGGCCGGCGAGAATCGCGGGAAAGGAGCGAAGGAGCTTCAACGGGAAGAGGGAGGCGGGAGCGACAAGGACCCGGGCGAGGAGCGAGGATGGGGAAACGCCGGGAGAGTATTCGATTCGAGCGGACATGTCGCTTTTATCTTTGTTTACGTCGTTGACTGGAAAGACGAGGCCAGCGTTACCCGGTAGCGCGAGGGAGTGACGCCGACCCTCTGGCGAAACTGGCGCGAGAAAAAATAGATGTCACGGAATCCGAGCGTGTCGGCGATTTGACCGATGGACAGCCCGGTCTCGGCGAGCAGTTGGCGGGCGCGAGACAGACGCGTCTCGATGATGAAGTCCTGGGGCCTCCGGCCGTTGAATTTTTCGAAGAGGCGGGAGAAGTGGTCGACACTGTAGCCGGCCGCGCGTGCCAGGCCCGCGACCGCGTGCGGCCGACCGGGGTTTTCGCGGATCTCCGCGGTGATGCGTTGCACGATCAAGCGGTGATGTTGCTCGATTCCGGCATCGGCCGGTCCTGCAGGCTGGACGCATGCCTCACGCGCCAGTTCCCCGAGGAGGGCTCCAAACAAAACCTCGGCGGAGGCGTGGGCGGTTTCGCGAACGTCCGCGCGGAGCGAAAGGATCCGACGCATCATCGTGTCGGCGAACTCAAGCTGAGCGGTGCGCATGACCTCGAAGGCAGGGGGCGCGGGAGAATCGGGCTCGCGCGACTCGAAGTGGAAGAAATTCACGCCCAAGGGGGACGACGGGTCGTGCGAGGCCTGATAGTGCCGGCCCGGTTGCATCCAGACGCAGAGCCCGGGGACGAGGTCGATTTCACCGTCGCTGGTGAGCATGCGGCCGCGGCCGGACCAGACGAACCAGAGATCGTAGTCCCGCAGACGGCTCGCCCACGCCGCGCCCAAATGCCAGTCGGTTTCGCAACGGACACGATTGCAGTGTGGGTTAAGTCGCCAGGAGTTGGCGGAAGGAGTGGCGGGCATGGTGGCGAAGCGGATAACTGCAAAAAGTTACCGGACGGCTTCATGGCAAGATTACGCTGGTTGCGGTAAGAATTCAACGGAAGCGTTCAAACTTCATTTCCTTTTTCCATGTCTACGTCCGTCCCCACCGTCGAATTCGATCACGGCGCTGAGCTCCATGCGCCTGAACTTTATCAACCCCAAGAGGGGCTCGCCCACTCCGTTGCCACGCTCGATGACATCGGCCCGGAGGAGGTCGCGTTCTATCGGGAGCATGGCTATCTGGCGGTGCGCCAGGCGTTCACCCCGGAGGAAATGAGTGCGGCGATCGCTGGCTTGGTGGACCTGATCATGGGCAAGGTTCCCGCGTTCAAGGGCATCACGTTCGAGGCGGGCGCGAAGGAGATCCTGCCGACGTTGAGCCTGGAGCAGCGGCAGGATGCGGTGCGCAAGGCGTGGTACTTCGTCAATCACGAAGCCCGCCTGAAGGCGATTTCGGATCACCCCAAGCTTCGCGCGGCGGTGCGAACCCTGCTTGGTGGTCTCGATTCGGAAATGTTTCAGGACATGGCGCTGGTCAAACCGCCCCGGCTCGGCCGGGAGAAGCCGTGGCATCAGGATCACGCCTATTTTGATTATCCGATCGGCACTCCGATCGTCGGTGTCTGGATCGCCCTGGATGCGGCGACGGTGGAAAATGGCTGCATGCAACTCCTGCCAGGCCGGCATCGCGAGGGTCCGATCGTTCACTTCAAGCGCCGCGACTGGCAGATTTGCGACAGCGACATCCTCGGGACACGCTCGGTGGCGGCACCTTTGCTTCCCGGAGGATTGTTGCTGTTCGACGGGCTGTTGCCGCACGGCACGCCGCACAATGCCTCGGCCAGCCGGCGTCGCGCCCTGCAGTTTCACTATGCTCCCGCCGGCATCACCAAGACGACGGAGGAGGAGCGGATGAGTCACTTCGGCGGCGAGGGCAAGGGCGTGAGCTGCTGACGGTCGTCCCTCAACCATGCGCTGGCGCCGCGAAGAGTATCTCGATCTGATGACGTTTGGCGCGGCCCCGCGCCCGATGTTCACCGAGCTCTTCGGACCGCTCGTGGGGCTCGACGACGAGTGGCGGGCGCAGGGCGCGTCCGAGGCGGAAATCGCCATGTCCGCCTTCGACTGGGACTATGTGCCGTATGTCTTCTGTGGCGGCTACACGCAGGCGCAGGGCCCTTCGCCGGTGGTCTTGGAGGATACCGCGGAGCGTCGGGTGGAGCGCGATTTTCTCGGACGCACGCTGCTGCTCCTGAAAAAGTCCGCCTCCGTTCCTCTTCCGATGGATTTTCCGGTGCAGACCATGGACGACTGGCTGCGGGTGAAGCCGTTCTTCACCTTTCGCCCGGAACGGATCCGTTGGGACGAGGTGGACGCCGCCCGTCGGGCGCAGTCCGAGGGCAGTCTGGTCGTGGCTTACATGCCGGGCGCGTATGACGTCGCGCGCGAACTGATGGGAGACGAACTCGCCTGCCTCGCCTACCTCGACCAGCCCGAGCTGATGGCCGAGATCATCGCCACGATCACGGACACGACGATGCGCGTGCTCGAACCGATCAGTGAGAAGCTCCGCATCGACCAGTTGATGGTGCACGAGGATTTCGCCGGGAAATCCGGTCCGCTGGTCGGTCCCACCCAGATTCGTCTGTATTTCCAACCCTACTACCGCAAAGTCTGGGACCTGCTCGCATCCCGCGGCACCCGGGTCTTCGAGCAGGACACTGACGGAAACATCAATCCGGTGATTCCGGCGCTGCTGGAGTGTGGTTTGACGAGCATCTACCCGATGGAACCTGCGGCGGGAATGGACATCGTGCAGGTGAGGAAAACCCATGGCCACCGGCTCGCGGTGCGCGGCGGGATCGACAAGCACGTGCTCCGGCAGGATCGAGCCGCCATCCGCCGCGAGTTGGAGTACAAGTTCGACCCCTCCCTGCTCGCCGGCGGATGCGTCTTTGGTCTCGACCACCGGATTCCGAACGGGACGCCGCTGGAGAACTACCGCTACTATGTCACCCTGGGGCGCGAGATGCTCGGCCTGCCTCCGCTCGATCCCTCGCGCACCGGCTGGGCGCGCATGGCGATGTGAACAAACCCGCGGCGTCCGGGGGCCGGCGTCCCCGGCGGACCGGGATCAGCCCGGGCCCGCGGAGGCGCGTCCGCCATCCTTGATCGGGGTGGCGAACTTGTATTCAATATCCCATGGGAAATAGATCCACTTGTTCTGCTTGAACTCCTTCACGCAGGTGTCGACGACGGACCGGCCGGCGGGTTTTGCGTAGAGGGTGGCAAAATAGGCCTTGGGCAGGAGCTGCCGCACGACCTGGGCGGTGCGGCCCGAGTCCACCAGATCGTCAATCAGGAGAAAGCCTTCACCGTCGCCCGCGACGGACTTGAGCACCTTCACCTCGGAGCGGGTCTGCGATTCCTTGCCCGTTTCGGTCGACAGGTAGCTGGTCACGCAGATCGTGTCGATCAGGCGGATGTCGAGTTCCCGGGCCACGAGGGCGGCGGGGACCAGACCGCCGCGCGTGATCGCGATGATGCCTTTCCACGTGCCCTTGGCATGCAGGATTTCGGACAGGTAGCGCGCATCCCGGTGGAGCTCGACCCAGGAAATGATGATTTCGTCTTCGTAATTGGAGCGTGGCATGGACGCATGCAGGCGTAAGGGAGACGCAAGGCCAAGATGTTTACTCCTTCGCGGACTCGCAAATCGCCAGAATCGCGGCGGCCATCCGTTCAGCCCCATGGTCGAGCCAGCGACGGCCCTTTTCCCCGGTGGCGGCGGTGGCGTCGCCCATGATTCCAGAGCGCGAGAGATCTCGGCTGACCCACGAGACGCGGGCCGGTGCATTCTCGGGCCGGAGTCTGCCGGAGTCGGACAGCCGTGCGGGGAATTCGCAACGGGCCTGACGCATGTCGACCAAACGTTCGTCAGAGGCCAGCATCCACGCGGTTTCCAGCTCACCGGCGTGGAAACCGAAGGTCGCTTCCTGCGGGGAAAGTTCGTAATCGGTCGCGGGTCGGAGGAGGTCGGCCCGAAGGCCGGGTGAGTCGCGCAACTCGCGGAGCGAGGTCATCACGACCGCGGTGTTTCCCCCGTGGGTGTTCAGCACGGCCAGGTGTCGAAAACCCCAGGCGTGGAGCTGACGTCCAATGGCGAGGACCTGCAGGCGCAGCGTTTCCTTGCTGACGGAGAGGGTGCCGGGAAAACCCGTGTGCTCGACGCTCCGACCATAGGTGATGGGCGGGGCCACGTAACAGGCCGTCTCCTTTGGCAGGAGGGTGAGCGCTCGGCTCAGCCAGACTTGGCCCATGAAGGCGTCGACGGCCACCGGCAGGTGCGGCCCGTGTTGTTCGATCGCGCCGGTGGCTAAAATCACCATGGCGCGGGATTTGTCTGGCAGGGACTGAATTTGGCGGCGCGTCAGACGGCTGAGGCAACGGCGTGGATCGACGGAAAGCATGGTCGGGCGGGAATCAGGGTTTGATGGGGAGGATGCGACCGCCGTCCGCCAAGGGAGGACGGCGCCGGATTTCTTCCAGCAACTCCGCCAGCAACGCCGCCGCCGGTGCGAGAATCCCTGCGACCGCCGCCTCCGCCTCGGCCAATGGCAGAGCCGGACCGGGCAGGGCCGTGATGGGTTCGATTCCCCACGACGCAACCGGAGCAGGCGTGCCGTCGGGTTCGTCCGGCATTTGGCCGGTCAAACCGGTGAGCAGCGACTGAACCTTGCGGCGATCGGGACTGCGCGACGGGTGAAAGTCGAGTCCGAGCGAGCTGAGGTGGAGGGTGAACATCTGGACACCGAGGCTGATGCGCAGATCGCGGGAGGCGGCGACAACGAGCTCCTCATTCCACGGGCTGGCGTTGATGAGGACCACCCGGCGGAAACCGGCCGCCGCCACCCAGGCCACGATCTCGGCGATGAATCCATGCGCAGTCGGCACATCGACTGCGAAAGCACCGTGCTCCTCGGGACCGACCACAAAACGCAGCGGAGGAGTCACGAGCAGCGACTCCGCCGCACTTCGATGCTTGGTCGCGGCCCGGAGCACGTTCAACAAAACGGTCTCCTCGCCATCGAGTGCATGGCCGAGGCCCCAGTCGGCGAAACCGGCGATCGGCACTACGACGACGGTCGCGTCCTGATTTGGCCAGGTCGCAAACTCCGGCCACTTTCGCCAAGGCCAGAAGGTAGCGTCGTCCGCCAGGCAGAGCGGAGGGGCGATCGGTTCGCTCATGGTGCGGAGTTCGCCCGGATGGCGGTGAATTCGATCTCGATGCAGTTTCCCGGGTGCGCCAGTCCCTTGACCTCGAGCAGCGTGCTCGCCGGCCGACTCTCCGCGAGGTGGCGGTCGCGCACCGCGGTGAATTTGGGATAATCCGCCATGTCGGTGAGGTAGGTTTGCGTGCGGACCACGTCGGCCAAGGTCATGCCGGCCTCTTGGAGGATGGCCGAGACGGCGTTGAAAATGTACTCGGTTTGCGCAGCGGCATCAAAGGGCGCCACGACCCGGCTCTGGGGATCGAGGGCGAGTTGACCCGTGACAAACAACATCGTGGCGGAACCGAGATCGACCTTGATCGCCGGCGTGTAGGCACCGCGTGGGATGGCTTGGCCGGGGGGCGTGATAAACTCCTTCTTCATGGGGCGGTGTGGGCGAACGGTTTGAGCGTAAAGGACACGGATTTCGGGATTCATCAGCCCGCGTGGTTCGACCCCACGTTTCACGAAGTGACGCGTAGTGGTGGCCTCCGGACCGTTGGAGCGGAGGTGATAGGTTCGCGCTTGGCCGTTGCCAACACCTAACGCGGGGACCGCGCAAGAGGTTTCCTGCGTCGCCCCCTGAACGAAGCAGGGTCTTTTGTCTTGGGAGGGCGGAGCGTAAAGAGCAGCGAGGCTGCGGCGGCGCACAGGGGCGAACGGGCTCGATGATGGCCAAACTCCGCGAACAGCCGGCCATCAAATCGCCCGTCCGCCCCCTGTGCGCCGCCGCAGCCAAGGCAAGGCGCATGCAAGAGCAGCGCTTGTCGCAGACGCGGAATCCCGTGCCCAACAAAACATGGGAGTAACCCATTAGGTTACTTCCCTGGCCGATCATCGGAGGGGCTGTAGAGGATTTAGGAGGTGAGCAACGACAGGCAGCCACCCGGCTTGGTATGATCCGCGACAAGAGGTGACTTCGGCGCAATGAAACTCACAAAGCGACGTGCCCACTCGCGATCCGTTTGTTCGTTCCTCCAGAGCAGATGTCTGCGCCGGATCTGCGTCACCAGACGCCGTTCCCACTCGCGCTCGCCCGTATCACCGCCGTCGCGTGACGCCGGGATCAACGGCGGAACGATGGACACAACGTGCGGCGCTCCCTGCCCTGAAACGACGCTTCGCGCATCTCCGATGAAACGCCTTGGCGTCCCCGTCCGGCCGACCTCCTGACCCGTCTTGACGAACCAAAGCAAGGCCTGCCGGATCAATGCAACCTGAGCTGGTGACTGGGGGTGGACCTCGCGAAGGTAGCTTCGACACGTCGCAATGCACGCCACCGTTCGGAGACGGCGACAGTAGGTGAGATAGCCGATGATGGCTATTTTCCACACCTGTACGTCCTGCGTCGAAGGGCCCGATGCCTCCAGTGCCCTTAGCGAGAAACGGAACGATAGGGGTTGTTCATCGGATGATTTATTACTATTTGATGGCATTACCAAGTGACGGTTTACGCACCTCCGAATTCAAGCGCGGAAACCGGAACTCAGCACCCCAAATGAGGGGTAGTGAGATATAAATCATTCATAATCAGGAGCTCAATATTACAATTGACTGTCGGTAACAAGGCAGGTTGAAGAGACCACATGCGCGTAAACCGTAACCCAACCCAAAATCTTACGGTTTAGGCGCAAGGTACACTGCGTCAAAACCGTAACTCAACGCTCTCATTCACTACCGATAATGGATAATCAGCTGTTTTGTATAAACGTAGAAAACTCTGAAATTTTAACCGCGCGCCTGACCATTCATGTCACCGCGCGTAAACCGTAACTGAGTTCCGGTTAATAGCACTGTTCGCCGGAAACTCAAACTTGCACGTCCTCGTCGATTCCATCAGCTTCATCTCATGCCTCCGCTAACCATATCCAAGCTGATGCGACTACCTGTCCGTGAGCGACTTGCGCTGGCCGAGAGGCTTTGGCTTTCTGTCGCAGATGAGCAGCGGATGCCTGTTCCAGACGAACATAAGCACATCCTCCGGAAGCGGATGACGGACTACCGCGCGGGACGGACCAAGGCGATTCCCCACGATGAGCTGATGCGGCGCCTTCGTGCATCGTGAATAGTAAGCCAGTTTTCGCTCTCGACGAAGTCGAGTCCGACTTGCGGGTAGCGATTGCTCACTATCTGACGTGGAGATCTGACGGCAAGGATCACGTCCTCGGTCTTTACGATGACACGACGAGTTGGATTGAATGGAATCCCGATTTGTTTCGGACTACTTTCAACGAACACGATCTGTATAGTGCGCTGGACTGGCTGCAGGCCAATCAGGAACGAATCGAGCGGGCCTTGGCGCCGAAGCACGAACCCGGAGCGGTGTTTTTATATGACGTTACCAGCTCCTACTTCGAGG
>Ga0163144_10001876_pt1 | contig 49200 bp, 41 predicted proteins | sample OliLak19BULKMAT1_FD_123175 | JGI IMG/M metagenome (GOLD analysis project Ga0163144, IMG submission 123175) | Freshwater microbial mat bacterial communities from Lake Vanda, McMurdo Dry Valleys, Antarctica - Oligotrophic Lake LV.19.BULKMAT1 | ecosystem: Environmental > Aquatic > Freshwater >... | reverse complement strand
GGAAGCACAGGAGAGCTTGATTCACATCAAAGCATCACCGCTCAGGATACGCTAAGCTGGGCGCATGTCTCAACCCGCCCTCATTCCTGCCGACGCCGCCCAGCCGTTGGACCTCACGACGAGTGTCGACGTTTCCCCGTCAAGCATCGTGAGCCGTACCTTGTTGCAAACCCCGGAGCTGCGCGTGGTGTTGTTTGCCTTCGATGCCGGACAGGAACTCACGTCGCATACCAGCCGGCGCCGGGCCCTGGCTCAGGTCCTGACCGGCAGCTGCGCGTTCTTCTTCAACGGGGCGTGGCACACCCTCACGGCCGGTACATTCCTGCATTTACCCCCCAACCATCCGCATGCCGTGCGGGCCGGAGAAAGTCCCTTCACCCTGCTGCTCACCCTCGGTGCCGAGCAAGTCACTGACAGCCCTTCCTCATAAATCCGAACCCCGAGACGATCGACCTCACGCACTTCGATGGGCGTGACATCCCGTGCCGCACGAAACACGCGCAGATCTTTCAACGTTGGGCCGACCTGCCTGTCGGCGCGTACTTTGTATTAATCAACGACCACGATCCCGTGCCGCTGTATTATCAGTTCGATGCGCTCTTCCGTGGCGCATTTAGCTGCGAGCATCCCGTCGACGGTCCCGCCGAATTTCACGTCAAGATCGCCCGCGGGGATTGCGACCCGCCGGCGACGCCTTGCGCGCAGCCGTGAATCGCCGGCTGGAATCCGAGAGCGATGAAAACGTCGGGAGGTTGATATGGGTCAAGGCGGGCTCCGTGCGGGCCTGCTATCTTAGTGGAGAACGTCAACTCCCATGAAATCTCCGCTCACTGCCCTAATCCCCGCCGTTGGTCTTTTGCTGACGGTCGCGGCCACCACTCCGGTGCTAAACGCTGCCGAAAGCACGGTCATCGCCAAGCCCGGCGCCACCGCCCTCGCAGCCAATCTACCGGTGGAACACGCCATCCTGACGGAGGCGCCGTTTGTGCCGCCGCCGATCACACGTCGTCATCCCGCCAAAGTCATTGTCCAGATGGAAGTGCGCGAGGTCGTTCGCCGTCTGGCCGACGGGGTGGAGTACACCTTCTGGACCTTTGGCGGCAACGTACCCGGAAGCTTCATACGGGTGCGCGAAGGCGACTTCGTCGAATTTCACCTCAACAACCATCCGAGCTCGAAAGTTCCCCACAATATCGACCTTCATGCGGTCACGGGTCCAGGCGGCGGTGCGGCCTCATCGTTCACGGCTCCCGGCTATTCGTCGCAATTCTCTTTCACCGCGCTCAATCCCGGTCTCTACGTTTATCACTGCGCCACCGCTCCGGTGCCAATGCACGTGGCGAACGGCATGTATGGCATGATCCTCGTCGAGCCGAAAGACGGTTATCCCGCCGTCGATAAAGAATTCTATGTCATGCAGGGTGAATTTTATACAGCCGGCCGTCATGGTGAACCGGGTCTACAACCCTTTGATCCGTCCAAAGCCGAAGATGAACGGCCTCCCTATATTGTGTTCAACGGCTCGGTCGGCGCCTTGGTGGGTGACAAGGCACTTCAAGCGAACGTCGACGAACGCGTACGGATCTATTTCGGCGTCGGCGGTCCCAATCTGATCTCCTCGTTTCACGTGATCGGGGAAATCTTTGATACGGTTTACCTCGAAGGCGGCGTTCTTCCCTCCCAACGCCACGTGCAGACGACCCTGGTGCCGGCCGGCGGAGCGACCATTGTCGATTTCAAAGTCGACGTCCCTGGCACGTATGTGCTGGTCGATCACGCGCTGTCGCGGGCCTTCAATAAAGGCGCGTTGGGCATGCTCAAAGTGTCCGGCGCAGAGAACGCCCTGATCTACTCGGGCAAGGAAGTTGATGCCGTCTATCTGGGCGGCGCGTCGGAAGCAGCATCGGTCGCCGGTCGCCGCGAGGCGGAGCTGATGATCTCCAAGGACAAGGCGATCGCGGCGAATCCCGAGATTGCCAATCTCACCCAGGAAATCCGGATGGAGCGCGGTAAAAAGGTATATTTGAGTTCCTGCTTCGCCTGCCATATGGCAACGGGAGAGGGCCTGCCGAACGTGTTCCCGCCCCTCGCGAACTCGGACTATCTCAAGGCCGACAAAGATCGGGCCATCAAGGTGGTGCTGAAGGGCATGACCGGACCCGTCACGGTTAATGGGAAAAACTATAACAATATGATGCCGGCCCAGGAAGTCTCCGACGATCACGCGGCCGACGTTCTGACCTATGTCATGAACAGCTGGGGTAATGATTACGGCACCGTCGACGCCACGGAGGTGCGGCGGGTTCGGGCCGAAAACCGGTAGGCTGAATCAATCTAAACATCATGAATGCCCTCATCATAACGCGCGTCCCCAACCCGCTCCGGCATTTATTCGGAGTCGTGTTGCTGGGCAGCGGCATGATGGGGGCAACCTTGGCCCGGGGCGAGGATGCGGGCCATGTCGGCATGGCGTTGATTCCAGCCGGCACGTATGAGCCGCAACTGCGGAACAAGGATGAGCCAGAGCAAGTCGCAGTCGGCGCCTTCTGGCTCGATGCGCGGCCCGTGACGAATGCGGAGTTTCTCGAGTTTGTCCGGACGCATCCGCAATGGCGGCGTTCACGCGTGAGCCCGTTGTTTGCGGACCGGGCCTATCTCGCCGATTGGGCGGCCGATCTTGAGCTGGGCGACCGCATTCCACCCGACGCGCCGGTGGTGCGCGTGTCGTGGTTTGCGGCGCGGGCCTTCGCCAAAGCGCATGGCAAGCGCCTGCCAACCACGGCTGAATGGGAACGTGCGGCAGCGGCGGGTTTCTCACAGGCCATCGGGGCGACGGAGCCAGGCTTCTCCGCCGCCATTCTCAACTGGCTTGCGCGCCCCACGCCCGCTCCGTTGCCCAACGTCGGCCAAGGACGGCCCAACCTCTTCGGCGCGTATGATCTGCACGGACTGGTCTGGGAATGGGTGGATGATTTCAACACCGCGATGACCACCGGAGAATCGCGCGCCGATACGGGACTTGAACGCAACCTCTTCTGCGGGGCCGGCGCCGCCGGGGCCCGCAACCTCAATGATTATCCCGGCTTCATGCGGGCCGGACTCCGCAGCTCCATTCGCGCGAATTACGCGGTGCCCAATCTCGGCTTCCGCGGTGCGCGCGACCTCAACCTCACAACCGATTCTTCATTATGAAACCGTCATTCCACTTGATCATCGCCTCCGTGCTCGGCGCCTTGACGGCCACAGCCGGAGAAACGCCTGCCGCCTGTTGCGCCGTCCTGCCGACAGAAAAGCCCGCGTGCTGCGCGCCGGTTCCAGCCGCCAAGCCCGCGTGTTGCGCCGGGGAGAAACCCTCCGCGCCGCTTTCGGACAAGTCGCTTTATCAACTCGAAGGCGAGTGGATCAACGACGCTGGCCAACCGACAGTGCTCACCTCGCTTCGCGGCCGTCCGGTCATTCTGGCTCTATTTTTTGCGAGTTGTGAATACGCCTGCCCGGTCCTGGTACACGACATGAAACGGCTCCTGGCGGCTCTCTCCGATGACGTCCGGCCCACTATCCAACGGGTGCTAGTCACCTTCGATACGACCCGCGATACGCCTGCTGCGCTGCGGGCATTTCGCGAGCGGATGGAGCTCGACTCAAGTTGGACGCTCCTCACCAGCACCCCGGCCGACGTCCAAGAACTGGCGATGCTTGTGGGTGTTAAATACAAGCAGGACGCCCGGGGCCAATTCGCGCACTCCAATCTGATCACTCTACTCAATGGTGAGGGCGAGGTCATCCATCAACAGGTCGGTTTGATGGGAGATGTATCGGGCGCGGCAAAGGTGCTGAATGAAAGCGGGAAGTAACTGGGACGGATGGCGGAGCGGCTCCCTTCGAAACCAGGTCGACACGTGGTGGCATTTGTTCGATTCGTGAAAACTTTGCTACATCTGGCGCCATTCTCGTCGAATAAAAGGAGACTGGAACGATGAATGCCATCCACTTAATCTCAACGCCTTACGAGGACCCTGCCATTGGCCGGGAGCACACCGAGGGCGACGGAGTCCTCACCGAATGGGTCGATGAGGCCAATCGGCTCGCGACCGCTCACGATGGATGCCATGATATGTGTTCGGCGGCGGCGATCATCCGTGGATACGCCAATCTCCACGTTTACGGAGACTCCGTTCCTTGGGATCGGCTTCAAGATCTGCTTTTCCGGATGCGGGTATGCAACCGTACCGGGCATTTCCCCAAAGCGCATCGCGGCGCGGCGTGAGCTTGAGTTAGGCGGCCACGCTCGAGATGTGGTAACGCCCAAGGTGTCACCTGACAAAAAATTCAGGTATACCCGCTTGAAGCCGAACTGTCGGCGAAGACGTTTAGGGTACGGTCGCTGCTTCAGGTGTCCGGTCTGCGACGTTAACCCATGACGTCACGGAGTCACCTCCGCCCCTTCCCCACGTCCTTCCGTGAATGCTCCCCTTCGCCCAGCGGCTGACGATCCGGCTCGAATCCTGATCGTCGATGATGAACCCAAACTTCGACAATCGCTAGCGGAAGGTCTGGAACTGGAAGGCTGGCAGGCGACCACCGCGGCGACAGCGGCCGAGGCCCTCCAGTGGTGCATGCGCGAGTCGTTTGATGTCATCCTGCTCGACTGGATGCTGCCCGATGAAGAAGGCGTTGCATGGTTACCAATGCTGCGCGGATGCGGGATCACTGCGCCCGTTCTGATGCTCACCGCACGCGGCTCAATCGCCGATCGGCTCAAGGGTTTCGACCAGGGAGCGGATGACTATCTCGTAAAGCCATTCGCTTTCGCCGAAATCGTCGCGCGTTGTCGTGCGCTGTTGCGTCGGCGCGGCCGCGACTCGGTCGGCCCGCTGCGTTGTGGCGAACTGGAACTGGATACGCATGGTCGGATCGCACGACGCGGCCGCGAAGAGATTCCGCTGACACCGCGCGAACTGGATCTACTCGAATACCTTATTCGGCGGCGCGACCAGACCGTGACTCGCGAGATGCTCGCGCGTCACGTGTGGCGCGAACCCATGTATACGTCCGCGCTCGGCAATGCCATCAACATCCATGTGACCCGACTTCGACAGAAAATCGAACTCGAAGGCGGACCCAAAATGATCCTGACGCAGCACGGCGTAGGGTACTGTCTAACGTCTCCCGAGGCTGCACGCCCTGCCTCTGGAGAGCCGCACTTTACAGCCCCGGGCGGAATGACACTGCTCCCGATTTAATGGACCGCCGTTGCTTCAGCGACCCATCCGGGCAACGAGCGGAGATCCCCCGCCGCGGGAAGGGCGGATCGTCTCCTCCCGGGTGCGGCTCCGCCCGGTGGAAATTACTCTCCGACAGAAACTTGGCAATATTCCAACGCATTCCAGGGAAATGCCCACCGCGACGGAATTCGCCCCCGTTGCGTGTGCCCTATATATATATAAAGGCGCCCGCTTCCTTGGACGACAACGTCCAGCGACCGCATCCAATTCCTTTCGAAAATGTCAGGCTCGAATTCTTGCGCCCTCGGGTAACGAAACCAAGCTCTGGGCAGCGAGTGACTACTTTAACGAGCAGCTCATCGCAACTATTGCCGGCTGGGACAAGTAGTGTCGGCGCCCGCGCACCGTGGGTAAGCGGTGCGCGGGTAAAGTTGCGATTCGCGTCCGGGACGACGGGCGCAATCCAACCCGAGCGTGGGCTGCCCACGTAAGCGTCGAATCCAAATTCTGAAGTCGCTCAGCAAGCCGCGCAGTTGGCGGTGACGAAGTTTCATCCTCTGCCGTTCCGGAAGGGACTATATTGCCCGCGCTCCGATGAACAACCACCAATCGTGGCTTCGACTCACCTGAAGGCCCTTTACCGCAACTCGCAGGCCCCATCTTTAATCCCAAAAAGAGGGAGGAGTACCAACTGTAATGGCCACTCGAATACAAAGGTGACCGCCAGCCCTCGCGGCCGAGAAAACGGTCACCCTCACTAACCACTTACTTCTTCTTGGCGGTGGCAGCCTTGGCCTTCGTCGCCTGCTGGGTCGTGACCAGTGCCTGCTTCTTCTTATCGGAGTCGTTGGTCTTCGACTGCTTTTGCGAAGCCTGTTTCTGTACGGATTTCGGAGATCTATCGCCCATGGAGGTATTTTCTTTCGGTTGAGTTATCTCACCTTCGGAATGTTCGTTTCCCCGAGAGTGTTCCTCCTTATCTTCGAAGATAATGGCGGGAAGCAAGCCTACTCCCACTGGCGGGCGAGGCAGCGTCCTGCGCTCAGCTGCCACCGCGTGTCGGGTACCAGGCGCAACAATCACTCAGTTCAATCGAAAGTCCAGCGCTGCCAGCTCCTTCAAATGGAACGGCGCCGATGCGACCGTTTCCTGAAGTTTCTCGAACGCCTCCGCGAGCGTGGGTGAATCGGCCATCGCTGCGCCATCATCACTGTCGTGCAAGTGCACCGCCCATCCGCCTGCCACCGGGTCAGCGTTAAGTTGCAGCAACGAACCGTGGAGATAATTGCCTGGAATACCAGGATTGGGTCCAGTACCAGGCACGAGAAAAAGCGTGTGGACGGGGTCGTGCGTGATCACTCCGCCATGTTTCCGATGATGCGCCGGGCGTCCAGCCACCAACGTGCGAAGGGCCTCGGCTTTGGGTCGCACGGTTACCGGCAGCGACGCCACGTAACGGTCGAAGATATTCGCGTTGGACTCGAGCGCGGTGCCCTCAATCTTGCCGGCGACCAGGGCCTCAAGGTTGCTGGCATAAAAACACGGCCGCGTGGCCAGTGACCGTGCCGTCGCGTATCCATCTTTGTGATCCGCGTTGGCATAGACCTGGTGCGAAGCTTTCAGTCGATTAAGTGAGTCTTGATAGGACGGAGTCACTGGCACCGCTCCCACTGGACTTTGCTCGATGAGGTCGAGCACGTTCTGATCGAAAGCCGCGTGGGGATCGTTGGGCATGGCGTATCACTCAATCAGCCTCCGGCCCAAACACGAGGGATTTTGAAGCGCGGGGCTGAATCCGGGCCGACAATCGCACCTGGAATCTGCCACTTGCCCTCGAGCCGAAGAGAAAACACGGTTTCCGCATGAATCTCTTACCCCTTCTGGCGGGCGCGTGCGCGATCCTCGGCGCGACCCTGAATGTACGCGCGGCCGACGTTAACCGCCTCAGTGCCGAAGAAGCGCGACTGGGTTTTATCCTGCTGTTCGATGGAAAGAGCTTCAACGGCTGGGAGCAAAAGGGAAACTGGGTAATTGAAGACGGTGCGCTCACGCGAAGGAACCCCGGAGGCCCGATCACCTATACCGTGAGCACGGTTCCCGATGACTTCGAATTACGCTTCGAATGGAATGTGTCCAAGGGCTGCAACAGCGGTGTATATTACCGACCCGGCCAATACGAGTATCAGGTGCTCGACAACGCCCATAGCCCGTTCGGTGAAAACCCCCGTCAGAGTGCCGCCTCGCTTTTCTTCTGCATGGCTCCGTCGCACGATGCCACCCGCCCCCACGGCCAGTGGAACGAGGCCCGTATTGTCTGCAAAGGCACCGTGATCCAGCACTGGCTCAATGGTGAAAAGGTGATTGATTTTGACTACACCGATCCGCGCTGGGCCCGTGAAGTCGGGATCCTGCGGATCCGCGGAGCGGATCTTTCAGCACGTGGGGCGTTCCTCTGGCTTCAAGATCACGGCCAGGATGTTTCGTTCCGCAATCTGCGATGGCGGACCATCCCTGACCAAGAGGTCATGACACGCTCGGCGTTCCAGCCCATGCCGATTCCGGAAGCCGCCTTGGCGAAGGAGAACACGCGCATCGAGCAGATGCTCAAGGCCAAGCGACCTTGAACGACGGCCCGGAGCTGATCGCGATTCCGCCTTCCACCCAATCGAACTCATCGGACCACCTCGGCCATCAGTGCGATCAGCTCGCGTCCCAGCGTCATTCGGTCTGCGGTGGTCGCAATGCGATTGAGCTTCCGGCTCGGACCGATCCGCTGTTCGAGCAGCATCATCGGGACGCCCGCCTCGCGCCAGATTACGTTCGTGGTATTACCGGGGCCCGAGCCGGCGATGCTCAGGGTGAGCTTCGGCCGCGACGGATCGAACGAAGTCCTTTGAACCGCGAGGTCGAAGAACCGATGTAACATCGACTGCGGCGGCTCGGCATCCACCATCGTATCCAAATACTCGTTCATCTCCGTGTTATGAAGGTTCAACGCGATCGCGATCGGCTGCCGCGCATGCTGCGCCAGGATCGCTTTCTTAACATACCAGATCTCCGGATTCCGCTTGAGCCAGCGCGGATCGCGCAGGTCGACCTCATCCCACTGCCGGTTTGGATCAAAGCCATTCACGTTGAAACGCACCTCACCCAGCACCACCGCGTCCGGGTTGATCATCGGCACAAAAATAAAAACATTTTCATCGCGCAGCTTTTGCGCCGCCGGTTCGCCCGAAGTCACGAATCGAAGCGCGCCTTCGAGGAGAAACGAGGTTCCCGCCTCCCAGGCATGTTGCCGCGCCTGCATCCAGATTACTTTCTTGCCGCCATCCGGGCGGGCCAGGTTCGTGACGGTAACCTGGTGAAGTTCCCGACCCAGCACCGATTTCCCCATCACCTCAACGCGGGCGTGGGACGAGCGCGCAATGTCGGTGAGCAGGGATTCGAGCCGGTGGTACGAATAGGGCGGCACATGCGCGACCCACACCGTGTTGCCTTCGGGCCGCAGCTTCAGCGTGATCTCGTCGTTACCTTCGTCCCATGTGGCCTCGGAGGCATGCCGCCACGTGGCGCCGTCCTCACTGTAGACCGGGCGAAACCACTCACCGGTGGGCGACCGGGCCGGCCGGTCGTTGTATTCGCCTTTCCATGACGCGAGCCGCAGCGTGAGTTCGCGTCCGCCCACCTCATCCATCCGAAACAGGAACCAGGTCGCCTGCCGGTTCCGCCCTCGCGCGTCCTGCTGGCCTTTGAGATGGAGGCGAAACTCGGTTTCACCGAGCTTTTCAATTCTGCCCAACGATCCGCCTTCGAAGGCCGTGTTAAAGCGGACAGGCGGGACGACGGCAGCCGACGCGACCGGGGTTTCCCCGGGAGCGGCAAGCGCGCTGACCACGAAACCGAGGACGGCAAGGAGGTGTCGCATGCGACGACGTGATAACCAATCCCGAGCGGGGGACCACCTCAAATCGCCCCGGCCATCGCTCGCGAACGCTCTTCAGCCCGTGGTCTCGGGCTCCTCGACAAAGATCCGCCGGACGCGGACCGCGGTGCTCTTCGGCCGCGGTGTGCGGCCCGTCACTTGGAGATACGCACGAATAAATTCCGCACCGAAGAACAACAGCAGGCACGAGTAATAAACCCACATGAGGACGACAACCAAGGATCCAGCGGCCCCGAACGTCGACGTCACCGTCGAGCGTCCAAGATAAAACGAAATCAGAAACCGTCCTACACTAAACAATAGGGCGGTAAGAAACGCCCCCTTCCAGACATCGCGCCAGCGGAGCACGACATCCGGCAGCACTTTGAAGATCATCGCAAACAACACCGTGATCACACCGAGATTGATCCCGATATCGGCCAGACGAAGCGCCAGCGGCGGAACGTCGATCAGGTACTCGGCAAACTGGATCAGTGCCGTCAACCCGGTGCTAAGGACCAGAGAGACCAACAGCAAAAAGCCCACGGTTAATACGAGGGCCAGTGACATCAGGCGCCGGATCAAGAGAACCGCGATTCCGCTTCGCGACGGCTTCGCTGCGACGCGCCAGATGGAATTCAGCGATTCCTGAAGCTGCGCAAAGACCGCCGTGGCCCCCACCAGAAGCGTGACGGCGCCGATCACCGTGGGAAACCAGCCGCGTTTTTCCTGTCGGCTGTCCTCCACGGCTTTCTCCACCACAACAGCCGCCTCCTCGCCAACGATTCCAACGATTTCCTGCCCCAGTCGGCCTTGAGCGGCGGCATCTCCGAAAATCACTCCGGCCACGGAAACCGCAATGATGATGACCGGCGCCATGGAAAACAGCGTGTAAAAGCTCACGGCCGCCGCGTGCTTGAAAACGTTATCGGATGACCAGTTACGGGCCGTGCAGAGGAGGATTTCCCACCAGCGCTTCACGTTGCACTCGTCCCGGCCCGCAGACCAATGTTCCACCCGATCGGATGAAGGGCTTTGATCAGCCTCCGTTTACGGCGTTTTCCCACCCAAAAAAGTGCCCGCCGTATACCCCTATACGGCGGGCTTTGCTTTCTTAGTTACCCCAAAATCTCCCCGCTAAGCGGGCGAGACAGGGGAACTATCGGCGATGGACGTCAGTTATCAAATAGAATCGCACTATTTCATATGGGCAGTAGCCGCACACCCCTTGGGTATAAGTGCGCTAATATCCGATCAGAACAGGATGAAGGGAACCGATTTCGTGCTTCCCGTTCGCATCCAATGGCCTAGCACCCCGATCGGTCGTCATAATTCGGCCGGCGAAATCGTAAGTGCTCGTGCCTGCCCGGAACGTTTTCGCGCTTTTTCCACGCCCACCGCATCCAGCCCCAAGGCATTTGCGACGGCGAGGACAGTCCCGACCCCACAGAATGGATCAAAGATCGCTTTCGCACCCACCTGATCCCGGGCAAACCGAACCGCATGCGCGGCGGCACGAACGCCCATGGCGCGGACCCAAGGCTGACGTCCCGCATCCACGATAATATCAGGAATCGGAAGGTTATCCGGGCAGATCATCGCTCGCGAAACCGCGATCAGATGCGTAAAGCCAGGCCGGCCAAATGTCAGCAGCCCAGGAGTTCGCCGGCAGACAATCTTGTGAAAGAGCACGCGCGCCCCGGCATCTTCCGCGGCGCGGACAATGAGTGCGCCTTTATCGATCCACCCTCCGTCACGCTTGATGTCTGACTGAAAAAAGATCGCCGCACTCGTATCGGACACACTGTCGATCACGAGTTGCGTCGCCTCCAAGAACCAGGTTCGCCACCCGATCAACGGCAGCTGCAACTCCGAAACATCCGGGAGCGAGGTCACCGCACACGTGTCTGGCAGGCGACCGCACGTCTTCAGCCACGGAATGGCATCGGTACAAAACACTTCGCGCCGTGGACCGGCAGAGCTCGCATCAGTTGGGTTCATCGGTCGAGTCCGCTTGCCGATACGCTGAACCTTAAACGCCGTTGGATCCACAGATTTCACAGATAGACCCAGATGACCAAGGCATGCCGCATTTCGGGCCCTTCACCTTGCGGGTTAATGGCAGTCAGGTGCTCCTTGATCTGCACTGCTCTCTATTCGGACCGTTTAGCCCGACGCTGCGGCCAAGGGCGCCGGCTGAACGGCAACGCGCTCGAGGAACCGACTGACTTGCGCGAGTAACCGCCGGATGATCTGTGCCTGTTCCCCAGGAATGATCACTTGCTGTTGATTAGGCCAGCCGACCATCAACAAGCCTTGAGCCAGCCCGCGGTCCACGATCGGCAGCAAAGCATAGGCTGCGGGTGCCCCTGCGCCACGAAGCCAGGCGGGCAGGTAGGGTGCGATCTTGGCGTCGCCGGCATGATGGATGAGAACGTTTTCACAGCGGCTCACGCAGATACCGAGGGCGGTGCGCTCTTCCCTCCCTACGACGGTTTGTTGGTCCAATCCGTCAAGTAATGCACCGCTACCTTGAGCGAGAGCGAAGGTGGATACGCCCGGAGCGCCGGCAAAAACCAGGCAGTCCCGGGTGGAGAACCCCCGCTGAGCGATTCCAATCAACGCACTCAAAATCTGGTCCGCGGAGACATCGGGCTCCGTGATCAGGCGCGAGAATTCCCTCCCCTCGACCTCCCACAGATTCGGGGCCGCGACGGGTGCGCGAGGGAATCGCGGAGCCATCGGCAGCGTGGAGGCCGACTTGACTCGAGCCGGTGGCGCCGGCGGGTCGATCCGCTTTACTCGTTGGCGCATGCGTATCAGCGCATTCGAGGGAAGCGCAGTGATTTTGAAATCCCGGACAAAGACGGCCAGTCGCTCCGCTGATTCCGCGACAAGCGTTGAGATTTCCTCTTCGATCCCGGGTAGAACGTGGGAATAGCGCTCAGCCAGTGCGGCAGATTCACGCGCGAAACTTGCGGCGTTGTGGTGCGGATCAAAGGTCAGTTTCGCCAGGGACATGGAGAACTCCGACAAAGCCAGCATCTGGCTTTCGGGCGAAACAGTGAGAACCTCCAACGACTCCCCCGAACATTCCCGCAGAGCCGACAGGATGGAATCGGGAAGATTAAAAGCCTGCAGCACGTTTCGCCCGAGTTCGAGCGGTGTCAGACCGAAGACGGTTCGAAACGCTGCATCCGTGCCGGGCGCATCACCCTCGCCATACACGTCACGGTACTCTTCGAGCATAAACGTACTGAGAATGATTTGACCGAAGTTCCGAAGCGCGCCACAGACAAATGCCTCCTCGGCATCCACAAACCGACGAGATCCGGCGGCGCGCTGAGAAATGAACCCCGCCGTCAGGGAAAGCGCGGTCGCCTCCCGCTGCTCGTCCGGTGACCGTCCGCGGGTGGTGTGCTCAATCAACATGAGCGAGATCGCGAGCGTCCGAATCCGTTCATATCCGATGACGTGAATGGCTTGGGTAACCGTCGATATCGGGACCCCGTTCGGGTTGTAGGCGAAGGTATTCGCCGCCCCGATTACTTTCGAGAGAACAACGGAATCCTTCTGCACCACTTCGGCCAAATCGGACACAGAAACTTCGTCCATGCCGCGCGTAAGCGTGTGCAGCAGCTTTACAATCTCGGGCAAACAAGCGGCTTGGCCGGTCTGTAATGCGTGAGTTGCACGATCGAGCGTACGAGAGGCCAAGGAACAAATCACAGGTTCCGTCGTTATCGGCTCAGACGGCGCCTTTTCTTAGATGAATTTACGGGTCCCGAACCTCTCTTATTCTTCGGAGCCGGGAGTGGCAGGGAACCTGCACCCAGATCGAACCATCCGGCACAAATCGGCCGCCCCGCCATCGGCCCCGCGCCTTGCGAACCACTGCCTTTCGACAACCCTGCTCCATGGACCTCGACGACGAAGCGCGAGAACTCCTCCGCGCCATCCGGGCACACATCAACTCACTGCCCGAAGGCGAGCGGCTCAATGCCTTGCTCAGACTCGTTGCCGTGATGCTCGATTATCTCACGCGAGAACAGGTGCTCAGCATCCGTGCGGAAATGATCGAATCATTTGGAGAGATGAATCTGACGGAAGCCTTGAACCTGCTCGATGGCCATCTCGTGCTTCGCGAGTTGCAGGGGGAAGACTGACGCCTACGACGCGATCACGTCAGCCGACACCGCCCGACTCTCATCAGGGATACGGGTGAATTGATGTGCATCCAATTGCTCCCGCGTGACCGACTCGGTCGCATCAAACGCCGCCTGATTGAGCTCGGTGACGAACCCCTCGCCGGTAAGCTTCAGGGAACTCTTTTGCACCAGTCGCAGCGATCCTTCCCCGGCGGGCGCCACCACGGCATAAACCAAGTTTCCGGTCGCAGTATCGACGATAAAATCCTCCACCTGTTCCAGCCGCTTCTGATCGGCACCGATGATCTCCCGTCCACGGAAGTCATCCACCGTTTTGACTGGGCCATCGCCGACTGGTCGAAAGAGGCCCTGCCGGGCAGCCTTAAGCGTCGCGGCCTCACCCGCCAGCTGGGCAGTCGGGGTCGTGCCCTCGCTGGCGCTGACGGAGATTGAAACCTTGGACGGCGGGCGCGGCTTGGTTTCATTTTCAGCCGCTTGCCCTGTAGTAGCTGAGCCAAGAAGGTACGAGGCGGCACAGAAGGTTGCCACGGATTGGAATCGGATACGGTGAGTCTTCATCGCGGTACGGTGTAGTGTATTAATGGGCGACCACCGGCGTGATCCGGGCAGCCGGAGGCTCCCGGAGCTCCGCCCCGTCGATCGATCACGGCCCTCCCGTGATGCTCTTCCAGTCAGGCAAAACATCCGTCTGGTTCGCCGTCCGCGTGATGATTCTCCCAATTTTCTGCTGGCCGGATCCCATCTGCGCGAGCACGCGCTCCCGCAAACAGGCGTGACCGGTGATGGCCAAACAGGCCGCAAATCACTCAAGCTCCGAAGGCTTAATTGCCAACGAACTTGCCTCGACGACAACCGCAGTTTACCCGAGAGTAGGGCAACGAGTTTTCCCGTCCATTCTGCGTTTTGTAATTCCTGTCCGCGTGCTCCTCTCCCCTTCTTCGCCCGTGAACGCTTTCTCCCGCTTCTCAGCTCTCACCCGGTCCTGCCTCGTGCTCGCCATCCCACCCCTCACCGCTTTTCCAGCGACGGAAATGGTCGATTCGATCGCGGCATTGCAGTCCAGGGTCCACCGCGCCGAGCCCGGCGACACGATCATCCTGCGCAACGGGGTCTATACCACCAGCAGCGCGTTGACCGTGCGGCGGACCGGAACGGCGGAGGCGCCGATCACCCTCGCCGCTGAAACCGTCGGCGGGGTCGAGATCGGCGGCACGCACGGTTTCAATCTCGCCGCGCCCGCCGCTCACATTGTTATTTCCGGCTTCATTTTCACCCACGCGGCGGGGCGAAGTACCATTGCCGTGGATACATCGCACGTGCGGTTCACCCGGAATACGTTCCGCTGTACGGGCGAAGGCGCCTATCTCTCCGTCATCGGCGACGATGCTCAGATCGACTATAATGATTTCGGGGAGAAGAAGACGGGGGGAAGCATGCTCGCGATCGGCGGAACCGGGAGCCAGGTGGCACGGCGGCTTTGGGCGCATCACAACTATTTCCACGACTTGAACAGCCTGGGTTCGACTGGTGCGGAGATGATCCGGTACGGCCTGAGCGCGATGAGTCAGTCGAACGGAGCCGGCCTCGTGGAACACAATCTCTTCGCGCGCTGCCGCGGGGAAGCGGAAATGATCTCCAGCCGCGCCTCGGGCATCACCTACCGATATAATACTTTTATCGACAGCCCCAGCGCGCAGTTCACCCTGCGTCACGGCAATGACTGTAGTCTCTATGGCAATATCCTTCGCAACACGGAGGGGTTGCGTATATACGGGGACCGCCACCACGTTTACAGCAACTATTTCGAACAAAACTATATTGGAATCAATCTGGGCAATGGCAGCGCCGAAGTCACGACCGGGCCCTCCCTCGCGCTGCACGACCGGCCCGACGATTGTGTGATTGTTTTCAATACTCTGACCGGCAACCGTACGCATTACCAGATGAGTCGCCGCGCGCCTGCCGGCCTGGGCGCGACCAGAATCACATTTTCCAACAACCTGCTCGAGGGCGGAAACACGGCCGCCAAAATCGAGGGTCCCTACGTCGACGGCATCTGGCAGGGAAACATTCTTTGGAACGTCGCTGACCTGCTCGATTTTCCCGCGGGCGGGTTCCGCATCGCCGACCCGCTGCTCATCACGGACGCTGACGAGATCAAGCGCATCCAAGCCGGCAGCGCCGCCAGCCAGACCGCAATCGGATCATTTGCGAACGTGACCGTCGATCTCGATGGCCAGCCCCGTCCCGAAGGGATGAGCGTGGGCGCAAATGAAATCAGGGCAGAACCGGCCGCCGCCCGGTTGCGATCGACGGACCAAGTCGGCCCATCCGCCGCGGTCTTCCAAGCCGCCGCACTGGCGGAAGCGACTCCTTCTGACTCTGCTCCACCGCCAGATGGCAGCCTGCCCACGCCGGAGTTAACCTCAGTACCGCCGATCCCTTGACATCGGCAGGCGGCATTTCAGCGTCAATCACTGGTCTTCATGAAAAACATGCTTCCCCGCATCGGTCCGGTGTTTGTGGCGCTGCTGCTTCCTTTCGCCACCTGCGAGCGGGCGAATGCGCAGACCGCCTCCGAGGCGGCAGTGACCGTCTCTCCGGCGACGCCCGGGGAGCTGAGTCAGGCCGAATTGCTGAAAGCCTATCTTCAAGTGCGCGAGCAGCTGCACGCGACCCAGATGGCGATCGTCAGCAACCGGGTGGAAGCGCTCACCGAGAAACTCGACGCCATCAAAACCAACGTGGAAGCCGAGCGCGACCGCCAGCAGGCGGATCGCGATCGTCAGCAAGCGGAGGTTCAGCGTGCTGCGGCGGAGTGGGAGCGACAGAACCTCGCGATGCAGCGCGCGAACCGCAACACCCTCTGGGTCGCAGCGTCATTTGGCGTCTTGGGTTTGCTCGCGATGCTGGCCATACCCTTCATGCAATGGCGGACGATCGCGCGGCTGTCGGATCCCGGCATTCTGCAAACGCGCCAGCTTACGCCGCCGCTTCCGCCGGATCTGCTCGCCGGAGGCGACGTCCCGGGCGCCGATCAAACGATAACCGCGTCGAGCCAGCGCTTGATGTCGGTGATCGATCGCATGGAACAACGCATTCTCGAACTGGAACATACCACGGTCTCACCCGCGGAGGCTCCCCCCCCCCAGCCGGCGTCGCTGCCCCAAAACGGGCACTGGACCAACGGCACGGAAGCGAACCGGCGGGCGACTCCGAACTCCGACCAAGCCACGTGGATCGCGGTGTTGTTGAGCAAAGGTAAATCACTCCTCGCCGCCAACAAAGCGCGCGAGGCGGTGGCCTGTTACGATGAGATTCTAAAGCTCGACCCCGCTGAACCCGAAGCCTTGGTTCGAAAAGGCACGGCGTTGGAGCGGATGAATCGTTTTGAAGAGGCGTTGCAGTGTTACGAACGCGCCATTGCGGCCGATAGCCGGATGACACTGGCATATGTGTCGAAAGGCAGCGTCTGTAATCGCCTCGGGCGTTATGACGAGGCACTGGAATGCTACGAGCGGGCGCTGCACCACGCCGAGAAAAAGTAGACGCCACAGAGAGCAGGGAGTGGGAGCGACCGGGGTCGAGATTCGGAGGGTTGTTGGAAACAGGCATTCCCGCCGGTCCGCGCTTACGGGATCTTGAAGGACCTGATCGCGAACAACCGGCGGACCCCGCCGCGTCGCCTCCTCGTCTGGCCCCCCCTCAGTTAATCCCAAACTGGCCCCGCTCGCGTTCCACGCGAAGCTGTTGTCGCACGACGCTGATGCGGGCGCCGATTAACTCGCGGTTCTCTTCCCCTTTGGCGGCAAGCTCCCGTTCCAATTGCTCGATCCGCTCCTCATAAGCGCAGATTCGGTCCTGCAATGGCGTATGCAGCTGTTCGAGGCGGTGCTCGAGTTCGCGCATTTCCGCCTCCGCTTTTTGTTGGGACGACAGCAACTCCGCCCGGTGCCGAAACAAGGTCCGCATGATCTTTTCGCGCATCCAGCCGAGCACCCCCGAGCGAATTGCCTCGTGCGTGCGCTCGACTTTTTGTTCTGCCATCAGCGCTCGATCGCGCCACTCCCGCCCTGCCCCGCCGGGCAGGGCGCGTTGCTCCGAAACGGGCAGGGAGAAACCGGAAGGGAGTGGAACCACGGCCGTCGACGGCCTGGCGCGAAGGCGCCATAAAATCACCATCACGCCGACGACCATGAGACCGAGCCCGGCCGCAATCCATTGAGTCTGCCGATCGATCAGACCGGCCACCGATTGCTCCTGTTGCAGCTGGTTCTGCAGGGTTCCGATCATGCTTTTTTCCCGTAACACCGCGAGCGCGCTCAAGGCCTTCCGATCAATCGTCTGACCTTTCCGGACGACCACCTGGGCAGCTTCATACGTGTCATTGACGGTCACCCCATCCATTCGTTGCGCGCGTGCCACCTCCGTGAGCGCGGCATCGGGATAGGCATTGGCACGGACAAACCCAGCCGCAAAGCGGCCCATGTCCTCATTGCCACTGGCGAAGTGCGTTTCAACCAACCGGCGCGCGCGCCAGAGACTCAGGACGCGAGCCGAAGGCATGACGACACCACCGTTTTCAAGCTCAACCGCCGACGGCGGCTCGGTCGCGCTCTTCACCGGTATCACCCGAACCGGCTGCGTGGCGGGCAGCGGATGGTCGGTCCGACTTCCTACGATGGGCTGCGCCATGACCTCGCGAAGCGGCTGCCCCAGCTCCTGCAAACCCGCGTCTTCCCCAAGCCCGCGCACCCACAAGGCAGCGAGTTTCTCCAAAGGAAAATTCTTCGGCAACGAGCGCGTGAACTCGCGAACCGTCGCAACAAACAACGGCGTATCAAGATCCGTCGGACGCGGAGCCCGCCCGTCCAAGACCGCTTGAAATGCGGTGATGAAGGCCGCCCGCGCCTGGCTGAGGCTCGCCCGCAGCTCCGTTTCGATCTCGCCGGCCGTCTCCGGCGTGTGCCGCACAATGAAGTGAACCTGCAATGCCACCTTCTGCTTCAAGGCTTCGGACGCCTCCGGGTTCACTACGAGCAAGGGCACAGGCGTGACCACATCTTCGCTGGCCACATCACCGAGTTTATAGTCCGGCAACGGCTCAGAGCGCAGCGGCAAGGCCACCGTCGCCAGGAAAGCGGCAAGCACGATGAAGGCGCGAAGCATTACCATAGGGAATATATTAGTCGCCACGCGAGCCAGGCGGAAGCTCCGCTCGCGCTAAATTCAATGCGACGCCGGTCGCGGCGCCGCAAGCGTTTTGATGCGAGTTCACGCGACCATTTTGTCTAATCCAGTGATCCGCCTCCTTTAGCCTTATCGCGCGCGGGAACTTGCCTTCGTCCCGTCGCAACTCCACGGTCGCCCACCCCTATGAATCGACGCGAATTCCTGCACACCACCTCGTTGCTCGGCACAGCGGTTGCACTTCCTTCCCGCCTGGCCGCCGCCCAGCCGGGCACCGCTCATCCGATGACCATCGCACTCACACCCGGCAGCATTGGAGTCACCGTCACCAGTCAACGCGAACTGAATGATCTCGCGAAGCGCCACCGGTTCGAATCGGTGGAGCCGCGCACCGAGGAACTCACCGCGATGTCGCCCGACCAGCTGGTGGCAGCGACGGCCGACCTAAAGGCTAAACAACTCGTCTGGGCGGCAGCCTCCCTGCCAGTGGATTTCCGAAAGGACGATGCGACGTTTCGCGACGGGCTGATGAAACTGCCGCGGCTGGCGGCGGGGCTCCAACGCGCCGGCGTGACCCGAATGGGCACATGGCTCAGCCCCAGCCACGCGACTTTGACGTACCTGGCGAACTTCGAATCACACGCCGGGCGCCTGCGCCAAATCGCCGCGGTGCTTAAGGATCACGGTCTGCGGCTCGGCCTGGAGTATGTGGGTACACAGCGAAACCTGGTGGGAAACCGTTACCCGTTTGTCCATACCCTGGCGGAAACCCGCGAACTCATCGCGAAAATCGGCACAGGCAATGTCGGGCTCGTCCTCGATACCTGGCACTGGTGGACCGCGGGCGATACCGAGGCGGACCTGCGTTCCCTGACGAACAAGGACGTGGTTAGCGTCGATCTGAATGATGCCCCCGCGGGTATCGCCAAGGAGCTGCAACGGGACAATCAACGCGAACTCCCCGCCGCGACGGGCGTGATCGATGGTGGCTCCTTTCTTCGGGCGCTCACCGCCATCGGCTACGATGGCCCCATTCGTCCCGAACCCTTTAATCAGGCACTCAATGCGCTGGACAATGAAGCGGCGTGCGCGGCGGCCTCCACCGCCCTGCACCGGGCGCTGGCAGTCGTGCGCACGCCGTAGGCGCAAGCAATTGGCCATCGCCCGTTGTTTGGCCAGGCCTTTAGCTACCGGCGGGGAATTCTCGCCGATCGCGCCGTACCGGCGCAACACGGCCCTGAGTGGCGAGACCCGTGACGGTGGTCTTGGCGGATCCGGTCACGCCCCATCGCATCGTATCTCGGACAAATAACGGGATGCCATGACGCATCCTTGCATTTCGCCCAGCGGCTCTCCCACGCTGATCGTCACATGATTGGCACAATCTTCGAGATTTTGGGGGCACTGGGGATGTTCCTCTTTGGCATGCGCGTCATGAGTGAGGCGCTGCAGAAAGTCTCGGGAGATAAACTTCGCGCGATGATGCGCGCCTTGACCGCGAATCGCCTTGCGGGCGTGGCGAGTGGGTTTGCCGTCACCTGTCTCGTGCAGTCCTCCTCGGCCTCGACCGTGATGATTGTGAGTTTCGTCAATGCGGGACTCCTCACGCTGGTCGAATCGATCGGCATGATCATGGGGGCCAATCTCGGCACCACGACGACTTTCTGGCTGGTTTCGTATTTGGGGTTCAAGTTCAGCATTTCCTCAATCGCGCTCCCGATTATTGGTGTGGCGGTGCCGTTGGTATTTTCCCGGCGACCCAAACTTCGGGACACCGGAGAATTCCTCATCGGCTTCGGCTTGCTCTTCCTCGGGCTGATGTTCCTCAAGGACGCAGTCCCGGATCTGCGCGAAAACCCGGAAGCCCTTTCGTTCATTCGGAATCTAACCGGCCACGGTATTTTTTCGGTCTTCTTCTTTTTTGTCTTCGGCACCGTGCTCACGATCATCGTGCAATCGTCGTCCGTCGCCGGCGCGATCACCATCACGATGGCCTACAAGGGCTGGATCGATTACCCTTCAGCCGCCGCGATTATTCTCGGTGAAAACGTCGGCACCACCATTACCGCCAATCTCGCAGCCCTCGGTGCCAATGCGACCGCTAAGCGAGCCGCCCTGGCTCATTTCTTATTCAATGCCATCGGAGTCACCTGGGCGATCGCGCTCTTCCGACCCGCCATTCAGGTGGTCGACTCCATCATGCCGGGTGACACCAGCCTGCCTGAACATATCCCCCTCGCAATGGCCGCATTTCATTCCTTGTTCAATCTCACCAACATTGCCCTGCAGATCGGTTTTGTCCCCCATCTCGCTCGATTGGTGGAGCGACTCATTCCGACGGAGCCGCCGAAAAAAGGCGTCGAGCATCTTACCTTCGATTCTGCCTTCATCCCCCGCACCGGCGAACTGAATATTGCCGAAGCGGAGAAAGACGTCCAACGCATGGGCGATCTCACCCGCGAGTTGGTCACCGGCTTTATCGAGCTGCTCGAACAGCCCAACACCGACCTCAGCGATCGCGTCCGCTATTTGAAGACGCTCGAAGAGGAAAGCGACCGACTCGCCTTCGAGACCACCGACTATCTTCTCAAGTGTTCGTCCGCGAGCGTGAGCGATTCGACGATGGCCAAGGTGACCGGCCTCATCCGCGTCGTTGCTGAACTTGAGGACATGTGCGACTCCGGTTACCGGCTCGTCATGCTGGCGGAACGCAAGTACCGCAAAAAACGCGAACTGCCCCCCGAGACCCTCGAGCAGGTCCGCCAATTTTCGCGGCTGCTGCTCCAGTTCATGGATTTCTACTCGACCCGCTTAACGACACCAATCGCGGCCGCCGACATGGATACGGCCTATCTCCTCGAAGGGCGAATCGACGAAGTCCGCAAGGACCTTCGCCGCGAGTCGATGCGGCGCATGCGGGAGAGCGGTGATGTGGTGAAAGCGGAAATGCTCTATATCGATATCCTCACCAATATGGAGAGCATCGGAAACCACTCGCTCAACATCCTCCAGGCCCTGCGCCACCGGGACTGAGGCGCAGTCAGGCAGAGCAGTCCGCTCACCAGGCGATCCCAGTGTCCTCACCGAAATCCGAGGCGGCGCCCTGAAACGTACCGCGCTCGTGATCGATTAAAATCGCAGTAATCGGCCCTGAAGTCCGGGCTGCGGTTTCCACCCGATAACCCATGCGCGAGAGATCGGCACGAACCCACGGCGGCACATCCGCCCGCACGATCAACCGGCCGGGCTCCGACCGATGGTCACCAAAGGAGGAATGCATCTGAAAGCTCACAATGCCCGCGGATTCCGCCGCCTGCTGCACGGTCATTCCAAATTCCACTACGTTGAGAAAAAACTGCAGGAGATTCTGATCCTGCGAGTCGCCGCCCTGCACGGAGAAAGCGAGAAACGGCTTCCCGTCCTTGAGCGCCAATGTCGGCGTCAGCGTCACCCGCGGACGCTTGCCCGGCTCGATCACGTTGAACGGATTCATCGCCGGATCGAAAACGAAACTCTGCATCCGCTGCGATAATCCCATGCCGGTCGAACCCGCAATCACCGCTGGAATCCAGCCGCCGCTCGGTGTGACCGACACCACCCAGCCTTCCGCATCCGCGGCCTGAATCGAGGTGGTGCCCGCATGAAACCCTTCATCGCGCGACAGGGCCGAGACTTGAAATCCCGCCGGTCCACCGGTGGACTTCGGCTGCTGCGGCTCCCACTTTTTTAGAAGCTCGGTAAACGGATTGGTCCCGCCCTGGAAGGGATACGGATCACCCGGGCGCACCTTGGGATCGTTCCTGGTCCAATTGATCGTGTCGAACCGCGCCCGCGCGTACTCCTTCGACAGCAATCCGCGGATGGGCTCCATGGGCGGGAAATCCGGATCGCCATAATAGAAATCGCGGTCCGCAAACGCGAGGTTCATCGCTTGATACAGCGTGTGAATATAGCGCGTACTATTATAGCCCATCGCGACGAGGTCGGTATTCTCGAGCAGGTTCAACGCCTGCAACATGGCCGGCCCCTGGGTCCAATGCGTCAGCTTCGCAACCTGGATGCCTTGGTACGTCGTCGTCACGGGCTCTTCGAGTTTAACGCGCCATTGATCGAGATCCTGCAACGTGATCAATCCGCCCTGCTCCTGCGTGCTGCGCACGAGCTCGCGGGCGATGGCGCCGCGATAGAAGAGATCGTAGGCCGCCCGAATCGCGGCCTTGCGATCCTTCCCGGCTGCCAGTGCCTCGCGCTCGGCGGCCACCAACTGGCGCAGCGTCGCAGCCAGTTCCGGTTGGCGAAACATTTCCCCGGCCTTCGGCGCCGCGCGTTTCGAAGGATCATTCTCATCCAGGTGAGGCAAAAAGATTCGCCGCGAGTCGGGCCACTTCACGATCTCGGAACGGAAGCGCTCGATGGCATCCGCGGCCTGTTCCTCCATCGGATAGCCATCGGCCATCTCAATCGCCGGAGCCAGGACCTCGGCCAGCGACAGCTTGCCGTATTCCGCCAGCATGACCATGAGCCCACCCGGCGTTCCCGGGGTCACCGCAGCCAGCGGCCCGTATTCCGGCGGAAAGGCCATTTTTTTCGCCTGAAAAAACTCGACCGTGGCCCCGGTCGGCGCGACGCCCAGCGCGTTCACGCCGATGACCTTCTTTTCCTTGGGGTGATAGATGAGCGCCTGCGTTTCCCCGCCCCACCCCAGCGTATCCCACATCGTGCAGGTCGCCGCCAGCATCGCGCAGGTCGCATCCACCGCATTACCGCCTTTCGTAAAGGTGATCGCACCCGCCGTAGCGGCGAGCGGTTTGCCGGTGACGGCCACCCAATGCCGGCCATGCAAGGTCGGTTTATTCGTACGCTGGGCGAAAACCGAAGGCAAAAGTGCGGAGAAGACAGCTAATCCGACACACAATACGAGCAAGCGACCGTTGAGGGTAGAGTTCATAACAAAAACTCGGGAAAGGACGTTGGCGGCAAAAACGCTCGCCGCGACGAGGAATCCTTACTCCGCGCGGGAACCCGGTCAATCTCTGCGACTACCTTCGCTTCAGATGCGCGAAGGCCGGTGCGCCGCGCCGAAACAGCCACAGCGCCTCAGGCCGATTCGCACCCGATTCAAACGGGTGACGGATTCCGTTCCGTAAAACCATCCTGGTGCCAGTACGGATAAACCTTGCGAGTGGAGCTCGCCGCATCGAGGCGGGCCATTTGCTCCGCGGTCAGGTTCCAGCCGACCGCGCCCAAGTTTTGCCGAAGTTGCTCTTCGTTCCGGGCCCCCACGATGAGCGTCGAGACGGTAGGACGTTGGAGTACCCAGTTCAACGCCACCTGCGGCACCGTCTTGCCGACTTCCTGCGCCACCGCGTCGATCGCATCCACCACGGTAAAAAGATACTCCTCGTCCACCTGCGGACCGTTTTTCACCGCAAGCGCGGATTTCAATCGGGTCACTTCCGGCAAGGGTTGCCCCCGGCGGACTTTGCCCGTCAAACGTCCCCAGCCGAGCGGACTCCACACGATCGCTCCGAGGCCTTGATCGATCCCGAGCGGCATCAACTCCCACTCATAGTCCCGCCCAATCAGCGAGTAGTAGGTCTGGTTCGCGACGTAGCGCGTAAGTCCGTTTTTTTCGGATACGGCCAGCGACTTCATGAGCTGCCAACCGGAGAAATTGGAAACACCGAGGTAGCGGATCTTCCCCGCGCGCACGAGATCATCGAGTGTTCCGAGCGCTTCCTCCACCGGCGTCATCGCGTCGAACCCGTGCAGCTGAAAGATATCAATATAGTCCGTGCCAAGCCGCCGCAGACTTCCCTCCACCGCCCGCGTCAGGTGGTAACGCGAGGCGCCGACGTCATTCGGTCCCTGGCCCGAACGGAAGGTTGCCTTCGTCGAAATAATCACCTGGTCACGCCGCCCTTTGATCGCACCGCCCAGAACTTCCTCGGCCGCTCCGCCGGAATATACATCCGCAGAGTCGAACATGTTCATTCCTGCGTCCAGCGCGATGTCGACGAGCCGTGTCGCCTCCGCGACATCGCTCGATCCCCACGCGCCGAAGAACTCTCCTTTGCCTCCAAACGTGCCCGTGCCCAAACTGAGCACCGGGACCTTGAAACCTGAACGACCGAGTTGGCGGAATTCCATGATAGTATAGCGGGTTGAGTGAGGCGCCATCGATGACACCGCCCGCCTTTATTGGCAACTCGTGCGTCTGAAACAAACCACTTCGTCACTCATCCGCCGGCTTCCAAGTGAAAAGCGTCCACCGTCCGAAGTACGCCACTCGCGCTGAAGCGGGCTGGAGCTTCCGGAATTCCCCTGCTTCGCGCCAGCCGAGCACGGCCGTCGTCGTCCATTGCGGAGGCAGGTGTCGGCCCACCTCGATCGGGCTCCGACCCGCGCCCGCGATCGTCCGGGTGTGAAGTCCATCTTCGGAGTGGTCGAAGCGGCCCTCACTCAGGAACGTTACCAAGGGGTGCCACGGAAACCAAACTTGACCCGGCATCCTTTCCGCCAGGAGCGCGGCCTCTTCCAGGTGCACCGTCATCGGACGAATCGGTAACAGCGGAGCAAAACGCAACTGCTGCGACACGATGAGGATTACCAGTGCCGCCACTCCGGCTCGGGCCACACTCCCGCGCCGTGCCCCGAGCGCTCTGACCGCTTGCAGCGCAGCAATCGGCAATAAATAGAGCACGCCGTTCAGGGAGTTGCTCGCGCCGCCCCATTTATAAATCGCAACCACTCCGAGCGGCAGCAGGCACAACCACGTCAACGTCGGGAGCAACCAGACTGAATGGCGCCGCCAGATGGTCCGACGGAAAACGATCACGGCGATGGCGGGCAGCACCACATAACCGGCGATTTGCATCCACAATTGCCGGGTGCGCTCGATAAAGTCGGGCGCGGATGGGATCCGTCCGGGAATCTCCACGAGATTGAGCCACAGCGCGTCAAATCCGAACCATCCGACGAAGCCCGCGCCCAGTCCAAGTCCCGCTCCCGCACAGAAAACAGCATAACGCAGGGCCGCGCTCCCGCTCGTGCTCAAGGCCAGCCACGCGATCTGCGCCACGATCAGTCCGACGGACGTTTGCTTCGACCACACCGCGAGTGCCGCGCCCAACGCCGCAAGTCCCCAACACCACCCGGCTCCCGCCCGGGCTCGCACCAACAGCACTTGGGACACGAGACCGAAGGCCAGGGCGACATTGTCGGCCTGAATATAGTGGAGACTGCTGTTGGGCCAGAGCGCGAGGACGAGCAGAGTCGCCCACACCTTTTCGAAGCGCGCGCCGACGACAGACCCGAGCGAGAGCGTCCAGACAGCCAGAGCCACCGGCACGATCGCGCCAAGCAGGTTGATCGTCGCCGCGATGAGCACAGCCGGCACGATCCCGGCCGCCAGCGTCGCCGGCAGGTTCAACAGCAGCGGTACCGGGCCGTAAATCCAGGTCGTCACGGCCCCGTCATGAAGACCTGGATACGCCGCCGCGCCGAAGCGAATCATGAAGGTCGGCGTCAGCCGGAGAGTGTTCCAGTCCGGCAGCGGGAAAAAACAGAAACTTGTCCACAACCGAAACACCACGACCGTCACCGCCACCGCGAGGAGGATGACAGGCAACAGATCACGACGCGGCGCAGGCGGCATCATTCGGGCCGGGCTCAATCCAACCCGGTCGCGCCGGCCACGATCAGCCGAATCGAATCGAGGCGCAGCCGCGCTTGCTCGAGCGCCACGCGCGTACGTTCCAGTTGTTCACGCGCCAGCGCGATCTCTTCGGGGCGCACGTGATCGTTGATTTTCTGCAGTGCAATCAGCCGCTCCAAATCCGTCGTGAGCGCGGCACGGGCCCGCGCTTCCGCCGCGGTTTTCAGCGTGCTCGATCGCAGTTCCGCGCGTTCTGTGGCGGATTTGATGAGGGCCTTGAGGAGGGTCGCGTTAAACCCCGGCCGCTCGAGGAAGCGGTGAATGTCATGCTCCTGCATCCGGTCAGCGAGCGAGGCGGCATCATGCTCCCCGGTGAGTTCGTCACCTTGAAAGTTCACCACCACGCGCACCGGGGTTGGCGCGAGAAACTGATCCACGTGCCAGCGCGTCTCGGCGACGGTTTCCAGGACGAAAATCGCTTCGAGCAGGAGGGCGGGTTTCGCCGCGGCCATCACGCCGAAGGCGGTCGTTCCGGCCGGGGACTCGATCAGCAGATCGATCGCGTCCTGCACCAGCGAATGATCCGCGGTCACAAACCGGATATCTTCGCGCGCAATGGACCGCTTGCGCTCGAAGGTCGCGAGCATGCCCTCAGCCGGAATCGAGGGAAAACCCTCGATATAAGCGTGGCGCGGATCGAGAAATACGTCCCCGTCTTCGTGCTCCTTCGTCCGCACCCCGAAGTGATCGAGAAGCCCGAGGAGAAACTCCCGCAGAAACGGATCCGCATCGACCTCGCGCACGCGCGCAATGACGCGTTCCGCCACCTCGCGATTGAACGAGTTCAACTCGAGCAGGCGATCGCGCCCGTGACGCATTTTTTCAGCGAGCCGGTCGTGAAACACCTTGGTCTCCGCCACCAAGGCCGCGAGTTGTCGCGCGCCCACCTTGCCGCCATCGCCGAACGCGAGCGCGAGTTCCAGCACGCGGTCCTTGAACGTCTCCTGAAACTCACTTCCGCCATGCAGCGGCGTTTCAAAAACGTCCAAGCCCTGATGATACCACTCGACCAGCACCTCGCCCGCACTGCCCGCCAGGTAAGGCACGTGAATCCGGATCGTCTCCGTTTGGCCGATACGATCGAGCCGCCCGATGCGTTGCTCGATCAGCCCGGGATTGAGGGGCAGATCGAACAGCACCAGATGATGCGCGAACTGGAAATTCCGTCCTTCACTGCCAATTTCCGAACAGAGCAAGAGCTGCGCCCCGTCATGCTCGGCAAACCAAGCCGCATTGCGGTCGCGTTGCACCAGCGCAAGACCTTCGTGGAAGAGGCCGACTTTGATGCTCGTGCGCTCCTTCAACGCCGCTTCGAGCGCGAGCACCTTGCGCTGGGTTTTACAGATCAGGAGAATTTTGCCGCCCTGCCGCTCCTTGAGAAACGTCACGAGCCAGTCCATCCGCGGATCCTCTTTGAAGGAGTAACGCAGGTGAGCGTCCTCGCCGGTTTCCTCGGCCTGCAGTTCGCGCGCAATTCGCGCCAGCAGGGTCAGGTTGTTCTGTGCATCGAGGGGCACCGGACAAAATTTCCGTTTCGGGAACCCGGTCATCGTCGCCCGCGTGTTCCGGAACACGACCCGCCCCGTGCCATGCTGATCGAGCAGCGTCCGCAACAACGCTTCCCGCGCCCCGCGTTTCCCTTTCGCCAGGGCTTCAAGATGTTTTGCCAGGCCCGCGGGATCGCGGCCGAAGATCGAGGTCAGCGTGGCGTGGTCGTCCGGTGTGAGGGGCTGCTTATCGACGATCTTTTCTGCGATGCCCGCCACCGCCCCGAAGCTCTCCGCTTCGGTGCGAAAGGAATCGAAGTCCGTATAACGCGCCGGATCCAGCAGGCGCAGCCGCGCAAAGTGACCCTCCAGGCCGAGCTGCGTCGGCGTCGCCGTCAGCAACAACAAACCCGGCGAACGCTTGCCGAGCTGCTCAACGAGCGCGTACTCGGGACTGGCCTGTTCCCGCGACCACGCGAGGTGATGCGCCTCATCGACAATCACGAGGTCCCAGCCCGCCGCGATCACTTGCTCACGGCGGGTTTCACTGGACGCCAGGAAGCCGATGCTGGTCAACGCGAGCTGTCCGGCGAGAAACGGATTTTGCCCCGGGTCACTCTCCTCCACGGCCACGCAGCGCGCTTCATCGTAGATACTGAACCAAAGATTAAAACGGCGCAGCAGTTCGACGAACCACTGGTGAACCAGCGATTCCGGCACCAGGATAAGCGCGCGACTCACTTTTCCCACCGCCAGAAGTCGCTGCAAGATGAGACACGCCTCAATCGTCTTGCCCAACCCCACTTCATCCGCGAGCAACACGCGCGGGATCTGGCGCGATGAAACTTCGTGGAGGATGTAATATTGATGCGGAATCAATTCGAGACGGCCGCCCAGAAAACCCCGGACGTCAGATTGGCGAAACCGGGCCTGCGCCTGCAGGGCTCGGTAGCGAAGATCGAAGACCTCACCCGAATCGACCTGGCCGGCCATGAGGCGCTCCGCGGGCGACGTGACACTTGTCACGTCGGAGAGCGCATCTTCACGCACGCGTTTGCCGCCTCCGAGATACGTCAGAAGACCGCTCACCTCTTCGACGCTTTCAACGACCAGCGTGGGGCCGGACCGGGTCGTGACCGTCTCCCCCACGCGAAACTGCACGCGTTTCAGCACGGCGGTGCCGAGGGCATAAAGCCGGTTTTCGCGGGTCGCCGGAAACTCGACGGCAATCCGTTTGGCCGGAAGATCCACGCCTACGATCAAACCGAGCCCGAGCTCGGGTTCGCGTTCGCTGAGGCAACGTTGTCCAATGACGCCAGGTGACATGCCCGTGTTAGAATCGCAAAGCCCCGAATAAGCAAAGACCGGAACGCAGGTAAAATGGCCTCCCTTCCGCCACGATATTACTACGACGCGCTCAACGCGCGCGATCACCAGGATCAGAACCGTGATGGAATCCCAATTCGTCCTCGTAGCCATCGCGGGACGCCTTGCTACCCACGACCAGCAGCCCGGAAAGACCAATCAGGACGAGAACGACAGCGATGCTTAATAAGATGCTCATGGGGATGGGAACGCCCAACAGATTGCATATTCCATTCCAATCTCGTGGAAGATCCTGCAAGATCCTAGTAATCAGTGATAACCACTCGATCGGTGAAATCAGTCGCTAAAAACGTGGTGAGCGGTCGACCGAAATTCGGCAATAATTGCCGGCAAACCTGACAAAACCAAGCCACTCACGTAGCCGGAAAGGCATCATTCATGATCAGCGCTCACACGCGATGATTGCCGCCGCCAATGAATACTTCAGCATGGCGCACATGAAGCCCGTTTCGAAGCTAAAGCGCGTGCTCGTGGCTGCGGTCATCCTCACCGCACTCTTTACCGTGATCGGATTCTTCGTCCTGCCGCCGATCATCCGTTCCCAGCTGGAGCAACGCCTCTCCACTGAACTCGGCCGCCGCGTGACGGTGGGCCAAGCCAAATTCAACCCGTACGCGCTTTCCCTTACCCTCGAGAATTTCGCCATCCTCGAGCGCGAGACCCCGGACGTGTTCCTCGGCTGGCGCCTGCTCCATGTGAATTTCGAAGCCTTGGCTTCGCTGCGCGGTGAATGGGTTCTGCGGGAATTCACCCTCGATGGCCTCGATGGCCGGTTCGAACGCGAGGCCGATGGTTCGCTCAGCATCGCAGATATTGTGGCCAGGCTGACTCCGCCCAACGCTATTCCCCCGCCTCCGTCCACGAAGGAACCCCGACCGCTCCGCGTGGACACCCTGCGAATTTCAGACGCGCGGCTTGCCTTCACCGACCACTCGCAAAGCCAGCCCTTTGCCACCACGCTCGGACCGGTGACCTTCACGCTCACGGAGTTTAACACCACGAGTTCGCGCGGCGCACCCTATCATTTCGATGCCATCACCGAGTCTGGCGAACGGCTGGCTTGGACAGGCACCTTGCAAGCGAGGCCGCTCCGATCCTCGGGCAAACTGAGCATCGAGAATCTCGCCCTCGTGAAATACGCGCCCTATTACGCGGATCACCTAAACGGCGACCTCACCGCCGGAACGCTCACCGTCCAGGGTCGCTACGAATTTTCCGTTGCTGCCGGCGGAACGCCCAACTTGGAATTCCTCGAAGGCGGCATCAGCCTGCGCGGCGTAACCCTGCTCGAGCGGGGAAGTCAGCAGCCCGCATTGGATCTGGCGTCATTCGATGTCACGGGTATCCACGCGAACCTGACAACCCGGCGGATCACCGTGGGTGCCGTCGACCTGAGCGGTGCCCATGTCCGGGCGCGACGCGAGGCCGATGGTGCGATCAACCTCCTCGCGCTGCTCGCTCCCGCGACCGCCAGGCCGTCCGCCGCTCCGGCCCCGTCCGTTGCCGTAACCGCCACGCCCGCAACTCCACCCGCCCCGCCGCTCACCCTCGCGATCGCCGGAATCACGGTCAAGGGAACGCGTATCGACATTCTGGATAACGCTGCGGCCCGCCCGGTCCGCCTCGGCTTGGAAAACATTCAGGCCTCGCTCCGCGATGTCAGCCTCGTCGAGGGCGCGCAGCTGCCAGTGGAACTCGCCGCGACGTGGGCTCCCCGCGGCACTCTGCGCCTGACGGGCAACATCGCGCTGAATCCGTGGCAGGCTAAACTGGATACGGTGATCGAGGGCCTCGACCTCCTGCCGCTGAGTCCCTACTTGGAGCAATTCGCGGCCGCGCGCCTTACCGGCGGCTCCTTCACCGCGCAGCTGAACGTGGACGCCAACGGCATGAACGCAACCGTGCCCGCCGGAGTCGTCACCGGCAATCTCCGCCTCGACACCTTCGCGCTCGTCGACGCAGCGCAGAACGAGCCGCTGGCGGGCTTTGGGTCGGTCACGTTGACCGGATTGCGCGCCACCGCGGGAGCGCAAACCGGAGTCACGGTGGACGAACTCGCGGTCACCGCTCCCTATGCGCGGGTCGTAGTGGATCCGGACAAGTCCCTCAATCTCGGCGTTGCCTTGGGCGGCCCCGCCCCGACGACCCGCCCCGCCGTCGAGCCGCCGCCGTCCACCGCCATTGCACCTGCCGCCGAGTCTACGTCGCCGGGTCCAACTCTGGCCATTACACGGGTCGTCATCACGGACGGCGATTTTCGCTTCACTGACCGTTCGATCACGCCGGCGGTCAATCTCTCGCTCAACCGTTTCGGAGGCACCCTCTCCGGGCTTTCGTCCAACGAAGCGGGCAAAGCCGACGTCGATCTGAAAGCCATGATTGATGGTGCCGGCCTGATTTCGATCACCGGCCGGATCGATCCGCTGAAGGAGAAAATGTTCATCGATCTCAAAGTCGATTTCAAGAACGTGGACTTGCTTCCATTGAGCCCGTACAGCGGGAAGTACGCGGGCTACGAACTCATCCGCGGCAAGCTTTTGCTCGATCTCAAAGTCGCACTCAACGGCAGTGCCATCGATGCCGCCAACGTGGTGACTTTGAATCAATTCACCTTTGGAAATCAGGTCGCGAGTGCCGATGCGACCAGCCTGCCGGTGCGCCTCGGCGTGGCGCTGCTCAAGGATCGGGACGGCAATATTGTGATCGATTTGCCCATTAAGGGCAGCACCGACGATCCCGAGTTTCGAATCGGAAAAGTGGTCGCGCGGGTGATCGTCAACCTGCTCAGCAAAGCGGCCACCTCTCCCTTCGCGCTCCTTGGCGCGGCCTTTGGTGGAAACGCCGAAGAGCTCTCGCATCAGGAGTTCGCCCCTGGATCCGCCGAGTTGCTGCCCTCGGAGACAAATAAAATTACGACGATGATCGCGGCCCTGACGAACCGGCCCGCGCTCAATGTTGCCCTCGAAGGCACGTTTGATCCAGCGGCGGATGGCCATGTGCTGAAACGGACTAAACTCGCAGCGCAAGTGCAACGCAGTATCTGGCAGGAACGACGCGCGAGTGATCCCAATCTGCCGCCGCCGGAAACAATCGAGGTTACGCCGGAAGCTTACGCCGCGAGGGTGAAGCAGCTGTTCGATGAAAAATTCCCGCCGGGAACCGAATTCGGCACTCCGATTCCTCCACCGCCCGCCCCGGCGGCGGCGCCGCCATCGCCTCCACCGGCTCTGTTTCGTCGCGCCTTCCAAGCCATCACGCTCCAGAACCGCCGCGAGCAGCGTCAGGCGGAGGCGGAGAAAGTGCGCATCGCGGCCGAGCATGCCACCGCAGTGCAGGCCGCCATCGCTCAAGGTCAACCGCCCGACGAGATGGCCGGGCGGCTGGCCGAAACGATTGAGGTCGACGACAATGATTTTCGCTCGCTGGCGCAGGCGCGCAGTCAGAAGGTGCGTGACGCCCTCATCGCCGGCGGTATCGCGCCGGAACGTCTTTTCATGGCCACGGATCGAACCGAAACGGCAACACCCCGCGAAGGCTCGCGGGTGTTTCTGACCTTACAGTAAGAACCGGCGGGACATGATTCGTTCGCGGGCCGGGCTGCGCCCTCGCCGCCGGACGGAGCGAAGAGCATCCCCCGCCGAATGACATCAGGCGCGATTGCGCGGGTGGAACTTGGCGTGATGCGCGAGCAACCGCTGCGGTTCCACCGCGGTGTAGATTTGCGTCGTCGAAATACTCGCGTGACCAAGCATCTCCTGGATCGAGCGGAGATCCGCGCCCCCGGTGAGGAGATGGGTGGCAAACGAGTGCCGCAGCGCATGCGGCTTCACATTCGTGGTGATGCCGGCGCGTTTCGCGTGCGCCTTTACAATCATCCAGAGCGCCACCCGCGAAAGGCCGCGTCCGCGGTGGTTGAGAAAAAACTCACTGCGCGTATGCGGCTTCACCAACTGCGGTCGCCCGGCGGTAAGATAGGTGGCGAGCGCGTCACAAGCTTGGCCTCCGACGGGTACGACCCGTTCCTTCGAGCCTTTGCCGAAAACCCGAATAAACCCGTTCTCCAAATCGATCTGCTGAATCGCGAGTGCTGCTAATTCGGATACACGCAGACCGCTCGAATAAAAAAGCTCCAGCAACGCGCGATCCCGCAGACCGCGCGCATCTCCACCGCCCGCGGATGCGAGCAAGCGGGTCACCTCACCGGTCGACAAGGTTCCTGGCATGCGACGTTCTGGTTTGGGCGCGCTCAAAAGCCCGGTGAAATCGTCCTCGCGGATTTTCTCACGGACCAGAAAACGGCTGAGCATGCGCAACGCGGAGAGTTTCCGCGCCACGCTGGCCACCGAGTAATCGGCCGTACTGAGCGCGTGCACCCAAGCCGCGGCATCCGCGGCTGTCACCGTTCGCCAGCCCGCCACGCTGCGTTGCCGCAGGAAAGTCGCGGCTTGGTCGAGATCACTCTGATAATTGCTGCGCGTATGCAGTGAGAGCCCGCGCTCGAGATCGAGATACGCCATGAAGGCATCGATCTCCGCAGCGAAGGAAGCGGGCGCCCGGCTGCTGGCGGCTATTTTGACTCGCGCACGTGCCATAATGGAGTGGCGCCAGTGCGGTCCCTTCGGTCGATCGAGGCAAGTTCAAGCGCGAACAGCGGCGCTCGGGCGGGCGACCGCGCGAGTCGTCTCGTTCCGGCGATAGCCCCGCAGCCTCGAGCCGTGAAATCGATCCCCTCGCGTCGGTAAAATAAAAAAACCGACCGCAGTCGGGTTTGAGAAAGGTTAGTAGGATCGTCGCCGTGGCGGCGGGCGGTAACCGTTCGTCTCCTTCATCCGGAAGGTGATACGCGCCTTCTCGAGATCGTAGGGACTCATCTCCATCTTCACCGTGTCGCCGGCGGCGATCTTGATGAAGTTTTTCCGGAGTTTGCCCGAAATATGCGCGAGCACGACGTGCCCGTTCGCGAGTTGCACCTTGAACATCGTCCCCGGCAGCACGGAGACAACTTTACCCTCTACTTCAATCGCGTTGTTGTCAGCTGACATGGGTAACGCGGAGTTCAATCGCTTGGCAGTATATCATAAGGTCGGTCGTCAAAAGCACCTTGTAACGCACATTAGAGCGGACTTAGTCAAGGTTTCACTCCAGCGGGGTGCAACATGCCCGAATTTCCTGCCCCGACTCCGCCCTGCCCGTTCGAGAAACGGTTCCCTTCGCAGCTGCTTCGTGACGACGTATTTTTCATGAGTCTGGCCTATAATCAGGCTATTGATGCATGGCGGCAGGATGAGGTTCCCATTGGGGCGGTGATTGAGATCGGAGGGGAAGTCGTGGGCTCGGCTCACAACACCGTCGAATGCGCGAAGGATCCGACCGCGCACGCCGAGATGCTCGCCATCACCCAGGCGGCCACGAAACTCGGCGATTGGCGCCTGGAGGGGGCAACCGTTTACGTGACCAAGGAGCCGTGCCCGATGTGCTCCGGCGCGATGCTCATGTCGCGGGTGAAGCGTGTGTGTTACGCGGTGCCCGACCCGAAGATGGGCTGCTTGGGCGGTGCCGTGAATTTGAACGATTTGCCCCGCGTCAATCATCACGTCGAACTCACCGCCGGCGGCGTGCTCGAAAACGAGTGCCGTGAGCTGCTCCAGGCGTTTTTTCGCCTCAAACGTCAGGCGCCCTGAAGCACCGCCACCGGGTCGGATAATCCCCGTACCCGTAATCGGCGGAAGCCCGATGATGCGTTGAGCCGCAAAGCCGCATCCGCCTGTTGACGTAACCCTACACGGGTGCATAACTTGCCCCTCTCGTTCGTTCACAACCCGAAATATAAATCACGATCATGGCCTTCGAACTTCCGAAATTACCTTACGCTCCCAACGCGCTCGAGCCGCACATCGACGCCAAGACGATGGAAATCCATCACGGCAAACACCACCAAGCTTACGTGACCAATGCCAATAACGCGCTGAAGGACCACGCCGAGGTGGCGAATCAGGACGTCAATACGGTCATCGCCGACCTCAGCAAGGTGCCGGAAGCCATTCGCACCACCATTCGCAACAATGCCGGTGGCCACAGTAATCACTCTTTCTTTTGGACCATCATGGGACCAGGCAAAGGCGGCGCACCCAACGGCAAACTCGCCGAGGCCATCACCGCCACGTGGGGTTCGTTCGACACCTTCAAAGCCGAGTTTGCCAAGGCGGCGGCCGGGCGTTTCGGCTCCGGCTGGGCCTGGTTGCTCGTCGGCGCGGACAAGAAGCTTTCCATCGGCTCGACCGCCAATCAAGACAGCCCCCTCATGGGCAAGGCCGTCGCTGGCGTTGAAGGCAAACCCGTCATCGGCCTCGATGTCTGGGAACACGCTTATTACCTGAACTATCAGAACCGTCGCCCCGATTACGTCACCGCGTGGTGGAACGTGGTCGATTGGGACGCGGCCGAGAAGAATTATCAGGCCGCGCGTTAATTCCGTTGCGCGATTGCCTGAGTCGCTGCATTCACCCTCCCCGCGCAACAATGTCACGTCATGCGTGACATTGTTGTCGGGCTTCGCCGGGGTTGGGTCGCGTGCTCCGGAACGACTCCGGTCCTCCAAAAAATCCCGCGACGAAAAAAGGCCCGATCGTTATTTTACGATCGGGCCTTTTTGCTTAAGGAGTCCAAACACTCGCCTGCATCGCGGCGGAATCCGCCGGCGAGATCCGGGTGCTCTTCTTTGTCTCCGTGTCCAGGATACAAAGCACACTCGAGTTCCGATCCCGGGCGGTGTAAACCAAATGACGTCCATCCGCGAGCCACGATGGCTCCACGCCGTCAAACCCGGCGTTCGAAACGATCGTGGCGCGACCCGTCGTGAAATCATACACGGCTATTTGGTAGCGCCCCGAAACCTGCACGGTGCAGGCGATCTTACTTGGATTTGTCCGGTTCCAGTCTGGCTCGGCGGTATAGCCAAAGCCCGACATCAGCCGCTGCGGCGTGCCGCCAGAGGCAGGCATCACGTACAGTTGCGGACCCGGCTCCATCGCGAAAACAAGACGAGTCCCATCGGGCGACCAGGCCGGCGACGACTTGACCTGTTCGGAACGCGTCTTGCGCGCCACGTTACGGCCTTGGGCGTTGCTGATGTAAACCTCCGGAGTGCCTTCGCCGGTGCAAACCATCGCGACCTGCTGGCCATTCGGACTGAAACGCGCGCCGCTGTTGGTGCCACGGAAGCTGACGAAGACGTCTTTGCGGCCCGAGTTTGGATCCAGCAAAAAAATGTCCGGTGCGCCCGAGCGAAAGTAGCTGGTGAAAATGAGCTTTGAACCGTCCGGCGCCCAGCGGGGCGAGAGCACATGCGCGTTGTCATGGGTGACCCGCTTCGCTTCGCCGAGGAAAAGATCCGACGTATAAACATCCCCTTTGCCCGCGCGCTTTGAAACAAACGCGAGGCGGCCGGTGAACAAACCGCGAAGTCCAATACCGTTGGTCTGCGTCACCGCGACATCCGCGGCCCGCAGCAAGGCCTGACGCGGGGTCACGCCGGCGACGACTTGCGAAGCCACCGGAGTGGCGGCAGCGCCGCGGGTGACATCGACGCGAACCTGATTCGCCGCGACGGCGGTGAAACGAATGTCGAACGCGTGGCCGCTCGCCACCAGTTTGTAGCGACCGTGGGCACTGAAGGCGACCTGCGCGAGCGTTTGCAGCTCGGCCGAGCTGGCGGTGACGCGTACGGGCACGGTGTTGACATCGACGAGAATCGGCACCTCGCCAAGTTTGCGCACTTGCGCAAACCCAGGTGTCAGAACGAGAGCGACGAACAGGAGGAGACGGAAAAGATTTTGCATTTAAGACGACGGCGTGAACGTTAGGGATGGCCTCCCTTAGCTCGTCGTTGCAACTCCGGCTGCGTCAGGGAAGACAATCCGAGGAATTGTTTCGCCGCCGCCGTTTTTGCGCTGACCAGCACCTGAAGGCACCGGCGTTTGTATTTGCTCCGCCTTCGCGGCATAACAACCCTTAATTTCTTACAATCGCATCACCGTGACATCCGACGAAATCAAAGAGCAACTCAAGCAAGTGAAGTATCCCGGTTTCAGCCGCGACATTGTGTCGTTCGGGCTGGTCCGAAGCGCGGGCTATTTCGAAGGCACGGTTAAAGTGGCGCTCGCCTTGTCGAGCAGCGACCCCAAGGCCCCGGTGCAATTGAAGACGGACGTGGAGAAGGCGCTGCGCGGCCTGCCGGGAGTGAAAGATATCGTGGTGGAAATTGCAGTGAGCCCCGCGAAAACGCCTCCTGCAGCCGCCGCGCATTCGACCGCCGCTGGCGGGAATCTGGCGGGCACCGCGGGAGCGCCCAAGAAGATCCGGTTCGCGGTGGCGATCGCGTCCGGCAAGGGCGGCGTCGGCAAAAGCACCTTCTCGGTGAATCTCGCCTGCGCGCTCGCTCAGGTGTTAACCGCGGCCGGGCGCCCCAACCGGGTCGGGCTGATGGATTGCGACATCTACGGTCCGAGCGTCCCGCTGATGATGGGCCTCGCGGGTCGCCCCAATGTCGAAGGCGAAGGCACCGACGCGATGCTCGTGCCCATGGAACGTCATGGCGTGAAGGTCATGAGCATGGGTTTCCTCGTGGACGATAACACCCCGGTGGTCTGGCGCGGGCCAATGATCATGAAGACCATCCAACAGTTCGTGCAGAACGTGAAATGGGGTGAGCTTGATATTCTGTTAATCGATCTGCCGCCTGGAACGGGCGACGCGCAGTTGTCGCTGGTTCAGACCATTCCGCTCGACGGCGCTGTGATCGTCACGACGCCGCAAGCCGCAGCCACGAACATTGCCCGGAAGGGCGGACTGATGTTTCAGAAAGTAAACGTTCCGCTTCTCGGCGTCGCCGAGAACATGAGCTATTTCACGGACCCCGCCGGAAAGAAGCACGAGCTCTTCGGGAGCGGTGGGGGTATTATTACGGCTGAAAAACTCGGCACCACGCTGCTCGGCCAAGTTCCCTTGATCCCGGAGATCCGCGCCGGGGGAGACACGGGTATGCCCATCGTGGTAGACGCGCCGCAAAGCGAAGCTGCAACTATCTTTCGAGAGATCGCGGAAACCTTGCTGGCCCGCGTAAAAGTACCCACTCAGGCCAAGCTGTGAGGCGCCGGATGGATTGCAGGCATTGACAGGCTGCGCCTTGCTCTCATTTTGATTCGCGCTTCATGACTCATCCAGCTCAAGAGCCTTCGACGTCCCGCGAGTTCGTGAAACAGTCCAGCCTGTATCAGGAATTCCTCGCCGAACGAGAGGAGATCCTAAAACACAAGTGGCTGGAATCCGAACGACTCGGTTACGATATCGGTTTCGAACGGGCCCTGCTCGATTGGATTCGAAAGCATCGCGAGAGCTGGCGCGCCGCCCGGCGACAGCAGAATTCTCATCCACCCGGCACGAGTGTGCCATTCCCCCACTCGTCCGGGAAGAAGAGTGGTTGAGTCGAGGTTGGGTTTGGCGGGACAACTTGGATCCTCGCTACGACCCGCGTAGAAAGCGGACCGGACAGCAAAAAGCCGGGCGCAAGGCCCGGCTTCGTGGTGATGAGAGATTCGCGCACCGCGTGGGGCGCGAACCCGGATCACTTAATCTCTTTGTGCAGCGTGTGACGCTTCAAGAAGGGATTGTACTTCTTCTTCTCGATGCGCTCGGTAACCGTCTTCTTGTTACGGAAGGTCAGGTAACGCGAGGCAGGCTTGCCCTCTTTCTTGGCCTCGGTGCATTCCAGGGTGACTTGTTCTTGCATGGTCGTAAATAGATTGAGGGGTCAGAACAAACGCCCGAACCCCGGGGCGCAATCACAAACTCCCAGTTTGGAAAATGCCAGTGGTCGCAGTGGAGGACCGCAGTTGGGCTGGACCTGAACTTTCTTCCCATCGCGAGAATACCCTCTTCCGGGCCCGTTATCGGCGTCGGCAATCAACCCGGTTCACCGGTTCACGATTGCTCTGGCCGGAGCCTTGGTTTGCTTAGCCAGACACGTGTCGGCCGGTCTCATTCGCATTTTCTCGGACATCCATTTCGGCGATCGAGCGAGTCGGGTGGATCGCCTGGCCCAATTGCGGCCGCTCCTCGACGGCGTCGACCACGCTATTCTGAACGGCGATTCACTCGATACGCGTCCCGGCCCATCACCCGGCCACACCGCCGCCTGTCGCAGTGAGGTACAGGCGTTTTTTCCGGCGGTCTGCGCTCAAGCCACGTTCCTCACCGGCAATCACGACGCCGACTTCTCGCCGCACCACGCACTCGATCTCGCCGGGGGCGACGTGTTTGTCGTCCACGGGGATGTCTTCTTCGACAACATCGTTCCCTGGAGTCAGGACGTTCCGCTCATCGAGCGCCGGATCGCGGCGGAACTCGAAGGTCTTCCGGTCAGCCTACATCACGACTTCGACCAGCGACTCGCCCTTTTTCGTCGGGTCGCCGCCTCCATCCCGCAACGGCACCAATCGGAACGTAACCGGCTCAAGTATGCGTGGCATTACCTGGCGGACACGGTCTGGCCGCCGCTTCGAATGCTGCGGGTCTTTCAGGCTTGGAGGCATGCCCCAAGCCAGGCGGCAGCGATGACGAAGCGTCATCGGCCGGCCGCGCGCTTCGTGATCGCCGGCCACACCCATCGCCCCGGCATCTGGCCTGACGCCCACGGAATTACTGTGATCAATACCGGATCCTTTTGCCCGCCGCTCGGGGGGGCGGTTGTCGATCTCACCTCGGAACAGTTGATCGTGCGCCAGGTGAAGTTTTTTCGGGGGGAATTTCAAGTGGGCGCGACGCTCGCAGCGTTTCCGCTCGCGGGGCAGTGACCCTTCAAACATCTTGTGACATGAGCATCGAGTTCGGCTGGTGGAACAAGGACGACGAAGGAAAAAAATATCAGGTCCATGTTGCGGTCCATGGAGGAAACATCCAATGGACACGCCAGCAGGGACATCACGCGCAATGGGAAATGCATCCCCCCTCCGACGAGGATCGCGCCCGGCTCGTGGCGGAAGCTGAACGCCGGGTTCCCCGGCGCCTGATCTCGCAAAAGCAATTCGACGAGATCAAGCGGCTGAGCAACAATGAGGGTTCCGGCGGGATTTCAGGCCGCCGAGCTCGGTGGTCTCCTCAGATTTAGCGACTCCGTCTGGCTCCCGGAAAAGAGCCGCGAGAATGGCTCTTCCCAGGCGTTTCTCGTTGGCCGAGCGCACGTACGACAGAATCGTCGGGCGACCGCATCAATCAGATTGCGAGGCAAATTGGCGCGTGCCTTGCTCGGTCGATTCCTGCCCTCAACCGGCTCACTTTTCCAACCATGGTATCCACGCCTCCAACCTCGCCTCATTCTTCCACGGCTTCCGAAAGCGATGAACAACTCATCGCCTACCTGAACCTGAAGCTGCGAGAAATCGGGCAACCTGGGGTGCCTGTAACTCCCGCCACGGACCGTACGGGCCTCGCTCCGTTGGTGGATCACTTCCTCGCGCTGAGCCGCGAGAAAGACCGTGCCCTCGCCCGCCATCTCTGTCCCGTCGACCAGCGGATCCAAAATTTCATCTACGACCACCTCGAGGCGCTGACGCCGGGTGATGTTCCCCAGCTTCCGGGCACGACCCTCGTGCTTGATCGTCCCGAACTCGCCCGGGTGCTCTCGCTGCCACCGGATGCGGACACCTTCACGAGCGACATTCTCTCCTCCTACCGGGTCCGCCAGGGCGTGTTGCATAATCCCAGAAGCGATCGCCGGACGACTCAGGGCATTTTCCATATCGCGCAACTCGGGGTGTCCGTTCCCGATGATAAAAAGACGGTGCCGATCGCCGTCTGGGGCCGATTGCTCAAACACGCTCTGACCCCGCCGCGCGAGCATCTTCGCCTCCCGTTCACCGCCACGGCGCCGCAACCGGCGGAGTGTTTTGTTTCCCTCCACTTGCGCCCCGTGGTTTGCCCGGCCGTTCCCGGATTCACTCCCACCCGGGCGATGGAGACGCGCTTCTTCGTCCCCGGCTCACTGGTTGCGAATCTCGATTTCATCGAGCGCATCTTCGGCAACGCCGGCGATCCGCACTTGCCGGAAAACGATGCCGCGCTCGACCCCGCGCACTGGACCGGCCACACCGGCTGCGTCATTCTCGCCACGCACCTCACCCAGCTCACCAAACGCGAGCTTGGTTTGCCCCGCTGGGAGGACGCGACCGAGTTGCAGCGCCGCGATGGCATGGGCTGGAAACAGCCCGGGGAGCGTTACAACGACGGCGTCGCGTTCAAGCTCACCGCCCGCGATACCAGCGGCGTCATTGTCACCCTGATCGCCGACAATTATTTCGGCTACTGCAAGAAGGACGTAAAGGCGCAGATCAGTTTCGCCGCCAACCTCCTCGGGCAATGCGAAGAGGAGCACGCCGGCGGCGCCATCGTCTTCCCCAGCTACGATCTCGGCGAAGACTTCCAGCTCAGCAAACACCTCGCGATCGTCGACCACACCCTCGAGGAACTCGTGGCGCAGCTCGGAGACCGGATCGACGTCCAACCCGGCGGTTGGGCCCGCGATCGCCGGTATCCAGACATCTGCTACGTGCCCGAGGAATCCTTCTTCGATCTCCGGGCGCAGTCGATCACCTGGATCGACACGAACGAGGTCAAGCATTCGATCAAGCTGCTCCCGCAGCACACGTACGTCCTGCCGTCCGGCTATAAGGTCGAGATGTGCAAGCCGGATGAAGGACGCCGCTGGCGCCTCCGCGGCACCACGGCCGAGGGCATTCTCTGTCACAAGCCGTGCACCGTCTCCGGAGGCGGCAAATCCGAGATCAGCAAATCGATCGCGGACGCGACGTTCGTCGGACCAAACTTCGTCAGCGATCTCGCAAAGGACTTCAACCTCGTCGATGGCATTCTCCGAAAGGAATACGGCCAGCGCTTCCGCGACAGCTCGCGCAATAAAGCGAAAGGCCGGCCACTGCTCAGTCCGGAACGTTCGCTCGGTTCCGTCGTGAAGCTCCTCAGTCCGAGTCCCGATTATACTGACGAGTTCAACACCTGGCTCGGGTCGATTTCGCGGTACATCCACGACATCGTTCTTCTCATCAAGCGCTACTACAAGCCCGAGTGGGGCGACGACTGGCGCAAGCATTTCACGGTCGATACAATCAATGGCCGCCCGGGCAACGAGGTGAAATACCACCGCCAGAAGGTGCTCACCCATTACCTGCGGGTTGGCTTCACGCCCGATGGTGGCTGGCGCACCTTCAGTTTGCGCAAGGACTTCTTCCCCGCCGTCAAAATTCAGGCGGAGGATGACATTACGGCCTCCGTGATTGTGCCCGCACGCGGGCTCGCTGGCCTGCCGGCATGGGCCGCTGACGCAGGCTCACTCAAGTTTGTGCAAAACTGCGAATCCGCTCTTTTCCAGCGCCCGGATGACGCGATCCTGCGCGGTTACGACAAACACACGGAACGCGACTTCTCGGGTCCGGGGAACTTCTTCTCCAACTACGAACCCCTCAACCGTGAGGCTGCCCGCCTGATCGTGGAGGACGCGATCGGCTTCGATGCGTTTACCGAACCGGTGCGCACGATCTTCCAGGAGTTCGTCGCGGCCGAACACCCGGACTATCTCGCTTCGCCCGCCCATCCCCGGATCGTCGACGGCAAGCCGTCCAAGAATCCTCGATACCTGCAGCGCCGCCCTGATCTGGTGGATCCGCGCACGTCTTATCTCGCTCAAGTGGGCGCCCAACTCTACCGGCGCCTGCCAGCGGGTGCCGCGGCGCTGTTTCCCGTGGCCGCAGTTCTCGCGGGCCGCCGGCTCAACGCCCCCGAACCGGGCATCAAGCCGATGTGCGTCTTCGGTCCGGTGCATTACCAGGAACTACCCGAAGCCTTCATGGACTTCATTGCCAGCCTCACGGGCAAGTCGCCGTCGACGACAGGCGCGGGCTCGGAAGGCGCACTGACCAAGGGTCCGTTCAACGCCCTCCCGCCGATTCATGATCTCAACGCGGCGCTGGTTTCCTTTATCCTCACTGACCTCGCGGTGTTCTCGTCCGCCGCCGGCTGGCTCGGGCCGAAGTACCGCGTGGACCACGATATCAGTCTGCTCGTCCCCGAAATCTGGGCCCGCATGTCGCCCGAGGAGCGCCGGCCGCGTTATCTGATTGAGCACGGATATTTGGAACGTTGCCAGGACTGGCAACACGAGGGTAAACCGGTCCTCGCGAGCCGACTCGGCTGGCGCGTTACCTCCCGTTTCGTGCAGACGTTTTGCGGGCGCGTGCTCAGCAATCCGAGCACCGTGTTCAACGAAGAACAACTGCGGCCCGAGTTGCAGGACATGGCCGTTTTTGTCGAGGGCATGGACAACATCGTCCTCGCCATGCGGACCGCCGCCCAGAGTTATTTCGCCGACGGCTCGATCGAGCATGCCGTCCCTCCCTTGGCGGCACTGCTGCACATGATGCGGGATGGCAACTGGAACGGCGTCCCCCCCTCCGACCCGGAATTCCGCGCGCTCTTTTCCCGCGAAAACCTATTGGGAAGCGATTGGTACCGGGCACGCCTGAACGCTCAACAAAAGCACGATATCGCGCAATGGGAGGCGCGCACGGCTTATCTGGAGCGGCTCCTCCGCCGCGAGAACTATGCAGACGTTGCTTCCCAGCTCGGGATTCGCAAACGGTTGGATGCCGCCCATGCCGCGGCGGCCAACGCCCGCGAACCGTCCTACGTCGCCACGCTCGCCGGCACCATCGGCGTGGATCCCGCACTGGCAGCGACGCTCTAACTTCACGTGGAAGGTCTGTTGCACGTTGCGCCAACGCCTCTCCAGCCAGCAAACGGCGGCGCGAATGAAGGCATGCTGTTCACCGCGCAGATGAAGCGGGCGTGAGTCGGCCCACCAGCGATGGAATCTGCAACTTGCAACAGGCTGCCCCCGCCTGATGTTCGAGCATCACGACTTCGGTGGCGGAGTCAAATTCAGGGACCTCGTGGTCGAGAAATGCCTGTCCCAAGGCAATCCAACCAGAGGTCGATCGGGACTCGATATCCGTGAATACAAATAAAGATTTCTTTCCAAGGTCCATGTACCCACTGAACTCCGGTATCGCCGCTCTACTTGAATTTGCAGGACAGACGGGGACAAGGACCAATAGAATTGAACGCAATATAGGGTTGAATATAATCGAATTCATAGCGAATGCCTCCCCGGGGCAAGCCCCGAGGTATCACAGAAAGGGGCTTCGCCCCAATCACAGCGGGCGGCATCCATCCTCGCGGCGAGCCGCGTGGAATTGAGCCGTCCCGATTAAACGTTTGCTTTATAGAACCATGGTGGTCCGACCCGCGGCGATTAGACCGAACTTACTTTGACATGGCCGGCGCGGACTTTTCTGTGAGGGCATCACGGTACTTTGCGACCGCTGAGCCCGGGATCAACAGCTGCCATTCCTGGTCGGACGGACGGAAGTAAAGCCCGACTCGCTTGCTGTTCTTGTCTGCACCAGAGAAATTTGCGATGACGAACGCGTGTCCGGGTCCAGGCAAGGTGTGATCTCCGGGCTGAAGCTGCGATTGGTGGATGACCTGCGTCGTGCCCAGCGGGACGTCGCGCAGGGTCATTGCCGCAAAGAGTCGTTCGGCCGATCGATACTCCGCACGCATTTCCGGCGATAGGCTCGCCCACAGCAGCTCAACTTGATAATTCCAACGTGGATCAAACACCACTGCCTGAGCCAGGGCATCTATATCTCCCTGCACCGCCGCCCACACCAGCGTTTCGAACGCCGCGAGCGGGGTCTTCCAACCGACGTTGCTCATCTGCTGACTTGATACCCTTCGGCGGTCACGAAGCAGGTCCGAGGCACTCACCTTCGGAACGGCAGGCACTACTCGCGCAGGTTCAGCCAGAGCATCAACTGCCTTGCGCAAGGAGGCGACTTCCTGGCGCAATCGTCCCAGCGCGACGCGATCCTCGCGCAGTGCCCTCAGCTCTGCCGGTGTCGGCAGCGCTGCGGTGAGCCGCGCGTTCTCGCTGCGAATCCGGTCGAGCGCCTGCGCGCTCTCTCGCGCTATTTCCAGTTCTCCGTCCACCTCGGCGCGTGCTTGTCGCTGCAGGATGAGCACGACCGCGGTGCCGCCCAACAGCAGAATAAAGACCAATACGCTGAGCGTGCGAGCGTTCATCAGAACCATGATTCAGTAGGGGTGTTTTCTTTCGGAACGGTAAACACGATCGGGATCTGCATGTGTGTGCTTACGCGCATGCCCCCCTTCTTCCCCGGCTCAAATTTCCACTGACTCACAGCGTGCACTGCGGCCTCATCAAACTGCAGATTCGAGGAACGTTTGGCATAGGCGCGTTGTACATTACCTTCGGCATCGACGACGAAATCGACGATAACGTCCCCAGTGGCTCCAACGGATCGAAGCGCCGCTGGGTATTGTGGCGATACAGTGCTCCGCGCGGCGGGTCGTTGATCGAGATGCTGCAGGTCGAAAACGGTGCCGCTCGCGTCCGCAGGTAAGCTTGAAAGGGATACGGCTTGGCTGGCGGCGGCGGCACGCTCGGTTTGAACGGATTGCAACGCCGCGATCTCGTCACGGAGTCCGGCCAGCGCGGCGTCGTCACGACGCAGGTCCGCGACTTCAATCGTGAGGGCTGATAGACGTCGCTGCTCCGACTGCAGCGCCGTGAGCGGCAGGTTGGTAGACTGCAATAAAGTGAGTTCCTGTCGCAACGCCTGCTGATGCTGGAACTCGGTGGTGAAGGCCGAGCCACCTACAACTCCGGCGACCGCGATCGTCGCAACCTGCACTTTGATTGTACTCATAAAGGCCACCAACCCGCCACTGCCCGCCAGCGCGGCACTTCCGGCCACGGCAGCGGAGGTGATCGTACCAGCAAGTCCAGCCGGCGCCGCCACCAACACCTGGCCACCCAAGGCCAGCCCAACAGCCGCCGCGGTCGACGGGATGCCGCGGCGGGCGAGCAAAGCGTGGAGTTTATCGAGCGCGCGCTCCACCCGCATGCGCGCCGCATTTTCCGTCATCCGGAGCCGCGTGCCGACTTCGGAGTACGAATAACCTTCGAAAAACCGCAGCACAATTGCTTCCCGGTCGCGTTCACCGAGTTCGTCAATTGTTTCGTCGAGCACGGGGCGGAGGAGTTTCCAGTCGGGCGCAGGGCTGGTGTCGTCGGACAGGGCCGTCATAAGCTGGGCTTGGTGTTCGCGAATGCGCCGCCGCCGTTCCGTTCGTACCGCCTGAGCCGCGATGTTCCGTGTGCAGGAAAAAAGCCACGCGGGAAGAACGAGGCCTTCAGGCAGTGAGCCCGCTTGGCGAGCCAGCGCGACAAACACCTGCTGCGAGACATCCTCGGCAAGGTGAACATCGCCCGCGACTCGCCGAAGAGCCGTCGGGTTCATACCGACTGGAGCTGTCCCCAGCGAGCGATGGCTTCGAGCGCCTGCGGGTCTTCAACACTCGAGAGATCACCGGCGGGCTGTCCGAGATACGCACGCGTCATGGCGGCGCGCACGATTTTGCCGCTGCGCGTTTTCGGCAGCGCCGCCACCCGGAACACCAGCTTCGGCGCGAGGGGCTTGCCGAGCTGCCGCGCCACATGCGCAGTGAGCTCGGTCTGCTCGTCGCGTTGCACGCTCGCGGACGAAGTCGCGGCGGTTTCAACGCCGCTCATCTTCGGCACAACGAAGCAGACCAGCGCGGTGCCTTTAATCTCGTCCGGAATCCCAATCACCGCCGCCTCGCTCACCGCGGGATGCGACGTGAGCGCATCCTCGACTTCGCCGGGGTCGACTCGATTGCCGGCCACTTTAAACGTGTCGTCGGTACGTCCAAAGAGAAACCATTGGCCGTCCTCATCCACTTTCGCCCAATCACCGTGATACCACACGCCAGGAAACCGGTTGAAGTAGGTTTCAAGATAGCGAGCGTCATCATGGAGAAAACTCTTCGTCATCGAAGGCGCCGGCTGCTTGCAGACGAGGTGACCCATCGTGCCGGGCGGCGCTGATTTTCCGTCGTCGGTATACACATCGACATCCATGCCGAGGGCGGGACCGCCCAATGAACAGGGCTTCAAGGAGTCCAACGGATACGGCTGCAAGTGACATCCGACAATCTCCGTGCCTCCGGATATATTCATCACCGGACACCGCCCTCCCCCCACCTGCTCGAAATACCAGCGGTAGCTCGCCTCGTCCCAGACTTCGCCGGTCGCGCCCAAGATCCGAAGCTTCGAAAGATTATAGTGACTGGGCCCACGGCCGTCAGCGGCGCGCATGAGCTGACGCACCAAAGTCGGCGAACACCCCAGTGTAACAACTCCGATTTTTTCGCAAATCTCCCAGATCCGATCGCTCGTCGGAAAATTCGGGGCGCCATCGAAGAGCACCACGGGCGTGCGATAGAGCAGGCATCCGATGATCTCCCAGGGGCCCATCATCCAGCCGATATCCGTGATCCAAAAAAACGGTTCGCCTGGTCGCGCGTCGAACGCGTACCGCACTTCTTTCCCCGTCTGAGCGAGGCAACCCGCATGCGTATGGATGGTGCCCATGGGTCGCCCGGTCGTGCCACTCGTGAAGAGGATCAGACACGGGTCTTCGGCGGCGGTGGGCTCGCACGGAATCAGGTCCGGCGACACATAGCCCGCGCGTCCATGGCGTCGTTCCCACGGATGGCGCGATGCCCGCGGACGCGCTCCGTCCGGGGGAGTTTGCTCGCCCACGACGCAGATCGCACTCCCCAGAAAGTCAGTCCAGTCTACCGTATCCGTCCAAACTATACGCGTCAACGAAGGCACCTGCGCGGCCGCGGCACGGGCAATGGCTCCGGTGTCGGTGGGTTTCCCTCTCTGCGTCAGGGTGCCACACGCGAACAGGATCTTGGCCTCGCATAACGTGAGCCGCTCGCGCAGCGCCGGTTCGCCGTACCCGCAAAAGATCGGAACGAACCGGGCGCCCAGTTTCATGGTCGCAAACAGCACCACGACGGTCGGTACCTGCATGGGCGCAAAGAGTCCGATGCTGTCGCCGCGGTGCACGCCCGCGGCCCGCAAGGCCAGCGCGCACCGGTTAACCTGATCCGCGAGTTCCTTGAAGGTTACCCGCCTTGCTTCCTCGGGTCGGCCGGAGTCGGCCTCGTAATATAAGGCAGTCTCGTCGCCATGCCCGTCGCGAATGTGGCGATCGACGCAATTGAACGTGACGTTGATTTCGCCCCCGACGAACCAGCGCGTCCACGGAAATCCCCGCTCGATGTCCCGTAACTGCGTATAGCGCTGGCTCCACTCGACTCCCATGTCGCGCAATGCCTCGTCCCAAAACCATTGGTAACAATGCACTGAGGCCTGCCGCAGCTCCGCCAGCGTCTTGATCCCGCGCGTCCGCATGAATCGCGCCACGTGGGAATCCCGCGTCCACGCGTGATCTTCAGGACGCCAGATGAAGTCGGAGGGATTCACCGTGAAATGGGGAAGGCATCGGCACGAACATCTACTGTTCGCGGCCAATCAAACGAGTTCCACGCCGACTGCGAGACCTTCTCCACCGCCAATGCAAACGGCTGCGACCCCGCGCCGGCCTCCCCGCTCGTGCAAGGCGGCGAGTAGCGTGACCAGGGATTTCCTCCTCAGTCCGGTCTTGTGATATCAAAACGGTCCGTGGTCCGCGCGTAGGTCTCGCCGCCCATGCGGCCGATAAGATCGAGTTTGGCGGGATCAGGTTTTCCTTCGCTGCCCATGACGGACTCCGCGACGTGGGCCACCAGAATGCGGCCGAAGACCACGTTCGCCGCCAGGGCGCCTTCACCGATGTGGACGAAACGATCAAGCGTGCACTCGAACGCCACCGGGGCCGCCGCCACCCGCGGTGGCCGCACGCGTTCACTCGGATGAGCAGTGATGCCGTAGGCTTCGAATTCACTCTCGCCATAGGGCAGCAGCGCCGAGCACTGATTCATCTGCTCCGCCAACGCAAAGGGCACCAGGTTCACGACGAACTCTGGCACTTCCTCGATATTGCGCACGGTGTCTTTCTTCGTGCCGTCGCGCGTGTTG
>Ga0163144_10001875_pt1 | contig 49203 bp, 49 predicted proteins | sample OliLak19BULKMAT1_FD_123175 | JGI IMG/M metagenome (GOLD analysis project Ga0163144, IMG submission 123175) | Freshwater microbial mat bacterial communities from Lake Vanda, McMurdo Dry Valleys, Antarctica - Oligotrophic Lake LV.19.BULKMAT1 | ecosystem: Environmental > Aquatic > Freshwater >... | reverse complement strand
TCGACTAGGTGAGACGAGCTTAGACCGCACGAGCTTTTCTCTTATAGTCCACATCTAATGTGGACTCACGCTTATTCAAAATTGAAACTCGTCCCGGAAACTTACGGAGACAAGATCTCCCTATTTTAGCCCGGGCCCTGGTTGCAGTACTGCTTAGGCAGGGGAGAGCAAAGACAGGCACAAGTCGAAATCTGCAATACGTCAGGCTAGAGACACCTGAGGGCAACGTACAGGTCCTGGCGTCCGACTGGGCTAAGATCATGCCTTATCTTCAGGATGATTCTTTCAACCAGACCGTGTTTAAATCTCAGATGGATACAGTTTGGCTTGATCCCCTGACGGCACACGCACCATCTATCATAGACCGCACGGATCGACAGTACTACCTCAGGGTGTTGAATACTCTCCAGGGTCTATTTCCCGTTGAGTATCCAACGTCATCATTATAGAAATGGAGATATAGATGAGTATCGACCCCAGAGGGACAACACCTGGCATAATCCCCGGTGCAGAAGCAAAACCTAAAACTGTGTTTATGAAGTGCCCCGAAGCCCGGTGTTCTTCGAAAGAAGTAATTGAAATCCTGATTCACGAGCAGGCACGGGGTGCTCCTGTGCCTGCTCACAGGGCTTATCGCTGCACACAGTGTGGACACACTACCAGCATCTCGGTTGGCGGGTATATTCACATTTGAGATTCAATTTAGAGCCGGGCGTCCAGGACCCTGTTGTAGTTCTGGATCAGGAGACATTTCATGGTGACTAAGATAACGGCTGAGACTTTAGACTTATTCGTTGAGCACTTGCGTCGAGAGAACCCGGAATTCAAGGTCGAGTTCAAAAATGAGAGTTGGTCCCAAAGACTCTTAGGTGTGTTGACTCGGTCTTTCTGTCCCGAGTACATGACCCAGTTCACGACTACAGTCGGTAGCACGGTCTACTTTCCGTCCGAGAGTAATTATCTGAAGGATCCAGAGGGTAGTCTGATTGTGCTGGCTCACGAGTTTGTGCATGTCTGTGATGCTCAGCGGGATCGCTTCTTTAAATTGAAGTACCTAATGCCTCAGGTTCTGGTCATTATCCCCCTCCTGGCTTACGGCATACTGGCAGGGTCTCATGCCTGGATATTACTTCTGCCGGTTATAGCCCTCTACTCAGGCTCCATATTAGGCAACGGGTCTCGGGCCATTTTCCTAAGTATTTTCTTGGTGGGCGTCGCGGCCCTCCTGGGTCTTGCTTTGATCCTGACTGGATGGCGGAGTTTAACCTTATTAGGCATGCTAGCGCTAATTCCATGGCCTGCCTATTGGCGGGTGGAGTATGAGCTTCGTGGTTACGCCATGACTCTGGCTGTTGTAAGATGGATTTTTGGTTCAGTCCCTGATGACTTCAATCGGAGTATCGTGGGGCAGTTCGTGGGGTTCAATTATTACCGCATGAGTTGGGATCGTCAGTACATTGAGAAGACGTTGGAAGCCATTTCACGCAAAGTGGACCACGATGCTTCGCCTGCCAATTACCCCTACAGCGTAGTTGATCACTTTCTCTCTGAGCACTCGCTGAAAAAATGACTGATTCGGAAGTACCTGAGCCAGTAACGGGCTCCCTCAGGTGCCTTCGGTGTAGGAGCTTGAACCTCGTGAGGTCGGGCCGTGAGCCCTATCGTTTTGAGTGTCAGGATTGTAAGCAGCATTACTTCGTCGTGATGCAATTGGTCCCCGTGGATCCTGATTACCCTACCCCCCTACTGGAGTCTTCACGTGCTGAGCAAAGTCAGGGGCCAGGATGAAGCCGTTGCTTATCTGTCGAGAGTTGTTTCCGGCCAGTTAACATCACCCTTGCTTCTTGTGGGGGGCGAAGGCGTCGGGCGTAGGTTCTCCGCTTTAGAAGCCATTAAGGATGTTTTTTCAGGCGGGGATCCTGAGAGCAACTTTTGTTTGCAGGTAGATCGCCGTCTACATCCCGACCTAACCCTTGTTTCGTCAGATGGTGGTCGGGATATAGGTATTGAAGCGATCCGAGAAGTCATCCGTACAGCATATGACTGTCCCATGTTTTCGGACAGGAAATTTTATGTCCTAGACGGTGCGGATCGTCTGACCATTCCGGCAGCCAACGCACTTCTCAAGACGTTGGAAGAGCCTCCCGGCCGCACGCAATTTATTCTTCTCGCGGAATCTTCGGAGCAAGTGATCCCCACCATCAGGTCACGCTGCGGGACCGTGCGTTATAAGGGATTAAGTGAAGAATTTATAGCAGAATCTTTGCGTGAGTTCATCCCGGATCCTCTTATCGCTTTGGTCTATGCACGACTCTCCAACCGTTCTCTTGGGAGAGCACTTCGGTTTTTCGGGGCTAATCAGCTTAATCTTAGAAACAAGGCTTTTAATTTGATCCGAGTAGGGATCGAGCGAGACATGTCTCTCCTTTTCTCTTCCGTGGATGACCTTAAAAAAGAGTCTGACACAAAAGATACTTTTGAATCCGACATCAGACTAGCTCTGCACTTTCTGGAACATATTCTCTACGACATGATCTTGCTCCCCTACAACCCTTCCGGCATTGCCAACTTGGACCTAAGGGAAGACTTAGGTCTGTTGGGGAGGCGTCTTGGGCCCGCTCGTATTCGAGTCTTATTGCAGGCGATCAACCGGGTTCAACACACGGCATCTATTTCGAAGATCCAGTTAGTTTTTCACGTAAAAGCAGCCCTCGGTACAGCGTTTTCGGAGTAAGGGGTTGTAGCGAATGGCAAAGCTATCGAGCCCATTTATTGTTATATCGGGGGATGACGATTTCTCCCAAGATCGGTATATTGCTTACCGAAAGACTGCTTGGAAAAAGCGCCACATTACCCTTCGGGATGGGGCGGATATGTCTGAGGTAGACCTGGTTAACCTTTGCGAGACGGAGCCTATATTCGACGAAGGTCAGGGTCGGGTCATTTTCCTAGACAACGCTCAAGAACTTAAGTGTGGTAAAGTATGGTCCGAGTACGTCGATAAGCGTAATCCTGCTAACTTATCCAATCTTTTTCTGGCTATCGTTCGTGATGCCAAGATGCCGGCCTGCTGGTCCAGCTTGGCAAAAAAAGGGACTTCCGTTGCTTTCATGAAGCCTCGTCCTTGGGAATCTAAAAAGATCCTGGACGGTATTGATGATGAGGCCGAAGGGCTCAAACTGAAGCTGGACCTCGGGGTAGCTGACCTTATTTACAGACTCCTCGGAAACAATCTAAGGTCCGTTGTTAACGAGCTGACCAAGGTCTCTTATCTCGTAGGTCCTGACCGTCTAGTGAGGAAGGAACACGTCGTTAAGGTGATGGTGTCATCGGTAGAAATCGAGCCTCACCAGGTGATGGAAGCTGCTTTTGGTAAGAATAAAAAGTTAGCTCAGAACCGCTTGTCTAAGTTATTCAAACTATCCGGCGATCCTGTCTGCATACCCATCGTTGTGTCGGGTCTGCATCAGGTGGAGAAGCTTCTTATTGCACGCCAGATATTAGATCAAGATGGCTCAGTGGCAGATGTAGCAATCAGACTTGGGATCCATGAGTACGTTTGCAAGATCAATATCGTACCCACAGCTCAGAAGCACACGGCAAAAGCCCTTCTAGGGCATATGAATAACCTATGTAAATTGGACTTCCAAATTAAGGGAGCGGCCAGGTCTAAACGGACCCTCGTAGAGCTGGCCGTTCTCGCTATTGCAGCCTGAGGATTTAGTCTCATGGATATTGTCGACACCACCCCCAAAACATCATCTCGTCGTCTCAGCGAGAATTTCCTATCTCCCTATCGTCGTAAGGGAGACCCCTTCACGTCGCTACTAGCACGCTCTACGTACCTGACTAAGTACTGTCGAGGCGGGGTCGAGACCTGGACTGACACGATTCAAAGGGTGGTGGAAGGCAATATCAATTTAGCTCACGGGGTCAGCACGGCTGAGACGGAGCTTTTGTTTCATCTTTTCTGGACTGGTCAAGCATTCCCTCCTGGTCGCGGTCTTTGGACCGGCGGTGTGGAAGGTATTCCCGCGGATGCACGGTTCAACTGCTGGTATACGACGCTCTACAGTATCGATGATTGGTGCTGGACGGCTGACCGCTTGATGCTTGGTGGCGGTGTCGGGGTTGGTTTGAGTGATATTCAGGAACTCCCTCACGTTCCCATGTCGGGAGCAAAATTTGCAATTCACTGTCGGCAAGATCATCCAGACATTTCGGAAGTTAAGCCCGAAGGGCCCTCATACGTTAATGGCTCGACTCCTAAGTATCGAGTGGCTGACTCTCGTGATGGTTGGGTCCTGGCACTTCGTAAAGTCTTGACCGCTGCTTATGAGGGTCAGGATATTGTAATCGAGGTTTCGGAAGTCAGGCCCCGCGGGTCCTTGATCAAAACCTTTGGCGGTGTGGCTTGTGGGCCAGGGCCGCTATCCAACCTGCTTAGAGCGGCTTGGAACATTGTTCGAGGGGCCCAGGGGCGTAAGCTCACAAGTGTAGAGTGCCTGGATATCACGAACCACATTGGGTTATGTATTAAGTCGGGGAATGTCCGACGGTCCGCTTTAATCGTTTTAGGTTCAGCTACAGATCAAGCATTCCGAGACGCTAAGAAAGATTTTGAGGCAGTGGTATCTCATCGCCACACGTCGAACAATTCGATTGTTTTCAGGAGCTGGAGTGAGATCGAAGGGTTTGATTGGGAGGGCCTTGTCGAAGATAACATCAACTTCGGCGAGCCAGGGATCTTGAATCTCCCACTCGTGTGGAAGACTGATCCAGGAGCCAAGGGAGTTAACCCCTGTGGTGAACAAGCCCTTTATGATCGAGAAGCCTGTAACCTAGCTGAGGTTTTCCCAGCTAAGTTTGAATCCGTGACAGATCCTTCCACAGTTTTCCGTCTCGTAACTCGCTATGCTATTCGCCAGAGACTAACTCCTCTTCTGGATATTAGGAGTAATGATGTCGGGCAGAAAAATATGCGCATAGGCGTAGGTCTGGGAGGGCTATGCGACTTTGAGTGGTCCCCAGCATCTCTAGCGTCTTGGTTTGGCATGTGTCGCAAAGAAGCTGACTCCTATGCGGATGAGCTGGGGGTGAGCCGCCCTATAACGGTCACGACAGTAAAGCCCAGCGGTACTATCAGTTTGCTGAATGATAGCTCTCCAGGGATTCATGCTCCTCACTCGGAGTATTACATCCGTAGGACTCGCATTGCCAAAAATGACCCAATGGCCGGTGCCATGATGGAAGCCAATGTTCCCTACGAGGAGGACGTGTATGATAAGTCCGGGCACACTTGGGTATTTTCCTTCCCGACTAAGGCAAGCCACACCAGGGTCACGTCTAAGACCGAGTCGGTCAGGGATCAATTTAAGCGTCAGGTCGATGTGCAGGAGTGGTGGGCTGATAACGCCGTGTCCGCGACGTTGAATTTCGATCCCGAGACGGAACGTGGAGAACTGGTCGAGTGTCTGAGGGAGTATGTCCCTCGCCTCAAGAGCACGTCATGCCTCCCCAGGACTCACGGATACGCACAGGCTCCCTATGAGGAAATTGATCCTGCTAGGTACCGGTCCATGTATAGCCAGGTCAATCATGATCACCCGCTTGTGCATGGGGGCGATATGGAGGTCGAGGAATGTGCTGGCGGTGTATGTCCTGTGCGTTAAGCGACTAAGGTAGTTAACTATGGCAAGTCTTGATCTAGGGCATTTAATCGAAGGGAGGGTCGAGCAGGATCCTCAATCCGGCCGCTTTTTTATAATGGGTCAGGATCAGGAAGGCCGGCCCCTACCTCAGGATCTCCAGGTCCTGCTGGCCCGTTATCTGAGTAAGGACGTCCGGGTCACCCTCGCGTCCTTCGATGACTTGTCTCGGATTACCGAAATGGTAGAGGCTGGGAATCAGGAGCTGGGCGATATGCCAGATGTACCGTTCGGCGGCTAAGCGTGGGGTCCGGGTCCCCAGAAAGCTGGGTCAATGTCCGAACTTCCGGTGTACAGGGCAGGACACTTAACTTCGAGCCTGCCTGATCCGTCTACCTTTCGCATGTCTAAACTCAAAATAGCTGAACTTGAGAGCCTGATTGCTCAGGCGAGCCACGATTACTATAATGACCAGGCACAAGTGCCAGATCACGTCTGGGATGCCTGGCGGGACGAGCTGTCGGAGCTAGATCCAGACAACACGTTACTGAAGCAGGTAGGGGCTGTGGCCCAGTCGGAGTGGGCCAAGGTCAAACATCAGGTCCAGATGGGCTCGCTAAATAAGGTGCAGAATTCTGACCAGCTATTAAGCTGGACCCGAGATCTAGGTCTGGCCCCTGATTGCTGGCTCGTCACGGAGAAGCTGGATGGGATATCGATCAGTCTCCAGTACGAAGATGGACTCCTGACTCAGGCCCTGACCCGCGGGGATGGCACGACTGGCGAGGATATCACGGCGAACGTGCGTCGTATGCGAGTGCCTACCAGGGTCGCGACATCAGGGCAGCTCCTGGTCCGCGGAGAAATTGTATTATTTAAAGAAGATCACAAGCAGTATTTCGCGGATAAGGCGAACCCTAGAAATGCCGCGGCGGGGACGGCTAAGCGTCTGGATGGTAAGGGGTCAGAGCACCTGTCGATCCTGGTCTATCAGATCGTCGAGTCAGAGCTAATTATCACGACCGAAGAAGAGCAGTTCCAAATTCTCGCTGAGCTAGGCTTCAGAGTGCCTCAGTGGCAGGTCCTGCCTATCCAGCACGTCATAGGCCTGTACGACGAGTATGAGCGGAGTATTAGGGATGCTCTGCCTTACGAGATCGATGGTCTGGTCATCAGGGGGAATAATCTGTCGAGCCAGATGGCTTTAGGGGATGTGCATGGTCGTCCTAACGGGGCCATCGCGGCCAAGTTTACACCTCCTGGTCGGGAGACGGTTATTCGAGATCTGGTTTGGCAGGTGGGTAATACGGGCAGGATTACCCCTGTAGCTATTTTTGATCCTGTTAATCTGGTAGGAGCCGAGGTATCGAGGGCTAGTTTATATAACCAGGCCTATATATACACACTGGGGCTGGATATAGGCGCCCAGGTCTTGGTCATCAGGGCCAACGACGTGATCCCCCGGGTCTCTGAGGTCACGAGATCGACCGGCACGGTAGCTCAAGCGCCTAAGGCGTGTCCAGCTTGTGGGGCCGCGACGGCTAAGGATGGGGAGTATCTGGTGTGTCCTAACCTGGCAGAATGTCCTGCTCAAACTACGGGTCGAGTTAAGCAGTGGATCGGGGAGCTTAGGATTCTGGATTGGGGTGATGCTCTGATCCAGCGTCTGGTCAGCCAAGGCCTCGTACATGACGTAGCGAGCCTCTACAGCCTCACGCAGCAGGACTTGGAGCGTTTGGACCGTATGGGTCAGAGGAGCGCTCAGAACGTACTACAGACCCTCTGGGCAGCCAATCCGGTATCGCTGGAGAATTTCCTGGGGGGCTTAAGTATCCCGCTCTGTGCTACTTCCATAATCAAGCTTGTGATCGATGAGGGTCTGGACACTCTCGAAAAGATCCAAGGGGCATCTATTAGCACCTTGCAGGCAATCGCGGGCCTGGGCCCCAAAAGGGCCCAGGCTATCCATGATGGTCTTAGGAGCAGGCAAGATCTTATCTCCAGCATGCTTGCCAACGGGGTGAAAATTAAGACCAGGAATCGGGGAGTCCTGACTGGCGAATCGGTGTGTTTTACTGGCAAGTCTGTTTTAAAGCGAGCCCAGCTGGAGTCCATGGTTGTAAATGCAGGCGGTGCCATAAAAAGCTCAGTCGGAAAAGGCCTGACTTACCTGGTTATGTCTGATCCAGAATCCACTACGTCCAAGGCCGTGGCAGCTCGAAAGAACGGCACGGCCTGTATCTCGGAAGATACTTTCGTTGAGATGGTAGGAGCTGGAAGTCCTAAATGAGAAAACTAGCTAGTATTCAAGTTATCTCTGAGTTGGCCCCGATACTGGGGGCCGATATGATCGAGAGGGCTCAGGTTCTGGGCTGGTATCTCGTCGTGCCTAATGACTATTATCAGGTAGGTGATAGGGTAGTTTACTGTGAGGTAGACTCCTTGCTTCCCGAGCAACAGGAATTCGAGTTTTTACGGAAGGGGTATTTCCGTCCAGCCTTCGTGGGTCTGGACGGGACTGTCCTCCAGCGGGCTGGATATCGGATTCGAACCGTGCGTCTTAGAGGTCAGGTATCTCAAGGCATATGTTTTCCTCTGAGCATCCTGCCGTCCAGCCTTTCGCTCACTGTAGGGCAGGACGTAACGGAGGTACTCGGGATTATCAAACACGATCCTCCTTTGCCTGCGTGCTTGAATGGCAAGGCTATAGGTCACGTCCCGCACTTTATTCAAAAGACTGACGAGACTCGCGTCCAGACCCTGGCTCATGTGGTGGCCCGTTATCAGGGGGTGTCTTTCCGCTCTACTGAAAAGGTGGATGGGTCAAGCTGCACCATTTTCGCCTATGAGGGGGAGACAGGCATCTGCGGCCGAACCCTGAGGTTTGACCCGTCTGACACGTCAAACACGATTGTCCGTCTGGCAAGGGAGATGGCGTTACCAGACAAGTTGTTGGAGATGTCCCGTGAGTCAGGGACCGGGTGGGCTGTTCAGGGAGAGGTTCTGGGTCCTGGTATCCAAGGGAACCGGTATAATCTCAAAGAACATACGATCCTGGCTTTCAATGTCTTGGAGATCGTGAACAATATTTCGGCATTGGTTCCGACATCTGAATTTTTCAGACGGTGTAACTTGCTTGGGATCAGCATGGTACCCTTTTTTGATGAGTTCTGTTTAACGCAAGGCCTGAACGACTTGGTTGAGATGAGTCGTGGGCCTAGTGTACTGAATCCTAATGTGCCTCGTGAAGGTATCGTGGTTCGGCCTGTTAAACCGACACAGGATCCGGAGATAGGACGCCTTACCTTCAAGGTGATAAATCCTGACTTTTTGCTTAAGTACGGAGAGTGAGTGTCAGATTCAATTGAGAAGTCGCTTAAGCAGGCCAGACGTTCCTTCAAGTTAGTGGGGAGTCATTGCAGTGGCGGATGCGGCTTCATGAAGCACGAGGGCACAAGGTCCTATGTAGAGCGTGCTCAGATTAGTGAAGGTATTTGCACTGATTGTCGCAAGCCGGTTATCAAACAAGAATGTTATGACAATGACCCTTGCGAGCACGAAGCACTGGAGAAATGTAGATGAAAAAGACGGTCAAGAAAAAGACGGCTAAGAAGTCCTACGACAAGGTCCACCCTGAACATTATCGTAGCCATCCTATCACGGCACGTTTCGGAGTTGAGTGTATTGATATCATCGAACACCTCTGTTTCAATGCCGGCGCTGCGATCAAGTACTTGTGGCGTAGTGGGTTGAAGCCCGGTGAGTCTACCTTGGATGACTTGAAAAAGGCTGCTTGGTTCGTCAATCGAGAAATTAGCAGGGTATCTAAAAACATAGCTGAGGAGCGGAAGCCCTCCCGGAAAAAACGTAGTTAAGGCGTACGATGGCATATTCTTGTAAAATAATTGCAGACTCTATTGCTCCTACAGAGGTCCGGTTAACTACGTTCGAGATCACCTTCCCCAGGATGGTCTTGGCAGAGTTCAATACGCATCGAATGTTTAGTCGAAACTCCGCTTCTTCCCGAGCTATTCCTGTAGATAAGCAGATTGCACGAGTGCTGGAAGATCCCTTCATCCCAATCTATTGGGGTAAAAATCAAAAGGGTATGCAGGCCGACGAGGAGTTGAGCGAAGAGGTTCAGAAGGAACTGGTTGTGGATTGGCTTAAAGCTAGAGACTCCGCGGTTCACCATACTGAGATTTTTCGGAATAAAGGCGTTCACAAGCAGATCACTAACAGGTTTTTAGAGACCTTTATGTGGCATACCGTTATCGTGACAGCGACGGATTGGTCTAACTTTTTTAATCTCCGGAACAGCCCTAAGGCTCAGCCAGAGATCCAGTATATCGCTAATGAGATGCAAAAGACCTATCTCAATTCTTGGCCGAGCCTAAACGCTTGGCATCTGCCTTATGCTCAACCGGGCGAATTGGAAGAGCATGGTCTTGAGATGTTAATCAAGCTATGTGTGGCCCGGTGTGCCCGAGTTAGCTACTTGACTCACGACGGTAAGCGAGATGTTCTTGCTGACCTAAATCTCTACAACAGTCTTTTAGATTCCGGTCACATGAGTCCTATGGAACATGTGGCTCGTTCTATGACTCTTGTGGAGGCTAAACTTAGTTCATCTTGCCTTAACTTCAAGGGTTGGATTCAGCATAGGGCTGAGATCTCGGGTGAGGCTGACATCATGAGTTATCGGCGTAAAGAGCAACAGATGGCTGATGCGGGTTGGGAAAACTACCCCGAGATCCCTCAAAAGGGCGGATAAGTACTGCATGGCCGACTGTCTGGTGGGGGATATTGCTTCGATCATCTACAATTCTTCGGACTACTACATCCTTAGTTTTGCCGTCTTGGACAGACAGGCACCGGTCAAAGTTAAGGGTAGTCTGCACGGCCTTGTTCAAGCGATGGTAGGCACTCCCCTAAAGCTAATAGGGGAGTGGAAAACCCACTCTAAGTACGGTCGAGAGTTCATGTTGACCACATGGGAACCTTGGGCATCAACTACTTTGCAAGTATCCCGGTTCATTCAGTACTGTGTTCCAGGGGGCTCTGACGGCAGGGTGGTGGGGGAGATCGTAAAGCGTTATGATATGGAGACGTACGGGTGGTTAACTGACCACCCGGCTGAAGTACAGAAAGAGACATTTCCAGATGTTTCTCAGGAATCCTTAGATAGGGTAGTGTTGGGTTGGGGTCGCATGTTGGCCCAGCGAGATATGTCTACCTTGCTCGGCTCTGGGGGTTTGACCGCTACAGAGATTCAAATGTCCTTAGCCAGATTCGGTATGGAGGCTAAGTCAATTATTTTGGAAAACCCCTACCGCCTTATGGAGGTCGGGAGGATCTCTTTTTCTAAAGTAGACACCCTGGCCCTTAAGCTTGGGGTGGTGTCAAAAGATCCCAGAAGGATTCAGGGAGCCCTCTTGTGGGCCCTGTATGAAGCTTCTAAGCAAGGGCACCTTTACCTGGGTTTGGGCGACATGAGTATGCAGATAGGGGACTTGATGCATCGGGAGCACATGACCCCCCTGGCTCTTGGCCCCGATCCTTTCAAAAGCTATAGCGACGCAACTGAAGTCTTGTTAGAGCAGAAGTCTGTTGTGTTGGATCCTAACGCGGGCCTGTACTTACCCAGCCTCTATCGGTACGAACGGGATAGTGCGGCTCTCATTACGGCAGTCTCGATGAAGTCAGATCTTAAAGTCGACCTCCAATCTTTTTTGGAAGAGTACGAGAAAGCTCAGCACATTAAGTTTTCTGATGATCAGCGGAAAACCGTTGAGATGTTGGGGCAACATAGGGTCCTGGTTATAGCGGGCCTTCCCGGAACGGGTAAGACAACGGTCCTTCGTGCTAGCGTTCGACTGTTTGAAGAGGCTAAGTTGAGCTTTGCCCTGATGGCTCCTACGGGTATTGCGGCTAAGAGACTGAGTACCGTGACGGGTCAGCCAGCTAGCACGGTACATCGTCTCTTGCGTTATGACGGGGAGTCTTGGGTTCGTAACGCTAATAACAGGTTCGTGGTGGATGCCATAATTTTGGATGAAGCAAGCATGTTGGATCAGGAACTCCTGTATAGGCTCCTGTCTGCCCTGCGTCCTGAGACCAGGCTAGTCTTTGTGGGGGATGATGCACAGCTGCCCTCAGTAGGTCCTGGGAATGTTCTCAGGGAGCTACTTGATTGCGACAAGATCCCTCATGTCCGTCTTACCAAGATATTCCGTCAAGCGGCTAAGGGGGAGATCATCACAAATTCCCACAGGATCTATTCGGGCCAATTGCCAGATCTTGATGATAAAGATCCTAAGTCAGAATTCCGATTTATCCGTTGTTCTGACGAGCATAAGATTGCTGAGTTGATCGTTAAGATGGCGGTCAAGCTAAAGAGTCAGGGGGTGAATTTTCAGGTCTTGTCTCCTAGGCATGACGGAGTGGTAGGGGTCATAGCCCTGAATGAACTCTTGAGGGATGCTTTGAATCCTGAAGGCCCTATGGAGTGGAGTCGAGGCAAAATCAAGTTCCGCAAGGGTGATCGTCTGATGATAGTCCAGAACGATTATAAACTAGAAGTATACAATGGTGACGTAGGGAAGCTCTCTGAGATAGGTAAGAGCAACCTGCTCGTAAAAATTCACGGCACGGGAGGGTCCCTGGATAGGGATGTCCCGTTTGACGTAGACACAGCTATGTCAAAGCTCCGGCTGGCTTATGCCATCACGGCTCACAAGAGTCAGGGCAGCGAATTTGATACGATCATTATGCCTATCACACGATCACAAGGCCAACTACTGCAACGCAACCTTCTCTATACTGCCATTACGAGGGCAAGGAAGCGAGTGTGGCTCATTGGGGAAGATCTGGCAGTCCAGCGGGCCGTAGAGAACAATAAGGTGGTCAGGCGGAACACCATTTTCTCTAAGGCTCTGACGGCCAGCAGTTTGCTTGGTGTAGATCCGGAGCATGGACCAGTCTCAGGTTGATGCGATATACGGCGAGTTAGAGAGTTTGATAATAGAGCTAGCCCCTGACCCTTTCAGCAAGGGTCCTCAGTATCTCCAGGACCTGATATCTAAGACTCGCGGGTATCTTAATAAGACAAGCCTGATTCTTCAGAAGGTGCTGCGTGAACAGCATGCGCTAGAGCGCAACCTGACGGCTCTTGAAGCGGCTTTCGAGGTTAGCTCGGATTGCCTACTAGCTGAAGATCACAACGTGTCTTCTTTGCCCAGCATTGAAGACCGACGGGCCAAGATCAATATCCTTTTGAAGGACGAAAAGGCTGAGATTCAGAAGCAGAAGAAACTGTTGCGAGAGCTTAGCTTTGTCGAGAAGGTAGTCAAGCATCGACATAAGGAGCTGGACAATACGATGTCGGCTATCCGGATGCAGAAGAGCTTGGTTGATTCCGAGGTGCATTCAGGCAGTTTTTATGGGGACGAGAGTGATGTCTCCCGTAACAAGAAAAGGACCCGGCCTCAAATTGGCGTTACGGAAGATGCCGACACGCTGGATGAGGAGGAGGGAACGAATAGCCTCTTGGCTGAAATCCTGTCTGAGCCGACTATGGTTGTGGCGGATGCTCAGGAACCCGATGATGATGACCCATTCGGCCTAAATGAGGTACAGGTAGTGGCACCATCTGAGGTACCGCCCCAATCTTCTGAAGATGACCCGGACATAGCCAGGTTTCTCGACGGTGTTGCAGCCAAGCCGGCCGATCCTGAGTCTCCAGCCCTTTGTGACCAGGACGATCTTTTTGATCTTTTTGATCAGCTTTGATCGGATCTGCTTGGTGTAGATCTTGGTCGAAGCGTTGAAACCTCCTATTTCTCGATACGAGACCAGTGGTGTTGACGTTCCCTAAACCAAGTGCTCGAGCACCTAAACAAAGAAAGCCCTATATTATGTCTGATGTATTAGATTCAATGGATGACTACGATGATAGCGACGTAGGTCTTGCTCCTGAGGAAAAGAAGTATGCAAAGTCCGGCAACCTCGATTGGTTCAAGGGCGAGAAGGGTTTCAACTATCGCGCTTCTATCGTTTACTTCAACTCTCTAGACACGTCCATTATTAAGGCCATGCAAGCCAAGGCCCGGAAGGATGGTAAAGCACTGGATAAGGATGCTGTCCGGGCTAAGATCAAGGAAGTGCTGGCAAAGCGGGCGGAAGAGTTGTCCAAGCCGGTTGATGCCTTGGCTGAACACGAGAAGCTAGACATTACCAATGTCCGGTTCAAAAGGCTTGAAGCGTACTATAAGGAGGGCGTAGGATACGCCCTTTCTAGACTTGGTAAAGATGGTCCAGAGGCTGACGCTATTTGGAATCAGCTGGGTGATGTTAAAGTCTACTTCACGACGCTCCTGCTCATGTATCGTTGTTCTCGTGACGGCGAGATGCTCAAGGGTCAGGAAGGTCAATTTGATCTAATACCTTGGCGCTTTGGCGCTAAGGTATACGAGACATTGCATAAGAGGTCCGCGTCGCTTCGGGACAACAAGCTGTCTATTGCAAGTCAAGACTTGATGTTGACCTGCGGTAACCGTGAGTTCCAGCACTTCGATGTTGATGGCTGTGGTCCTTCGATTTGGCAGAAAGATCGCAAGGCTGGTTTTGCTAACGTGCTGGCTAAAGCGCTACCTCTCTATTCTAAACTGGTTCCGTTCCGAGAGATGTCGACCTCGGACCTCCGGATCAAGCTTGGTATTAGCAGTGGGGACTCAAGCTCCGATCAGGGTGTCGGGTCTGATGAGGATATCACAAACATTATCGACAGCATGTGATCTGAACACCTAGATGATTACCCTAGGCATCGATCCTTCTCTCACTGGATTCGGTTGGTGTGTCCACGACTCAGCAGCTCTCGGTGTTAAAAGGATCCTTGCTTCGGGGGTCATTTCGACTCGATCTTCAGAAGTATATGTTACTCGCTATATAGCTCTCCGATCTACCCTGGCAGCTTTATTGGATCACTATCCGGTCGAAGCTGTGGGGGTCGAATCTCCTCCCTACGGAGAGCTTTTTAGTGAAGGGCTGTATGCCCTATTTGTCTACGTCAATGAGGCTATCTACGTCTCTCGGAAGAACGTAGTCTACTTCGACCCGTCTACACTGAAGATGCTGGCCAAGATGGACCCTAAGATCCGTAGGGGTGCCATGGATAAGCCTGACATGGTAGCGGCGGCCAAAGCAGAAGTAGGGGTGAAGCTCAACCATAATATTGCGGATGCCTACATTATAGGTCGTTCGGCGGCTCGATTTTGGGAGTTGGAGTCCGGTGTATTAACCCAAGACGAGTTAACACCAGCTGAGCTGAGATCCTTCAGCCGGACCCACACTTTCTCCAAAGGGCATAGAGCAGGACAGACAGTTCGAGATGGTTTGATTTTCCGAGAGAACGACAGATTTTTCAAGTTTTCCCAGAGACCGCTCCAGGTTGATGAAGAGGAGTACAGGATATGGCTATGTCAAAAAGGTTCCAAAGTTCTGACGCAGAAAGCGGGGGTAGCTCCCCCGGCCAAGAAACCGAAAAGGAAGTAGTGATGCCCGTTAAAAAAGTGGAAGTTGTGCAAGACACGAAGCCTGAGGCAGCTAAGCTAGCGAAGCCTGAGGCAGCTAAGGTAGCGAAGCCTGAGGCTAAAAAGGCTTCAGTCAGTGCCGCCGATATAGAGACTAGCAAGAGGCTCCAGGCCGCCCGAGCGTCTATCTTCAAGCACACGGGAAAAAAGGACGTGGAGGTCACCAAGACGTCTATGCCTCACGTTAGTTCAGGCAGCTTCCTTCTGGATTATCTGATTGGGGGGGTGCTCGCTGAAGACGGTAAGGCACCTCTGTGTCCGGGGTATCCTAGACGCCATCTGACTGAGGTCTACGGGGCTGAAGCGTCAGGCAAGACCACAGCAGCCTTGGAGGCGGTAGCCGCGGTCCAGCAGCTTCCTGGAGGCTCTGCCATGTATCTGGATTTTGAGCACAGCTTGACCCAAAAGTATGCTCGTTCGATTGGGGTCTCGTTCAGCCCTGACAAGCTCCTGTTATTTCAACCGGACACGATGGAAGACGGTTGGAAGATGTTTCTGGTTGGTTTGAAGGCGGGCGTGGACATTATCGTAATTGACTCTGTTGCCGCGATGACTCCTAGGGATGAGCTAGATAAGGACCTAGATAAAGCGGCAAAGGTTGGGGCTCAAGCAAGCAACCTGAGCAGTAATTTGAAGAAGGTCATTTCGTGGTTAGACAATCCTAAGATTTCGTCAAACCCCAAAGGGACGGCGGTGGTCCTGATCAATCAGACTCGTGCCGTGATCAACACAAATGGGCCCGCTCGCGGGGATAATGAGAGCACGGCCGGTGGTAAGGCACTCAAGTTCTATTGTTTCCTCAGGATCAAGTTTACCAAGATCCGAGGAGAGTTCTTGAAGCGTAAAAACCCTGTTACAGGCAAGGAACAGAGCTATCAGTACGGTAACCACACTCAAGCCAAGATCGTGAAGTCCAAGGTTGACGGCACCTCGGGCCACACTACCGACATATTTATCAGGTACGGGCAAGGCATTGATGATTACTACAGCCTTCTGGAAGCTGCGGTCGCGACTAAGGTGGTTCGCAGGAACGGCGCTATCAACGCCTACGGCACATACCAGGCTCCCAGTAAAGACAAGTTCCGGGATATCTTAGTCAAAAATCCTTCCTTGTTTGAGGAGATCAAGCAGAAGACTCTTGCAGCTATTCGTGCGGATAAAGGTGAGCCGGATCAGTCTGAGAATGAAATCGAAGACATGATGGGTACTATGTTTGGGGACGAGGATGCATCTGACGAGGATGCATCTGAAGATACCGTGGGTACCGCTATGGAATCGGAGATCGAAGCAGAAGACTTTACGCAGGCGGACGCAAGTGATCAAGAAAGTGGCGCTGAAGGATGATCGAACTGGAAGTTCAAGACTTCCAGTCTATCCGTCATGCCTCAATGACGGTGAGTGGATTTGCGGCCATTGTTGGCAAGTCCAATATAGGCAAGAGTGCTATTGTCCGAGCGGCCCAGTATGCCTTGACGGGGGAAGTAGGGACGGACTTCGTCAGGCACGGGCCTAAGTGTGAGCGGAAGGTTAAGGGTACGAAGGAGTGCAAGTGTTTCAGCAAAGTCCGAATCCTGACATCCCAGGTGGAGGTCACCTGGGAGAAGGGGGATAGCGTTAATCGCTATACCGTGGTTCGTGATGGATCTAAGCCTGAGGTCTATGACGGCCTGAAACGAGGCACTCCGGACTTTCTCAAACCTGCTTTTCAGCTTGTCAAGGTAGGGTCAGGCAATGAATTGATCCAGATACCGGATCAATTCGAGCCTATATTTCTTCTCAATCAATCAGGTGTCGCGGTAGCGGACGTCCTGAGTGACGTGGCCAGGTTGGATGCTATCAATAAGGCGATGGGGGAGGCCAATAAAGACAGACGCGACGCTACAGCCAAGGCGAAGGTTCGTGAAGGGGACGTCAAGTCTTTGAAGGCTTCCCTGACTCAGTATGATGGTTTAGACGATGTCCCGGTTGACGCGTTGGTAGGGACCCTGAAGTCATTGGAAACCAAGAAGAAAAAGCAGGATCAGGTAGGAGGATTTTTAGATCGATTAGGCAGCTTAGCCCTGACTCTAGTTAGTCTCGACACCACACTGAAGCCAGCCCTCCCCGACAATGACCTGCTCTGCTCTGCTCGGGATCAGTTAGTCAAAGCTTCACGATTCTGGGATTCTTTGAGTGAGAAGGTTCCGGTTATTCGAGCCCTGATGGAAGTAACCAAGGTAGAGGTTCCGGACGAGAACCCTGTCCGTCCTTGCTCAGACCTTCTGGTTCAAGTCGAGAGCTTTCTCAAGAGCTTAGATTCTGTAGAACAAGCCCACAAGTCATTGTCCTCGGTTGATGACACTTCCTTACCTGAATGGTCAGACTTAAGCCTTGTTTACTCAAAGCTCCTGACTACTGCCAAGTATAGTCACTCTCTAGAGGCTATCGAAACAGCTCTCAGCAAGTCTCCAGAAGTAGGAGACTTACCTGATATGGATTTGCTGGGCAAAAAGGTTTCAGAGTTAAGCTCATGTCAGCGTTTACTAGACAGTTTGGTTTCGGTAGCTGGATCAATCCGCGACCTTTCCGCGGCTGTTAAGGTAGTGGAAGCGGATGAAACTGAGGCACTAACTCAATTAGAGGCCCTAGGCTCTTGCCCTACTTGCAGTCAGCCCTTGAGCAAGAACCATAAGCTTCACTTGGAGACCCGATGATATCTTTCATATTCCGCACCGATGTGCATGTGTCGGATAAGAGCCCCGTTTCTTGGAAAGGGGACTATAATGCTGAAATCTTTGAGAGCCTGCGTCAGATCGGAGACCTGGCTCGTGAGCATCAGGTTACGGCAGTCCTGGACGGAGGTGACTACTTTCATGTAAAAACACCTTCACGCAATTCACACGGACTCATCATTGCTACGGGGCTTGTACATAAGGAGTATCCTTGCCCTGTCTACTCTATCGAGGGTAATCATGACCTGACTGGGAATAACTTGGCTACTGTGGACACGCAACCGCTCGGCGTGCTCTATGTGTCAGGGATATTTAAACACCTTCAGGAAGAGGTTTTCGAATCGGACGGTCTTAGGGTGAGGGTCGTGGGAGTCCCTTACAGCCTTTCCCGAGACTTAGATCAGATCCAAGCAATCCGAAAAAAACCCGGTGACGACTTCTTGATAGCTATCGTGCACGCCTTAGCATCGGAGAACCCCCCCGCCCACGTAGAGGAATTTTTTGGTGAAGCCGTCTTTAGATACCAGCATCTTGTTTATGACCAGGGACCGGACCTGTTCGCTTTCGGACATTGGCACCGAGATCAGGGAGTAGTGCAGATCGAAGACCGCTTCTTTGTCAATCAGGGTGCCGTGTCCCGCGGGTCTTTGACCAAAGAGAATACCGAACGGATTCCCAAGGTTTCGTTGATCCAGATCACCAAGGAAGACGGTATTTCTGTGCGGGTCTTACCTTTGAAGGTAGCCCCGGCTGAGGAAGTTTACGATTTTGAACGCAAGGAGCGTCAGGAGAAGGAGAGTTCGATCATCGAACAATTCGTAAGCCAGCTAGAATCTGACCTTCAAATTGATCCTGACCAGGACATAGAGGCCGGTGTAGCTTCAATGAACTTTGCTCCAGAGGTTCGGTCCCGAGCCTTGGCGTACTTGGAGCGAGCAAGAGGTTAAAATGTTCTTATCCTATTCGGGTTTCAAACAGTACCAAAAATGCAATTTCGCATATTGGAACAGCTACATCAACAACACAGTCTTAAGCGAACCTAATGACCGTCTGGGTTCCATTTACGGGACCATAGTCGGGAAGATCTTTGAGACATTCTACGCTACGCAGGCTTGGAAGCAGCTGGATCCTCAGAAGTTCTTGTTAGACCTGGTGGATGAAATCGTGTCATCTGTGATCCGTGAGGAGACGTCCGATAAGGGTCACAAGAAGGCTGGTGTCTTGATGTGGAAGGGCACGGGACCCGGTCAGAATCCTGCGGGCATGTATACGGACAGGGCTGAGTTGACTGAAGACGTGAATGCCGGTGTTATCCGAGGCTTGAGGATTATCAAGTACCATCGTTTAGTAGGACCTCGCACGGACGCTGAGTTGAAACTCGATTATGAGTTTGAGGGTAACAAGTATGGCGGCCGTGCAGACTTTGTTATCCAGAGATTGAAGCCATTTTCTGACCTCCTGATCGTGGACGGGAAGGGGTCTAAGCACTTGGGCAGGTACGTAGATCCCCAACAGCTCAAGTGGTACGGGATGCTTTTCTGGCTGCATGCCCTTGAGAAAGGGGGTCCCCTAATTCCGGATAAGACAGCGTTCCTTTACTGGAAGGCTGAACCAGAGAAAGCTATGGATTGGCTGACCTTCTCTCAGGATGACTTTAAGGGGTTTTTTGAGGAGGTCCAAGACACGGTTAAAGAGATCATTAAATTTGAAAAAATGGTACTCCCGAATTCTCCTGTAGCTGCGGCTAGAGGTGTATTCAAACCGAAGGCCAACGAAGATAATTGTAGATTCTGTCCCTACTCTTCGGGGTGTCCACAAGGAGCCAAAGTTAAGGCTCAAATTGAAACTCAAGCCCAAGTCAAAAGAGACCGTAAATCATGACAACATCTTCTCTAGATCAGATCAAAATAAAAGTCGAAGACCTGGACAAACGATTCAGAGCTGCTTCAGCTAAGAAGTCTAACCTGAGTGGTCTTCTCCAAGCTAAGAAGGAGGAGCTGGCATCCTTGAAAAAAGAGATTGAGGATGCTGGGCTTGATCCAAAAAAACTGAAGGACAAGCGGGACGAACTGCAAACTGAAGTCTTGACTTTGATTGAGGACTTCGACAAGCGATTGACCCAAGTTGAAGTAGCGTTCGCTACCTTCGAGAAAAAGTAAAAGGAGTCTATATGAAAATCAGGTTAGACCTATCGAACTTTAACGAAGCTCTGAGCTTTGCATCTACTGTCAAGCCAGTTAATCAGGCAGGGGACAGCGCGTACCTTTTCACAGTGAACGACGGAAGGTGCTTCATCCATTCTCAGGGAGCACATGACTATGTTCGCACGGAGGTGCGGGTCTTAGCTATAGACGATGAGTCAAAGAAGTCCCCTCAAATGTTTGCCTACCCGGCAGATCGTGTTGCCGCCCTGAAGTTTCTGGACGGTTGGATTGAGATCGCGACGGGGGTAGACGAAGGACGACATTGGCTAAATTACCTCACGGAGAGCGGGGCTAAGTCGAGCAGGTCTACTCTTGATCCGACATCTTTCAACACTTTGGATCGGGCATTAAAGGAAGCCACGGGGGAATACTTGTTCCCCACCATCCTCCTGAAAGAAGGCCTCTCTACCACTTCCGGCTATGCCCTAACTAACCCGTCCGATCAGGAGTCGCCTAATACCACGGTTCAGATTTTCGACACTAGCGATAAGGATTGGGCCAAGGGTGACGGAACGATGTATGCCGCGGATGGTCAAAGGGCGTGCTACTTTTATAGCCCTGAATTTGAAGGTAAGGGGCTTGCTGTACACATCAAACACATGCCCCACTTGATGTCCTTTCTTGGTAAGTGTCAAAGCCAGGTTAAGATCAAGATCGGCACGACCATGACCTTTGTAGTAGACCAGGTCAAAAGTCCTGACGGTACCGAGACCAGTGACGGAGCTGTATTTGGCTGGGTTAACCGAACTAAGACCCACCCTAAGTACAGGTACTACCCAGCCAAGCTTGATAAGGTGCGTTTGATCGTCCCTAGGGATCATGTATTGAAGACCCTTCGGCATCTTATGAGTGAGATGAAAGATCGGGCTAAGATCAGAGTAATCTACGATAACCCGAACCTGAGGTTTGTATCAGCTGTAAGCAAAGAAGCCGTCGAGAGCGCTTCCGTGGTTTGCGATCCTCAGTCTTTGGGTGAAGGTCTTAACTCAGGTGAGGCTTTTGACGCCAACGTGGATATCAAGGCTTTCATTGGCCTCTTTGATTCTTGCCGTGATTATAATGTGGAGTTGCGTGTCGCGTCCGCGGAGAACAATGGTGAGATGAAGCATCTGTTTAGGACAATTGCTCGGAGTCTTATCGGAGATAGTGGTAAGTCTTATGTCTCAACTGAGGACGCTAAGGAGCCCTGCTACGAATGTCTAGTTACGCACTTCATAACCTCGATGGCCTAAAGTCTAGGTTGGAGTCGGTTCTGACGACTCGCACCCGTGTATCAACTCTTAGGGATCAGGTTGCTCAGGATCTGATCCTTAAGGAGAAGGAGGTGGTGCACTTGGCCTCTGAGATTGAGGTGATTGCTAAAGTAGTCGAATTATTTCGGGTCCTGATGGATCAGCTGGTTGAGAAGCAGGTCAAGATCGTAGAGCGGTTGGGGACTGAAGGTCTCCAGACCGTATTTCCTGATCAGGACCTGAGTCTAGAGGCTGACGTAGACCCTAAGTACAATAAGATCGCGGTAGACTTCTTCTTTAGGAGCGGTACAAAAGGGCAGGCTGGATCGTTTAGAGGACGTCCCCTAGAGGCCTTTGGCGGAGGTCCTTCGAGTGTGGTGTCTCTGATCTTGAGAGTCATGACGGTGATGCGTCTGAAACTCTGGCCCTTGCTGATCCTGGACGAATCCCTGGCGGCCGTCTCGGATGATTACATAGACCTTACAGGCCAGTTTATCCGGGCTTTAGCGGAGAAGCTGAACTTCGATATCTTGCTAGTAACACACAAGCAAGCTTTCCTAGATCATGCCCACACGGCATTCCGGTGTATATCCGAGGGCGAGCCTGACGGGTCATCGCATGTATCACTGAGGAAAATGTCGTGAAAGACAGAGACGTGATTGAAGACAGGGTTCAGAAGTTGATCGACACGGAGCGGGATTCCCGCCTTGTGGAGAGCACGAGACGGCTTCCTCATAGGTGCGTCTACAACCATAGACAGGCCCTAGATATCCGTAAGACTTCCTTAGGAGAGCCCAACCAGGATTACAATAATGTCTCCCGGACAAGGCAGACTATTGGTCTGTGTATGTATGGATCTGAGGACGCTGAAACTTGGCTTGGCAATATCTGCGAGGACCCTATCGATGCTCAACGATGCCCCCTCTTCGTGCCTCAGCACGAAAGACAAGTCATTCTTGATCAGTTTTACCAAGATCTCCAAGAACCTCTTTGGGTCAGTTCCAATATGCCCGAGCTAGCTGCTTTGCTTTGGGTCCTGGACCAGCATGCCCTGCCTAAAATGAATTGGTTTTCCCGGGTCGTCAACTCGTTACGCCGCTACCGACTAGAAGCTCTCCAACCTCATGTGGACCCCGCGCGCTTGCTGCCCGGCGACCCGTGAGAGTTTCGGTCTTAGAGAGATTGCTGCATTCTGACCGACATCGTCGGAAAATGGGGCATGAGTTAGGCACCTTCACACCCCCGGTAATGATCAAGTTCCCGAGTGAGGTCGACCAGGGCCCCTGGATAACATCTAATACCAAGGGCAGACTGGTCCTCACTCGTAGGGACCAGGATGGCTTGATAGGGCAGGCTTTTACCGAATGCCCCCTGGAGCAGGAGGATGCAATCCTTTTGGAATTGTTCCAGACCATCGTTAGCTTCAGAAATAATTTTAAGTGGGGTAATGTGTGTCCTACCATCGAAGAGGCATCTAACAGGATGGTCCAGTTTGGGTTGGAGCCCCGAACTCTGATTGTACCTTTCTGCACCCTGAATGAGATCGTAGGCCTGGATCTGAGCCCAGAAGAGGCCGAGATGCTGACCCTGACTAAGGGCTGTGTGGCTGAGGTCGAGGGTGTTCGCGTATTATCAGCTAGGGAAGCCCTGCCCGCTGGTCACGCCATTTTAGGCACTCTCCCTGCCCTAGTAGGGATGTACACCCGGATATACGATCATTTGGCCCTGACCTTCACCCAAGCCAATAAGGCTATCATACTGGTATCCCCGAATGTGGCTAGATGACCTGATTTCAGCAGCGAATGAAGGGTTGACGGGGGACCGTGAGTTAGAGGCTTTATGGTCTCGTGGGTGTTCCGATGAACAGATCTCCGGGTATCAGGTTGGGTACCTGACAGGGCTACCTCAGGGTATCCCGTATCCTGATGAGTTTCTGGCCTGGGCTAGATCCGATAATAAACTTGACGATGTGTTCACATTCCCCTTGACGAATTGTCTAGGACAGGTGAAAGGTGTGCAGTTTCGCCATGTTGACCGAAAGGCTAAGGGTTACACGGACTACCTTACGGCTAAGGATGAACCGGTCTTCTTTGGTTTTGCTCAAGCGATGCCAGCCATGTGGGCTACGCAAAAAATCTGTCTAGTTGAGGGTGCGTTCGATCTTTTCCCAATTCAGCGTGTGTTTCCCTTCACGGTTCCGACCATGACATCTAACGTATCGAGCACATTTTTCAGATTCCTTAAGCGAAATGTCCGTGAGGTGTGGTTTGGGTACGATATGGACTCCGCAGGAAGGAAAGGCGCGTTCGACTTTGCTAAGAAGCATGGACGAGATTTTTCAAAAGTGAAGATCCCTCAATTTCCTCAGGTGAAATTTTTAGATGGCAGAAGAGCAAAAGATCCTTCTGACCTTTGGGAGGTCATGGGTGATGAGCGAGTCGGTGTATATCTTAGAGCTGCATTTGAGCGGCGTTAATTAAGGAGCGGTCTAGAAATGCCTAAAGAATGGACATATGCGGATGATTCGGTTGGAGTTATTGCCGGGGGTTTGATCCCTAACTTTCACGCGGAGCTGGCGACGGCGCGCTTCAAATATATCTTTGTCAGCGAGGCATCCCTTAAAGGCGGGTTGGAAGTCGCTGGCCGCGCCAAGAAGATCACGGGATTTATGGAGTGGGTTATTGAATGCGACTTTTTGATCGAGGTCGCGTTAGATAAGTGGAATGAGTTGGATTCGCCACAGAGGACTGCTTTAGTAGATCACTTGCTTGAACGATGTTCTGGTGAGGAAGATGAGAAATCAGGAGAAATGCGCTGGAAGATCCGGGACCCTGATGTGCAGGAGTTCTCCTCGATTTTGGATCGTCATGGTGCCTGGCATGATGGTTTGGCTGGTTTTGTCAGTATTGCTAAAAAGGTAGACTTGACCGGATTTGATGATGCGGATGAAAACTTGAATGTGATTAGTCAGGTCCAACAGGTAGAAGACCCCCTTTCAGAAGTCTGATATATGTGGGATGTCCGATACAGACCCCTGCGTTTTGATGACGTGCTGGGTCAGGATGGGGCCGTTCAGGTTTTGAAAGCCAGGCTGTCCAAAGGGACGGCCCTGGATACCTCCTATATTTTCAGTGGGGGTCATGGCCAAGGTAAGACCACCCTGGCTCGCATACTGGGTCGAGCTATGCTGTGTCAGAATCTGACACCTGAAGCCGAGCCATGTAATCAGTGTGAAAACTGTAAGGACGCCTTAAACGAAACTGCCCCCGCGCTCTCTGAGATGGATGCGGCATCTAGAGGTACTGTAGACGCCGCCAGAGAGATCGTAGACAAGCTCTCGTTCATGGTTGAGGGTGCGTCTAAAAGAATTTACATCTTTGACGAGGCTCATCGAATGAGTCGGGACGCTCAAGATGTTCTGCTGAAGCCCTTAGAGGATAAGCGTTTAGTAGGCATTTTCTGCACGACTGAGCCTGATAAGATCCGGGGACCTATCAGGTCTAGGTGCGAGGAGTACCCAATCCGGAAAATCACTCGTGAGCATATCTTGGATCGCATGAAGCGTGTCCTGTCCCGTGAGAACGTGGAGTACGAGGACGATGCCGTGATGACTGTCATCGATTATTTCGGAGGCCATGTCCGAGATATCCTGAATAAATTGGAGATGGTTGCCCAACTGGGGCCTATTTCGATTCAAGCTGTTAGAGATCACTTGAATCTTTCAGTCATTTCAACATACTATGAGATTCTGCTGGCTTTAGGCGATCCTACTGTGTCGGTACCCCTTACCGACACGGCATGTGACCTAGTAGGGCCGGAGGAGGTAGCGGAAGGCTTGGCTGAAGCGGCCATGAGTTCGTACCGACTGGCGCACGGGATGTTTGCTGAATTCACACACGTAGACCGAGTCCTGGCCCAAAAGGTTCACGCCATTTACGGGGATCACGTGATCAAGCTCTCGGAGTATTTTTTAAGATCATACCGAACCTCTAAAATCTCACTCCTGAGTGACATTATCGCATGTAGCTCAGGCATTCCGACCCTTCCAGCCTCAGCAGTAACACAACCTCCTGTCGTGCTCCAGGCCCCGCTGGCACACACCACTACTCAAGCAATCCAGGTCCCGGCTCAGGTCCCGGCTCAGGCTTTGCCTCAGGTCCCGGCTCAGGCAAAGTCTGGCGCGGGTAATAAGGGTTCAGGCGATAGCCGAGCCCTGACCTCCATTGATGAATTCGGAATAGCGCCTAAGGCACCACGCAGCGGGTCTGAGACGAACGCAAAGCCTTTGCGCGGCCCTAAAGAGTTATTTCTCACACCAGAGGAATTTCGAATCAAGTTTTTGATTCAAAGCTCTAAACTCCTGGGGCATAGCTAATGGGTGAGTGGATCGTAGTGGAGCTAACCCCTCGGGGTGAGCATGACGACCCCGACCAGGTTAAGCGAGCTATCTTGCGTACCCTCAAGGGTGCTGAGGTTTTCGTTCCCGCCTGTGTCACGATGGTGGGTCAGGACCGCGTGATTCACTATCTGATGGAGGGGTATTGCTTCGTTAAGTTGGATAAACGCCCTTCAGCTGACTATTTCAAGCTGGAGAATTCGAAGTACTGTCAGACTGTCCTGATCAAGCCGGGCTCGGAGAGTCGCTATCGAAGACTTTCTACCGTCCAGGATCAGGCAATCCTGCGTATGCAGGATCAGATAAAACAGCTGACAAACCAAGGCATAGGTATAGGTGACCTGGTCTGTATCACGACAGGCCCCTACAGGAGCATGACAGCTACTGTGGTGGAGGACTACCAGGACCAGGTGCAGGTTTTTATCAAGCTGCGATCTAAGCAGGCCTTGCTGACCCTGCCTCGCTCGTTCCTCACGGTGGTGGAGAGACAACCCCTGTCGTCAGCTTCGAATCGTTTGAATAATCTGAAAGATTGGACCGAGTTAGTTCAACCCATTTTTGCTTGGACTGAATCTCCGAATAGAATGCTGGAGACATTCAGTCAGTATCAGCGTATCAGCATTTTAGGTAGCTCCGCTAACAGGCTCTATGAGCTGGTCTACTTCGACCGAGTCCTGGTCAAACCAAATCAAGAACTGTCTCTCCGGACTCGTGAGCTAGCTCGATTAGTGGATTGGGACACTAGGGCCGCTCCATTACACATCTTCTATCAATTTGTCGATAATCCCAAGCATCCCGTGCGTGAGGAGACGCTGGCGCACATACAGGTGAAAGTCCTCGACTTAGCTAGGGTGGGAGGGGTCCTAGGTAGGATTCAAACACTCTGGCAGGACGTAGACAGTCTGTCTAGATCCCTGGCTCGAGAGAACAAACAGAAAGATAGTGTCATGGTTCAAAATGTGCTGGTAGATGGGCTCAACCTGGTTTTCCGCTGTTTTTACGCACCCGGGATGTCGAGTCTCCTAGATCCCTCAGGTCGGCCTACTGGGATGATCCTAGGATTCCTCAGGAGCTTAGGATCATTAAAGAAGAGGTATCCTGATGCAGTCCTACATGTGGTGTGGGACGGGTCGAATAAGAGACGTAAGGCTCAGTTCGGTGACTATAAGGGCCAGAGAAGTACACAGAGTCTAGCTGTCGTAACGGAGACTGGTGCTTTTGACCCGATTCTTTTTCTTAAAGACATCCTGCCTAACCTGGGTGTTACTCAGGCTTGGAATCCCGATGAGGAGGCCGACGACGTGATCGCGACTCTGGTGCGTGAGCCTGGTATGGCGGAGCAATCAAACGTCATTTTCTCCACCGACCGTGACTTCCTCCAGCTCGTAACCGATAATACGCAAGTCCTGCTCCCAGCTCAGGGGAGCAGGAATGAGGTCCTGCACGATCCTGACTCAGTACGTAAGGCCTGGGGCGTACCCCCGGATAAAGTGTTGGAGCTACGGGCCTTTTATGGGGATACCTCGGATAATATCCCGGGCGTCCCGCGAGTGCCAAAAAAGATATTGAAAAGTCTGGTTCAGACATTTGGTTCCGTCACGGGGGTATATAAGTCCGGCCTCTCTGGATTGACGAAGAACCAATACGAGAGGTTGCGTAATTCGGAGCCTCAGGTCAGAATCAACTACGAACTAATGACCCTCCAGGCTGTTGGTTATCACGTTACGCCTCTAGATGTAGACCCACATGGAGCAGCAGAGAAGCTGATAGCTTTAGCTATTACACCTGAGTCTCTGCTCGGATCTTTTTTGGAAGCAAGTAGGTAACGTCCAAATGAGTACTGGTTATTTAATCTCAGTAGACCCGTCAGATTTGTCGAGATTCTCGTCTCATGACGACCCTAGGTACGATGCCGAGGACGAGGATCCGGAGCTAGATGAGATCGATCTAGCCGAATCTCTGGCGAGCCTTATCCCTGACGGGGATTATGAGAGTCGGATCGTCCCTCTGCTAGATCGCATCCCAGATCGTGAGGCGGATCTAATTACACTATACGTAATTCACAAAAAGCGACAGGCCGACATTGCTACAATTTTCGGGGTAACGCAGGCTGCTGTCAGTTATAGACTGGCCCGAGGGATTCAACGTTTGAGATTTCTCCTCCGTATACCTCAGGTACTGGAGGAGGATATGCGAGTCGACTTACGCTCAGTATTTCCGTGCGAGCTGACCTGCCCCAAATGCTTCTCAGTCGACGGGGTTTGTCCGATTTGCCAGGGCACTAAGAAAATATTGGTCGATGTCGAGATCCTGGTGGGTATGTGGACAACTACGTGTCAGTCCGAGGTCGCGTCAAAATTAGGACTCACTCAGGGTAGGGTCAGGCATCGATTTTTCAGGGCTGTCCAAGCTCTGGAGCTGGCATCCCAGCAGGATGAGAAACTGGTCCCTTACCATCAGATATTTACGTCCATAAGCTCGAAACACTTCAATATACTGAGGGAGGTAAAACTCCCTCAGTGGCAGGGCCGAGGAGGCGACGAGTGTTTCTGATGTGCGAGGGGTCCGGAGCCTCAGAAAGGGCCCGATCCTCTCGCGGGTCACTTTTTGTCTAAAAAAGATTCAATTTAGGGTCGGGCGCCTGAGGTCCCGGTGTAGAGTTGGATCAGGATCAAGGATCGCTCGCGATCCAGGGTCCAGCTCTTTGAAAACTCACGCTTTTTGGCAGACCAGGATCTGAGGATCATTATTGCTCGTTACGACGAGACTTCCCGCCTGTGTCACGATGGTGGGTCAGGACCGCGGATCTGAGGATCATTATTGCTCGTTACGACGAGACTTCCCGCCTGTGTCACGATGGTGGGTCAGGACCCAGGATCTGAGGATCATTATTGCTCGTTACGACGAGACCAAACTGTGAGAGCCCGGCCCTCATGGCCGCTCGGCAGGATCTGAGGATCATTATTGCTCGTTACGACGAGACGGGCTACTGCGTTATGACGCTAGGTGCACCGTGAGTGGCGGATCTGAGGATCATTATTGCTCGTTACGACGAGACTTACGCGGTTGAGGTTTATCGAAAAACCCGAGACTTACGGGATCTGAGGATCATTATTGCTCGTCAGGACCTAGACCGACGAGACCAAATAGCCTGAAACTACTTATAGTCAGACTATATGTGGAGGACTATAGTCTTTGTCGATCTCTGCTGCCAATATTAGCTCCCAAAATGTCGAGTTCAGCATCACGCTGAACGGTCGTGTGTGGCGCTGGACCACTGTCATGGATGTGTCGGGAGCCGTCCCGACATTCATGATAAAAAATATCACGACCCCATATGGGATCTTAAGGGATTCGACCCCCCTGCCTGGGGCAGTCGTGGAGGGGATGAGTGAGTCTATCCAGTCCCTCGTAGCTAATTACCGACCCTCTATCCTGGTAGGCCCTCCTAGTGCTTTGGTTTTCGTCGTCGACGAAGGACGGGGCTACAGCCTACCCCTGACCGGGCGAGTTACCAACACAGGGGTTTACGGGTCTTTGCTCAGCACGACATTGGTCGCGTCGGCTGTCTATATCCGCACGAATCCAGCCATTATACCCCACCTCGCGTCTAACCAGTCCGGTGTCTTTGACGTCTCGGTGGACTCCACAGACCTCCTGACCACGTCCAGCCCCTACTCAGGGTCCATATCGCTCCAGGACGGGTCATCGACCAATTCGCCCCAGGTACTCCCCATTACGATCACGGTGCGACCTAAGGCGGTTGTCTCGATCAGTCCAGGTCTCGTTACCTACGTCGTATCACGTCCTATTAGCGGACCCTTCCCAGCTATCGCGACTCAGCAATTTACGGTGCAGAACTCTGGGCCGTCCGGATCAGTCCTGGATTACCAGATCGCTCGCCTGACCGGACTCTCGCAGAGCTGGCTGGCTAGCTTTACTCCCGTGACAGGCACCCTGCCTGCTAGCACGGTGCAGAGTATCACGGTGCTGGTCGAGCCTGTAGAGGGTCTGATGCCCGGCATTTACGAAGAGACTTTGCGTATTAGTGGCTACAGTTTCAACGATTATGCGGATGTCATCATTCGCCTCGTAGTTACATAGGTTAGGAGCAGGCTATGCAGGACTTTAAATTTGAACACATGCAGGGATCAGGCGCCACGGGGCTAGACGCTTTTTTTGAGAACGAGCCTCAAACTATCTCGCCTTTTGGTTCGATTAAGCAAGCGTCGGCTAAACCTCAGCGAATCAGGATCGCGACCATGGTTGACATTGCAGGATTCCAAAGGATTTCGAACGAGACTCTGATCCACAAGTCTACGCAGGATCTTTGGGCCATTAAGCATGAGGGTTCTGAGTATTTTATCGAACGTCTTTTTCAAGACGGGGCAACACCGATAAAGGGCTAAATGGACAATGAGCTATTAAAATCAAGAGTCCTTGCTCGGTACCGTAACGGGGAGCCAGCATGGCACTGTGATCCTGAGACCGTCGTTAAGACTGCCTCATTAGGTCCCGCTGAGCCTGGCCAATCCGGCAAAAGGAATATCCCTAAGGATCATCCTTACGATCCTAATTCCTTGAAGCCTTTGGCAAAAACGCTCTGGGCGTCAAGCGTAAGTATGGGGCATGCCCTGACAGCATATCGCCACTTGAGTCGGCTCAAAAGCACGACTATCAGTCCGGACGGCAACTTAGGCGGGCACGGGTACATCATGCCCGTGCAGGATATTCGCAATAAGCTACATCAGGTATGCGAGACCCTTAGTGCCATCACGGACACGCTTTATGATGAGATCAATGCCCCGCATTGGAAGCCTCGCCTGGCTCAACTGGATGACAATGAGGCTGAGGACGTAGAGCGCTTTGTTGAGGAATCTAAGGGTAATATCGATGCCCCTGAGGACTTGGCGGAGGAATCAGAGCAAGAGATCGAAGAAATGAATGATGGCGGGCGGGCTAAGGATAACTCATCCGAGTTACCGGGTAGCGGAGTCGCGACACCTGAGCATAAGGATCGGCAGGAGAAGCAGGGCCGGGTTGCCGACTCGTCGGTATCTCCTGACTCCCTCTCGGGACCCCGCGTAGTCCATTTGGGTCCAGGCGAGGATCCTAATCCTCAGGATGCCTATACTAATGATGGTTGGGGCACTCCCTCAGGTCGAGATTACGATTACCCCAGTGCCTGGGATAACGACTTGGCGGATCGGGGCGCTGCATCTAAGGTCCCTGACTACCTATCAGAGCCGACCGAGACACAGGCCTGGGACTTTGGTCTGGGTTTCGGAGCACGGGGCCAGGGAGCCGGTGGGTACGAGAATCCGTCTGGAGAAGGCAATAATAAGGGCGTGTGGGGCCCCGCAAGCGGGTTACCCGGCGCTTCCGGAGACATTCTCGCTCAAGGCAAGTTGCCAGGTGACGATGACCATCCTGTTGCTCGGTCGGACTATTATCGTGGAGATCGAGGTAACTTGGTCAACACGCAATCTGTGCTCCCTGCAGTAGAGCCAGCGACGGGTCGTGCCGACCTTGATTTAGTAAATGTGAATTATATTTATGAAGACACGGCAACTCCGTATGTGAGACACGATTACAGTGCTCACGATTACAGCGCTCAAAGGGACGATAACGACAATGGCTGAACTTGGCGACCTCACTAGCTTTTTTAAAACAGGTTCTGCCGTCCAGGATCTCGACTGGCTTGATGTCGACGCAGAGCAGTATCGTGCTCAGGACACTCTGCCCAAGCAGAACCTGGATATGGTGCCTGACCTCGAGGCTCTCTGGCGTCATAAAGATGAGCCTGCTTCTAACTTCGTGCCTAATCTGGGCGAGCCCAAAACCATGGGCGACCTTTCACAGCTTCACGGGAATTTGCGGGACTTCAAAGCCTCGACTGATATTGTCAGGACGGCTCGTTTGGCGGTCATGCAATCGACGGATCCCGCTAAGATCCGTCATGCCCTGACTTCTCGCTATGACCGAGATTCTTTGATTCAGTCCAAGCAGGCCTTGTCCGAGGTTTTCACTGAACGAGGTCGTCTAGGCAAGACATATATTGCGGCAAATGATTTTCCGGATTGTGCAACTGGCCAGCAAGGTGTTGAATTTGTTCGCAAGTTTGCATCTGAGGCAAAGTTTATTTTGCCGAAAAAGGCTTGTGGCACATGCCCTCATCATAAGGTTGAGAGCGGGTCAAATCATTGTGGCGTATTCCTCAAGAAACTAGTTGAATACGACACGCCTGGCCAGATGGCGGTCCAGGCACAGAACCTGGTTCGTCTCAGGTCTGTCAAGGCCGAGAGTAAAGCCAGGGAAATCAAAGCGAGCGAGATCGTAGGCTTTCTCCGCCGTGAATTGCTGAAGGGTCGTAACGAGGCGGAGTTAGCTCAAGGTCTCAAAATCTCTTTTAGCTACCAGGACTTGAACGATACTTCGGACGTGTGGGCTCCGACATTCAAGGAAGCGGGTCTGTATGGAGCGGTATATACGACTCAGGAATCCTTTTCGGATTGTCATGAAGGGGCGGACTTCGTCCATAAGCATTCTTCGTCGATCAGGGCTGTAGTAGCGGGCACTAAGTGCGGGACTTGCTTTTTTAACAAAGCGGCTCGCTGTCTGCTGTACGGTCGACCTTTAGTTGCGTCCGCAGAGGAGCTGTACACGGAGGCAACAGTCCAGGCCGTCGTGTCTGAGCATCGTATAGCCGGCAAGCTTCCCCAGGAGGCTGCTCGCATGAGTTGGGGCAGCACTCCGGTAGAGGCTCTTCGATCTATCCATAAAGCAGCTTCAACCCCTCTAGCTAGCCTGACTCAATCCGTGCGCTCGAATATTGAGCAAGCCTTTTACGGTAATGCTCGTCCCGTTAATGCCGATGTGGACCCGATGGCGATTAAAATCGTCAAGACGGCAAGCCAGTACCTGAACGAGGGCTTGTATGGTCGAGATTTGGTCCGGGCACTCCGCCAGACATACGCCCTCGATGTCTTGTTGAAGCATGGCAGGCAGTTGAAAGCGACCATGGGCGAGGAAGGTCTGCAGGGCTTCAAATACATCGATCCTACCGTGTATGATGATTACGGTAAGGGGTGTGACCGAGTGGCAAGCTTGTATCGAAGCCGGTCCGCTATTAAGTATGCCAAGCTTGGGGACAAGTGTAGTTCGTGTGTTCATCACACACGAGTAGGCCACTGTTCTGTGCTGAACAAGACCTTGGTGTTGGAGCCTCCCTACATCGACAAGCAGGCTGAACAACAGGCTATCCTGAACTCCGGCCCGGCAATGGAGCGACCATCAGATCAAGCCCTCATGGCTAGCAACGGCCTGTCCATGATGCAGGAGTATCAGCTCCAGAATTATAACCAGGAGATCGAGTTGGCTCCAGAGCCCGTCAAGGTCGCCCAGTCCGTCATGATTGGCCGACATGAGATAAAGCTGTGAGAAGCAATCTTGCCTCAATCCGTAGGGTCGTGTTGGCGTATCGTCGTCAGGCTGATCAAATCCCAGGCGCTCGTCAGAAGGCAAAGAGTAATTCATTGCCTATCAATCGACCGAAAGGCATAGCCCCGACGGTGGTTAGGGATAATGGGGTCTCGAAGACGAAGGGAGACGACACGGTTAAGCCTCAACGTAAGGACATTCAGCCTAAGGATGTCTTCCCCGCCACTCCTAATAATACGGGAGTTTTGAGTTTGGCCCAGACGGGCCGAGATCTTTCGAAGGCGTTAGACAAGCAGATCCCCAAAGATAAGGGGTATGATGTAGTAAATAATCTATCCCAGTATCTGATCCGAACCGAAGGTAATGGTGAGTCTGGTACAGAAGAAGGTAAGTAATTATGTCTGAAAATGAAAATATAGATGTCGAGACCCCAGAAGAAGAGACCCCAGAAGAAGAGACCCCAGTAGAAGAGACCCCAGTAGAAGAGACCCCAGTTCAGGATCAACATCCTGGAATTGCAGGCATGAACGGAGGCATTATAGTTCCGCTCCATGCAGTCAATCTGCCGGTCAAACGAGGTCCAGGACGTCCTCGGAAGGTCGGCAAGAAGCCTACTACAGATGACCTGATATACCATGCCGAGATGATGCGGCAGAAGGAAGCATTCATTTTAAAAGATGAACTTGTTAAAGCTACCTCAAGTCGTCTAGAGACGTTGGAAACTTTACAAGCGGTTAAGTCTCAAATAGCGCGTGAGGCGGCGGCTCTACTCTTTGCTCGAATGGAACTTGAAAAACACGGTAAGGATACGACTCAAATATCGAGTCGAAGAATAGCTAGTCTTAGGGAAATTACGAGTATTGAGATGGAAATCAAAAGGCTCGGGGTCACGATAATCGACCTTAAGAGCGAGCGTTTCCAGAAGATCTTCACATTCTTTCTCACCACCGTGAAAGATTCAGCGGTTGAAGTCATGTCACCCGAGTTAGTCGACCTCCTGTTCAACCGTCTAGAGACGAAGTTGGAAGGTTGGGAGGAAAAGGCTCAAAACCTTTAAAGGATTGAGCCTTGGCTTCTGGAAAAAAAGGTATCTCCCATCTTGTTCGTGAGGTCGGTCAAAAGATTCGGCAAGACGGGCGAGATGAATCGGGTCGCACCGAAAATTCGGGAGGCGTAGCTGCCCCCAGGATCTTCAATGTTTTAGACTACATTGAACAGCCCTGGGGTCTGGCTATGAAGCTATACCCGGCTCAACGCTTTCTGGTCAAACTTTACTATAATTTGCCTATGGACGAGACATTGCCTGAAGATCCGAATCGCAGGATTCAGATCACGGACATGTTCAAGTCTAAGGTATTGTACGAATTTACGGAACGGGAGTATCTCTCGTATCTCTATAATGAGGGACGCTGTAACATAGGTTCTCAGGATCATGATAGGAGAGAGCTTGTGCTCGCCATCGGTCGCCGGGCAGGGAAGACGACTTTATCTGGCATTTTCGCTAGTTATGAAGTTTACCGACTCCTGAATCTATACAATCCACAAGAGACCTACGGACTTCCAAACGGCAATAGGATCCAGATTATCTCGGTCGCGACGGACAAAGAACAGGCCGGATTGCTTTTCAATGAGGTGACAAGTCATCTTGCTAAGTGTGATTACTTCAAACCATTCGTAGCCAATAACACGTTGAGTCACGTCAACTTCAGGACCCCCTACGATATTGAGAAGTTTGGCCCATCAGCCCGACAAGAGAACGGGAAGTTCGTCAGTTTCAACGGAAAAGCAAGTCTAAGGGTGACATTCAAGTCCTGTATCGCTAAGGGACTTCGTGGTGCTGGTAATATCGTGATCATCCTGGACGAGGTGGCCCACTTTCAGGATAAGGGTGCCAGTTCGGCTGAGGAGATCTACAATGCCGTAACGCCAAGCGCTGCCGCATTCTCTCGAAAGGATCTAGAGACCGGCAGGACGACCAAATTGGCTAACGGGCAGGATTCGGATGTTGAGAGCCGGATCATTCTGATTTCATCACCCCTTGGTAGGTCAGGTAAGTTCTTTGAAAAGTATGATCTGGCTATGCGGGGAGGGGATGGGTCCAATAACCTGATAGCGGTTCAGGCCCCTACTTGGGAGATCAACCCCACCATTGCTAGTTCGTATTACCGGGAGAAATATCATGAGAACCCGGTCGTGTTCATGGTGGAGCACGGGGCACAGTTTTCTGACCAAGCCCGGGGTTGGATTGAACGGGAGACGGACCTTCAAAAATGTATTGTCCCCTTGGCTCGACCCAAGCTAGCTGGTCAGCCCAGGTCTCCCCATCAGATGGGGATCGACGTAGGGCTGGTGGGAGATGGTACCGCGATAGCGATCACTCATGTTCAGCAAGATAAGATCGTGCTAGATTACCATGAGGTCTGGCAAGCAGGGGTGGATTGGCGAGATTCTAACCCACACCTCGACGGCAAGTTTTCGACCGATTACAGCAAGACCCTGAGTACCGTAGAGAGGCTGGACTTTGACGAGATCGCGGCTTGGATTCAATCCCTTACGCTCAAGTTTCTCATTACAGCCGGACTTTTTGATCGATGGAACGGTATCCCGCTTGAGCAGTCACTGCACAAGAAGGGCTTGAGGCAGTTTAAGTCTGAGTTTTTTACACGGGATAATACGAGTAAGATTTATCAGACTGCCAAGATGTTCCTGTTTGACGAGAAACTCGAATTTTACGACTACCCTATTCCTGAGAAAAATAAGGACCTAGGGGGCCGCCACTCTCCCTTGATTACTGAGTTGCTGTCCTTGCAGGCATCCCAAATCAGTAAAAATATCGTTTTAGTAGAGGCTCCTAAAAAAGCAGGGTCTCATGATGACTTGAGCGACGCCATCGTGCGGGCTATCTGGCTCTCTGCCGACGTTTTGCTGAACCAGAAGCACACGGCATACGGATCTCCCTATCGACCCGCTGTAGCGTCAGCTATGACGCCCCAAAGATATCAAATGGCCCGAGCTAGACATCATGGTTTAGGGGATCGCCGGCCTGGTGGTTCAAGAATAAGGACGAGGTAAAGTGCCATGGAGGATCCGCCCAAAGTTCCGATCATATTCGCTAATAGGGTGATTCAACAATTTGCCGATCACCTATTGGGTGGTGTTTCGATCAAACCCCGAGACTACGCACTGATGCGTTTAGTATTTCGTAAGCTCAAGGGGAACTGGCAGCTCTTGACACAGGGTGACATACAGCAACTGACATTGCTTGAGCGAGTCGTTACGGGCTGGAATAAGATGCCGGGTCGAAAGCAGGAAACCGAAGAGGTCGAGCAAGTCTGATATGGCATCCCCTGAGCAGTTCCGTACCCGTGATTGTGTCGTCTTAGTTAAAGGCGACACATATCCCGTGACTGTCAGCGAAGCCATGGCATCGGCAGGTTGGCGTGGTGGGCAAGGTGTCAGATGGACTGCTTCTGTAAAAGACGAATTCCTAGTCGGGTATGGAGACGGATCCTACGGCGGTTTTATCCTATGGGGATCGGATGAGACATCGGACCGGTTTACGTCCATTACAATGAACCAGCCATCCTACCGGTTTGCCGTTCAGGCAGTTGGGTCTTGGCTATTTATGACCACTACCTACGAGCGTCACACGTATGCATCTAGGCAATCAGGCCCTCTGGTGCCAATCACGTACAGCGCCAATGATAAGCTCCTTTTCTCCCTGCGAGGATACTGGACTAATGAAAACGAGTGGAGCCTCTCAGGGGACCCTAGAGCACCCAATACTAACATTTTAGGGTATGTGGTTCAGATTCCTACCGTTATCACGGATAACTTCTTGACGATACAAACAGTGATATGACGGAGCTTCTCAGAACTAGAAACTGTACAGTCTTCTATCGAAGCGATGCTATCGCTGTTGCAGTCTCAACTACCATGTTGGCATCAGGTTGGGCTGGAGGACAGGGAGTCCAGTGGGTAGACTCGCCTATAGACGCATTTCAGGTTTCGTATTCAGACGGTATATTCTCAGGCTTTCTCTTATGGGGATCAGCCGAGTCATCAGATCAATATGTTTCATTCACAGGTAGCCACGTTGAGTATGGATTTGGAGTTTTGTGTTCCGGGTCATGGCTTATGTCCACCGATACCTACGAGCGTCACACGTATGCATCTAGGCAATCAGGCCCTCTGGTGCCTATTACATATGTTGAAGGCGATAAGCTCCTTTTCTCCTTGCGAGGATACTGGACTAAAGAGGATGAATTCACTATTTCTGGGGACCCTAGAGCACCTAACCAACACTTCTCTGGAATTGTGACACAGCGTCCCAGCGCTTTGAATAGCATGTACTTAGGTGTCCAGACAACGGTGTAGCCATGCCTGAGATCATACGATCACAAGACTGTGTTGTTTTTTTCAAGGGCGATTCTGCGACCGTCACGGTTTCGACTGCCATGGTGGCATCCGGTTGGGCTGGGGGACAGGGAGTCCAGTGGGTGGGAGTCCAAGGGGATGATCGGGTAGTTACGTACAGCACGGGCCCATTTGGAGGCTTCCTCCTTTGGGGTTCGGACGAATTGGGGGACGACTATACCGCCGTGACTCGACAGCAGACGGCCTATCGTTATGCCACCATGTTCTTTGGCGGCTGCCTTATTTCTACCAGTTCGTACGAGCGGTACACGTATGCATCTAGGCAATCAGGCCCTGCGATCCCTCTTGTGTACAGTCCAAATGACTCCCTGTATCTGTCTCTTAGAGGTCTCTGGACCAAAGAGGACGAATTAACCCTATCTAGCAACCCCGCAGCCCCCGCTCCCGGGGTAGGGTATGTGGCTCAGCTGCCTAAGGCACAGAACCGAAATTATCTAGGCATCCAAGTTTCGATGTGAGGGTCCATGCCTGAAAGCCAACAGTCCAAAATTAATCAGCTGGAGAGCCTGCAATCCAAGGAGCAACAGGATGAGTATGCCCTCCAGTCTCAGCTTGCTCTGGTTCGAGATGCTCGACAGGAGGTCGAGAACTCCTTGGCTAAGCTGACTAGCGTGGCGGATGCCTTGCGGGACCAGGCTAGGAGGACCCGATCTGATGGTGCGGTCAGCTGGGTCACTTTCGCTAACGGGCACCTCAGGTTTGCCGGAGCATCACAGCAGGGTCTGAAAAGAACCTGCCAAGGTATGGATCGTTTACTAGACAGGGTTAAGGCAGAGAAGGAAGATCAGGAGCGTCGAGATCAGGATGAGCGGAAATGGGAAAAAGCTCGGAATACTCAAAAACAGATAGATCGCATGATTCTTCCGACTGATGATGCTTTCGATGAGCTGTATGGGAATGTAGTGTAAAATGCCTAAAAATTACTCGAACCAGCCAGAACACTCCCAGTACCTGGTCCGTACTTCAGTCCGGATGGCTCGTCCTTATGTGGCCCAGTCGTATGCCAGCAATCTGACGTACAAGGAACGCCTGGTGCGTCAGCAGTCCAAGCAGGCGTCCGGTATGGGTCAGCTGAGCGGGATGAGCGGGGGCACGATCCAAAGCTCTCAGGGTAACTTTTTTAGCCCACAGCTTTCGACGGACTTCCTCGAACTGCCTCAGAGTCTGCGGGAGCGTCGTGAAATATACCGACACTTCTATAACTCGGATGAGTTGGTAGGACAGGCACTAGATCTCCATACCGAACTACCCCTTTCTAAGGTCCGGCTGGCCGCCCCAAAGCCCCGCCATGCAGCTACAGGGTTCGTTAGCCCCGAGAGTTACGGCAAGTATATCCTGGACCGTTTTGAGAGAATGTGCCGAAAGATCAAGCTTTTCCAGAAGTTGATCACGATGGTGCACCACTACTGGCTGGACGGCGTTGCGGTGATTTTTGCGGAAGATGGAACGGTCGAAGTCCCGCCTGAGATCGGGAAGGTCCGCAAGACCCTTAAGCTATCGTTCTTGGATGAGGAAGGTAATCCTGTCGAGCGGGACAGCTCATCATGGGAGGCTAACGACGAGACTCAGGAAAAAGAACTAGAATATTACATGAAAAATTACGCAGGATGGGAGAAGCTCATCGTCCTGCCTATCGACAGAGTCAAGATATCAACCTTCAGTTATACGGATAAGTGCATCCTGGAGCTTATCCCATCGGACAAGGATAAGGTCCTGCTTGAGCAGGCCGCGAGTGGAGACCCCGCTAGCGAAAAGTTAGCTCAAGAAATTCCGCATGAAGTCAGGGACCATATTTCGAACGGACGCCTGATCCCTCTCGGGACAGATCCTGACGAGGGCAGTTTTGCCTATGTCCTGACCGGGAGTAAGAGTGCGGATGACGTGCTGGGTCAGTCTATACTGAACAGATGCTTACGCACGCTTTACTTCAGAGATAAGCTCCGTCAAGCTCAGACTTCCATCGCCAGCCGGGCCATGACTCCTAAGCGGATCGTGTGGGCTGAGGGCCTGTCTGACTCGGATGTGGATCAGCTGAGAGAACAGGTCGATCTCTCGCTAGTAGACCCTGATTATTCTATCGTGGCGAACTATGAGGTTCATTGGGAGGAAATGGGGTCACGGGATCGTCTCTTGGATCTATCGACTGAGTATGAGCAGACGGAGCGTCGTCTCCTGGCCGGCCTGGGCGTGACTGAGAGCCTGATGTCGGGTGAGTCTCTATACTCGGGCGACAGGCTTAAGCTGGAGGTGATCAATCAGCGCTATCTGCATCTTAGAGAGATCCTGCAGGAGTACGTGGAGGAGCACCTGTTCCGTCCCGTAGCTCAGCGCATGGGTTTCGTAGAGAAAGATGAATGGGGACAAGAAGTCGTACTCTTCCCCAAATTGAGCTTTACTCGATTACCTCTCCGAGATAGTCAGGATACTTTCGACGCTCTCTACAACCTATACTCCAAGGGCTCGATATCGATTGATCTCATTTTGGAGATGTTGAATATAGACCCTAACGATACTAGGATTAAGATCGAGCGTGACATGTTTACGGTAAATGATCCGATCTTTAATGAGATCATGAGATCCATGTATAATGAAATTGGTCGTGGGCTAGCCGAGAAATCGGATGTACAAGATCGAATTATGAAGTATTTGAAACTGAAACTGAAGCCCGCGGATGATGCCGAGGGCGGTGAGGCCGAGGGCGGTGGAAGCCGGTTCTGATGCTCAGCTAGGGGTCCGGATCCGCACGACAGGGGCAGATTAGATCAAGAATCTATTTTTAGCTTTCTAAGCTTAGAATGGATCGTCACGGTACAAAAACGCATCAAGAGCGGGAACAAGAAGAAGACGAGCGTCTTGTCCGCAAGAATCCCGAGGCAAAGCCTCCCCGTCGAGATCGTCGTCGAGAGATGGTTAAGCCTGACCCTGACCCTGACCTCGACGACTCGTCAGATCGTCAGGATCGAAGCCGAAATTACAAAAAGGTAGCCCTGAGGGACAGGCTAGCTCTCCGAGTCAGATTATCCGCGGATCGAATCCCGGCCAAAAGTACTGAGACGGGGGATGTCGTGATGATCTCTCCGGACACGCTTAAGGCAAAGCCCGGAAAGTATAAGCCGGTCGATGGTGACGATGTCGAGAGTCCTCAGGACCTGAGTAAAGCTCTGCAACAGGCGGGACATGCCCTCAGAAGCATGGCGGAGCAGGACCCTAAGCTTGACCGTGCCTTAAAGAATTTCTTAAATCCTCAGTCCCAGATAGCCGGGATCGTCCACGAGAATCCCAGCTATCCAGCGGCAAATTTACTCCCAGGGGTTAAGCTGCCCGACGGGATCAAGACAGTACAGGATGTACAGAATGCTCTGAGTAAGTCGGCCCCCGCCAAGGGCAAAAAAGATCAGGCAAAAAAGCCAGTTGAAAAACAGAAGCCCGAAAGCCCTAAGAAAAAGCCCGAGAGTCCCGAGAAAAAGCCCGAGAGTCCTAAGGAGACATCCTCGGCCGAAAAGGCTGGAATCGATCCACCCGCTCGTCGGCCTGTAAATCAGGCGGAACGTCAGGCGGCCCTGAGTTCTCTGGTCAGCACATTTCCATCGGAGGTGGCGGCCAACCTGATTGCAAAAAATATGCATCCGGATGATGTGCAGTCTCTGGTCCAGACTTACCTAGCTGCCAAGAAGGTTAAGCCAAGGGATATCGATGGCGTGATCGCGAAGGCCGCTACGATATACCAGCAGGACCCAGACCAGGTCCCTCCTCCCAAGACAGGGCAGGACAGACAGGGTCAGATAGTCCCGTTTGATCAGTTGAGTCCTGATGATGGGGCTGAAGCCTATAGACAGCACCAGGTCCGGGTCGTGGCCTTGAGCCTGGCGGCTAAGGCGTTGCTGACGGATAAGCTTTCGAGCAAAGGTACCCTCACGGGACGACCTAGGGTCCCGGTCAAGCTAGCGGGCCAGCTAGCGGGCATGATCTTGAGCAAGGTACCGGAGGGGCAGGCTGCGGAGCAGGCTGTTAAGCAATATGACGATACAATATCTAGCGGGAAATTGGACCGGATTAGTGACGGGACGATCAAGAGTCTGCTGAAGTCAGTCAAGAACCATCCAGCCGCTCATGCAGCCGCGATATCGTACTTCCAGGCTAATGATTATGCAGCCGCCAGACAACAGTTTCTGAAGGGTGATGATAAGTCTATATCGGAGTGGCAGTACCCTCACGAGATAGCACAAGGTTTGAAGCGAGCGGGGCAGTTTTTTAACGAGCGTAACTCGCTCTATGGCCGTGCTGGCGAGACCCACCCATCGGCTAATTTTTTTAGAAGCAGAGTCCTGTCCCGCCTCCAAGCTCTGGAGCCAGAGAAAGCAAGCAAGGTCGCTGACTTGCTGCCTAAATTGGACAAGCAAGAGTACCGGGATTCATATAAAAAATGGGAAGTCAGCCATAAGGCGTGGCAGTCTAGCCTCAGTCGGGGTCCAGAACCTGAGAAACCCAAGAGACCCGCTGCCTTAACGGCAAAAAGTGATGACTTGTGGGATTCGATTACCGCGGGTCAAACAAAACAAGGTAGTGATTTTACTTATTCAGCATCCCTTGTGATGGGCTCTACCAAAAAAACAGCTGTCTACCATGGTATTGATCCGTATGCCTATGGTCCGCAGGCATACCCAGGATGGCTTCAACTCAAGCAACGCGACTTAGGCGAGCCAGACTTTAAGATTATCTTGGGTAAGGCTGAGGAGTGGCTTAAGTCTAGTCTTTTGTCGGTTGCAGTAGAGGGTATGGTTCCGGATGCACGCTACCGAGCCGCTCTGGATCTGGCTATTTACGATAGCGAGTATAACAGGGCTATTAATGCAACACAGTACAGCCACATCCTTGCTCGATTGGCTGGAGCACCGGTTCCTGATATAGGTCAGAATCTCCCAACAATTCAGAAGGAAGCTAGTTTCGATCATAAAGTTGAGACTCGCTACTTGGTAGCGTTTGGAGAGAGTTCTTTTAATCGAGATGTTTTGGCTGCTATTGCAGCACAACCGATCACGTTCACGGATGATTCAGGTACAATCCGTAACGCTGCATGTATTAACCCTCGTATACTCCGGACTGTTGATGTCGGAAAACAAGCTAGTCAGGGAGTCCCCGAGACTGTATTCCGTATTGATTTCCCCAAGGGTTCTGAAAAGGACACATATCGAGCCGTCGCGGCCGCGCTATCCGGATTCAGGCTGTACGCCAGCCCGAGTACTCCAGGGTATCTCCCGCGCTTTCGCTCTTTTACTTTTACTCCCCCGTCTAATGAACCCTCAAGGACCAATATGAAAGCTTCCCAAGAGATTCGAAAGTACGCCGCTCTCGTTGCCAAACTGGACTCTAAATTGGCTTTTGAAATGTTGGCTAGCGCTGACGTTGTGGCGGATGACGAGAAGAAGATGCCCTCTTGGTTGAAGGAAAAGTTTGAGGGCAAAGACGAGAAGAAAGACGAGAAGAAAGACGAGAAGAAAGAGGCAAGTCTCCGAGTGGCTTCTCTCCGTTCTTTGATTGTTCGTCAGGCGGCTTCGGTCGATTCGACGCAACGAGCCGCATGGCTACCCGTTCTCCGGGCCCTAAAAGACCTGGTCTAACCCAAAACCCCCCGATAGGAAAAGAAAAAATGACTACGAAACTGTCGGCCGTGCAATCCAAGCAGGCCAGTGAGATCCTCGGTCGAGTCGATGCTTTGGCCCGAGATATTCAGGCTAACTACAAGAGCTGGGGCATGTCTCTTGAGGGCGTCCGCCCGGTTGTCAACAACCTAGATAAGATCGCTGATGCACTCGAAGAGCGTTTCTTCGGATTAGATTCTCTTCAGCGTCGCCAGGTCGAAGTTCTGAAGCAGGCTCATGTGATTCAGCAGGATTCCGATGAGTCTTACATGGCATCCTTTAATGGCCCGTCATCTCCCAAGCAGACCGATGCTGACGAACCCTATATGTCGGCATACGCGGATGATCAGACGCAAGCAGTTCGGGCCGGCAAGTCCACGTCCGGCCGTCCTTTAGCTTAACTGTGACCAGATCGAATCGAGCCTGACAGAGGACACCACTTTGATTGACTATTGGAAATTGAGTCGGGAATTTGAGCCTGGGGACTTCGTTCAGAGGTATATCCCGAGTCGGAGCGTCAGCCTATCCCCATATGTGGGTCGCGTCACGGCGGTCCTGAAGGGGATAGGATTTCTCGACGTTCAATGGCCTTTCGGCAATGAGCGGGTCTCGCCCGAAGATGTTGTGAAGGTTAACAAGGAGTTTGCCTCGTTCCTTCCTCCAATGGTGGATTTCTCGTACTATCCTGGGTTGGAACAGCAGAGGGCTCGCCTGGCTTCCAGAACGCTTTGGGCGTCAGCCGAGCTACCTCCAGGGTTCCATAAGGAGCTGGCCCGCCTGGTGCACAAGGGGGCCAACGAAGTTCAGGCATATGACGAGCTGTGGCACAGGTACGCATCGTTCTCAGATGATGATTCAAAACTCCGGAATGAAGTTTCAAAGCTCTATCGGTTTGCCGCGAACTCACTTGAGCTTTTCTTAAGTCAGCAAGCACAGAAGACCGCGACATACTGGATGGCTCAGAATCGCACGCACCGGGCGACCAGGGCTGAGGTTAAATCAGGTTGTCCCTCGTGCCCCAAGTGCGGGACCGCAATGCGTAAAGCGACATACAAGATGGCAGAAGGGCTGAGAATCAAACTCTTTGCTTGCCCTAAAGATCTCTATCTAATTAAGCAGGCAGATATCGTGGGTCCTCAAGGAGACCCTGTATCATGGTAAAAAGTAACTTAAGATTAGCGGCAGAAAACTTTGCCTCCTGATGTGACTTGGAGATCTTAAAGGAAACCTGAACCTCATGGCTTTTTCAAAGTATGCTAATGCTGCGATAGTCCAGCCCATCGTAACGATGGCATCATGGGATCAGGTGCGATCTACATCACTCGCAATAGGATCGGCCTTTTCTCAACGAGAGGCCCGACAGGATCTTTCTCAGAAGTATGACCCCAAACAGTACATGCTCAGTCACTGTACTATCATGGCCTCAGTAGATACTGAGAATGGTCCAGGCCCGGTAGGTCGTCATGTAGAAGGAGCCTTCCAAGTAGATCGTAGATTCCACGATTACTATATTACACCCGCTACATCTAAGTTCATAAATAACAACCACGATTCATGGGAAAGGAAACTGCTTTTAAGCACTTTCCGTACTTTTATCGGGGGTCAGAACTATGTTGAGCATCTCCAAATTGCCGAGATGTCTAAGGGTAGAATCATTGATGCCGCGGCTCGGGATATCGGGGAGTCGATCTACATTGATATCTTGGTCGCGACCGAATTGAGACATAAACCTTTGGTAGCGGCAATCCAATCTAAGAAGTTGAACACGCTATCGATGGGCTGTTCAGTCGAATTCACCGTGTGTTCTCGGTGTGGTAATGCGGCAGAGGACGAGACACAGCTATGTTCTCACATTCGATACATGAAGGGAAACACCTTCATGGATGGTTTGGGTAAGACTCGCAAAGTAGCTGAACTCTGTGGTCACTCGACGAATCCCAATAGTGTTAAATTCATTGAAGCTAGTTGGGTTGCTAACCCGGCTTTCACGGGCGCTGTTTTGCGGGATATTCTGACCCCTACTGAAGTTCAGACTATCGGCCCTAGACTCCAGATGGCGTTTTCCATGCCTGTGCAGCAGGTGGATCCCACCCTTATGGCCCGAGCGGCCAGGGTATCCGGATATTCCAAGCCTTCTCAAATTTACGGTGATGATAAGGTTGTTAGAAGTGTCGGTACCCCACATCACTATCGAACACTTCTTGGGCAAGATAAGGTGGACCCAGACTTTGGTGCCGATCTAGAATCTGATCAAGATCAGGGTCAAACACAGCAGACTCCTGACATCGCAACCCCTGCACTTGAGAGTAAGCCTGACTCCCTGCAAAAGGGTATTGATGATCTGGCTGATATTCTCAAAGAGAAAGCGATGGATAAGGTTCGGGGCGAGATTTCTAAGCGTGAGCTTGAGCCCCGTGCCGACTTTTCTGAGAATCAGAACAACACGCTGGTTCATCAGGCTTCCGCTAATCCCTATTGGAAAGAGATCCTCAGGGTAGTGCAAGCCAAAGTACAGGATCCGTCCAGGTCTCGGCGTATCTTTGCCGGCCTCATTCTTTTCAAGAATGGTGGTTGGCATGCGGTTCGTGCGGCCAATTCTTTCTCAGGCCGCGAAGTACTTGGAATCTCTAGGTTTTTAGACGAATTTCAAGGATCCAGGATTGCTGGGGAAGCTCGTATCTATCGAGCCATTTTGGCAGTCGGAGGGTTCTCCCCATATACAGATGTAGATGGTTATTTAGCGGCATGTCGCCGTTTTTTCGGCCGAGACCTGACTAACTCAGAGCGTGATACTCTCATTTCCAAAGGTCATATCTATGACCTCGGGGTTTCGCGGTTCTCTTTATAGTCCATTTCAGATGAAGGTACACGGACCTGAACCCGTGACAATTAACACGGTACCTCACCACCCAAAGAGTGAGACGAAAGGTAATCCCCGTCATGCGTGAGCGTACTACTTGGAATCGCAAGCAGATTGTTAAATTAGCTGAGGACCTAGGGTCCATGAATAACCCGGAGCACGATAAGGCTCAGCCCGCGGCTGACGCTTATGATATCGGTGGCCCGTCTGAATTCGCTGAGGACGTTGCGCCCAGTGGGTGGCGAGCAGAATACAGCGGCGATGCCGTTAAGCGTAACGAGATCGGCATGCCCGAGTTTCGTAGCGACTCCTTCAAGACTGCTCAACAGGACGAGGACGAGGACGAGGACGACGACTTTCTCGAAAAGAAAGCGGATGTCTGTCTGCACATCGCTAAGAAGATGCTTCCCAAGACTGCTTCGGAACAGATGATTGAAGACCAGGCATTTGCATTTATGCACATGGCTGACTCGGATATCGTCGCTACTGCGACTCGCCTGGCTTCTCAGGAGGACGACAAAGAAGAAGAAGAAGAGGACGACAAAGAAGAGCAGAAGAAGCAGGCTCAGCAGGCTCAGGGTCAGGACGACAAAGAAGAGGACGACAAAGAAGAGGACGACAAAGAAGAGCAGAAGAAGCAGGCTCAGCAGGCTCAGGGTCAGGACGACAAAGAAGAGGACGACAAAGAAGAGCAGAAGAAGCAGGCCTCCGACATGATCGCTCAGCTCCAGCAGCAGGCTTGTGTTGCTTTGCAACAGGGTAATCAGCAACAGGCTCAACAGCTTGTCCAGCAGATGGCTCAGATTCAGCAGCAGGCCCAGCAGCAGCAGATTAGCCAGCAGCAGGCTGAACAGCAAGTACAGCAAATGCTGTCACAGGCTCACCAGCAAATGCAGGGTCAACAACAGGGTCAACAACAGGGTCAGCAACAGATGCAGGGTCAGCAACAGGGTCAGCAGCAGATGCAGGGTCAGCAGCAGATGCAGGACGTGCAGATGCAGGACGACATGCTGCTCGACCAAATGCTCCAACAGCAGGGACAGTACCCAGAGATGATGACTGCATCGGGCGATATACAGCTCGACGGTCCTTCGATGGATACCTCGGAAACACGGCTCGGGTCAGAGGATGAGGCTCTCCAGGCCCTGTTCGCTAGCCACGAGGAAGTGAAACACGCGTCGCACGCCCGTGCGCTACAATCGGGTACATCCCGTACCGCGTCGACCCGTACTGTCGGTACCCGCCCCTCCGGCGGAGTGTCTCAGTTGGGTGGCGGATCCGCAGGTTCGGCTAATGTCGAGGTGGATCGTCTACAAGGACTTTGGGCATCGGCACCAGACGTTACGAGTGTTTTCAACTCGTAATTAGTTTGGTTTACCAATCCCCTAAGATTTAAGACCCAGATGTATATTTTGATCAACCCCAGCAAACGCTAACAGGAGAAATAAGCAAATGCCTTTATCCAACGGCCAGGGCTCGGGTGATTTCCGGGAAACGTCAGCTCGTGTGCAGATCTTCTACGAGGGTATCCGTAATTCTATGGGTGTCCTCTCGGCAGACGCATTCACGCAGAACAACCCCCCAGTTGTCACCACGTCCGCAAATGTGAGCACCAGGCTCGCAGGTATTAGTAAAAAGGGTGTACTCGGTGCAAGCATCGCATTCACTCGCCCCGACGCCGGCAACGGTTTTCTCGGCGGTGCCATTCAGATCGCGTCGGCTTTCAGCGTCACGCTTAAGCCACTAGGTCTGTTTATCAATGATTCTCTCGGGAATCCTTTCGAAAACACGCCTGGTGTTGCCTCCGGCAAGGGTCCTTACCTTTGTGGACGCGGCACTGTCGGAGTGGACCTCTGGGAGACTCAGAATCAGGCTAGTGGTTCGGCGGCTGTTGTCTACGCGGCGGGCAATGTGCTCTACGCTAGCTCGAACGGTCTCATCACCAACGTGCTCGCCGATGCTTACGAGCAACAGGCTAGCTCTGGTACGGCTACCATCATCGGCATCGTTAAGGTTGCCCCGGATGCGAACAACTCGCTCATGGTTATTGATCTCCGCATCTGAGCGGAACCAAGACCTTTAACTGGGAAACCAAGGAAAAAGAAGCCATGTCACAACAAGTATCTAACGAATTAAAGCAACAGATCATTAGCGAGTATATCAAGACCGCTGCTGGCCGTGCCAAGCTCGCTAGCTCCATGATCCAGCCTCTCCGCCTTCGTCGTGATTACACGGCGGTGGGTCGTAAGACCCTGCTGGTTGAGCAGCTGCCTGATGGCGCACTCCCCATCTACGACAAAGATCCAGAAGTTACGGCATTCGTTGTTGGTGAGGAAGGCCAAAACATCGTAGCGATCCAGAAACCTCGTCGAGTGATTTTCCCATTGTTCGAGATTGCCTCGAACCCGGAAATACCCCTGACGCAGATTAAGGAACGTCGCTTCGACCTGATTGAGCGGGCCCAGGATTTGGCAAAAGCTCAGATCCAGGCAGCTGAGGACGAGCGTGTGTTCGCAGTTCTGGACAGCGTCGCTGTCTCGGGCTTCGACACGCTGCCCGGTCAGACCAACCCTGATATCGCGGTTGTGGCTCCGATCTCTCCTAGCGTCCTTGCCGACGCGTTTGCAGAGGTCGAGCGTCACGACTTGCGCGTCGCCAGAATCTATATGAACGCTACCGACTATGCGGATATCCGTAAATTCGGTCGTGACATCCTGGATATCGAGTCGCAGGCGACATTACTCAAGACCGGTCTGCAGGCGACCCTGTGGGGCGCTCAGATCATCACGTCTCGTCTGGTCCCAGCTGGGTTCGTTTACGTATGCGCCGAGGCCGATAACTTCGGCCGCTTTCCAGTGCGTACGGAACTTACCGTGCTCTCTGCGGATGATCCGAAAGCTCGCACAATCGGATTTTCCTGTTTTGAAAACGTGGGCATAGGGGTTTTCAATCCCCGTGGTCTCACCCGCCTGGTTGTAACCCGAGTCTAAGTAGGACTTAGGTTCAGACAAAGGCCACTCAGGGTTTCCTGGGTGGCCTTTTTTTT
>Ga0163144_10001874_pt1 | contig 49212 bp, 39 predicted proteins | sample OliLak19BULKMAT1_FD_123175 | JGI IMG/M metagenome (GOLD analysis project Ga0163144, IMG submission 123175) | Freshwater microbial mat bacterial communities from Lake Vanda, McMurdo Dry Valleys, Antarctica - Oligotrophic Lake LV.19.BULKMAT1 | ecosystem: Environmental > Aquatic > Freshwater >... | reverse complement strand
GGACCCGGAACCGCACCGGCGCGTCGCCCGCCGCGGCGACGGCCCGGGCGAGGACCTCGTCGGACTTCGCGGGGATCGCGACGACGACGTCGGTCGCCCCCGTGTCGCGCAGCACGCGCCCGAGGTCGTCGACGCGCCCCCGCACCGGCACGCCGTGGATCGCGCGACCGGCCTTGGCCGGGTCGTCATCGACGAAAGCGACGGGGGTCTCGAGGCCGCGCCGGCGCAACTCGCGCAGCAGGGTCTCGCCGGCGTCGCCCGCCCCGACGATCACCGTCCGCGGCCCGGTGCCGGCGGCGCGGCGCTGCGTCAGCACGCGCCGGAGGAACCGCACGCCGCCGAGCAGCAGCAGTGAGAGCACCGCGTCGATGACGAACACGGTGTGCGGGAGGTAGTTCCACCGCACGAGGAACGACGAGACCACGAAGAGCGCGAGCGACGACGCGGCGATCGCGTAGGCGAGGCGCACGAGGTCGTGCAGGCTCGCGTAGCGCCACAGCCCCCGGTTCAGGCCGAAGCCCTGGAGCGCGGCCATCCGCAGCCCGATCGCCCACGGGAGCATGACCGCGAAGTGCGGCATGTAGTCGAAGGGCGGGATCCGGGCCCCGGGGTCCACGACGACGAGGTCGGGGCTGCCGAGCCGGAGCACGAACGCGAGATAGAACGACGCCGCCGTCAGCAGCGCGTGGAGGACGAGGACGAGCGGTCGCCGGACGGCGAGCGGCAGGTTCACGACCCGCCGAGCCTCGCGACGCCGCGGGCGCGCCGACGGCCCTCCACCCCGTGGGCGAGGAGGATCGCGCCCCCCACCGCGCACGCCGCCGTCGCGCCGGCGGCCTGGGCCAGGGGCCCCACGACGAGCACCGCGAGCAGCGTGAGCACGCCGTACCGGAGGGCGACGATCCCGTGGGAGCCCGTGGCCTTCACGAGGCGCTGGTAGAGATGGTCGTGGTGGGCCTGCGACATGGGGATCCGCTGGCGCCCCTTGTGGAGCAAGGCGCCCGCGACGTCCAGGATCGACGGCAGCAGCGCCGCGCCGACGAGCACCCACGGCGCCCCGGGCACCTCGATCTGCCCCGCGGGGTCGAGCTTCGCACACGGGGCGAGCGCGATCGCGGCGCCGAGCAGGTGGGAGCCGCCGTCGCCCATGAAGATCCGCGCGGGCGGCGCGTTCCAGCCGACGAACCCGAACACCGCGGCGGCCAGCGGCACGAGCACCCCCGCCGCCGCCACCGGTTGCTCGCCGCCGGCGGCCGCGAGGATCACGATGGCCAGGGTCGCGACGATCGCGTCGCTCCCGTCCATGAAGTTGACGACGTTGATCACGGCGACGAACCACGCGACGGTGAGCGCGGCCGACACGGCCCCGGAGTTCCCGAGGGGCAGCGCGCCCCACGGGCCCCAGGCATCGACGTCGAACCGCACGTCGGCCACGAAGACCGCCAGCGCCCCGACGCCCGCCTGCAGGGCCAGCTTCACGAGCGGCGGCAGCCCGCGGCCCCGGGGCCGCAGATCGTCGACGAAGCCGACGACGAACGCCGCGGCGAGCACCAGGACGACGTGCGGCAGACACGCCCGGCTCGGGGCCTCGAGCCAGTCGAGGTCGCCCGTCGGTTGCAGCGTGCGGACGAGGAGGGCCGCAGCGAGCCCCGCCGCGATCCCGACGCCGCCCAGGCGAGGCACGGGCGCCGTGTGCAGTCGGCGCGCGGGGTCCGGAACGTCCACGACGCCGCGTCGCACCGCGAGCGCGCGCACCGCGCCGGTCGCGCCCGCGGCGACGGCCGCGCCGACGAGGAGCGGGAGGAGGGCCGCGGCGTCGATCACGAAAGCAACCCCAGGTCGCGGGCCTCGTCGCGCAACCCGTCCTCGAGCGCCCGCGGCGCGTACCCGAACGCAGCGCAGGCCGGCGCCGGGTCGGCGGCCTTGTCCTCCGCGAGACGGAGCACCTGCTCGCGCGACGCGACGAGGCGTCCGAGGACGGCGGGAACGTGGGGATACCAGCGGCGGCGACCGAGCACGGCCCCGACGGTGCGGACGAGCGCCTCGAAGGTCAAGGACAAAGGTCCCGGTACGTCGAAGTCGCGGCCGGCGAGGTCGGCCCGCGGGACCACCGCGGCCACCGCCGCCGCGACGTCGTCGGCGTGCGTGGGTTGCACGAGGCCCGCGCCGCGCCCGAGGATCGGCACGATCGGCGACCGGCGGACGAACCGCAGCAGGCGCTCGAGATTCCGGTCGCCCGGGCCCCCGTAGATCATCGTCGGTCGGAGCAGCGTCGCGCCGACCCCGCCCCCGAGGACGACCCGCTCCGCCTCCAACCGGACGGCCTTTGTGGGCGCGGGCAGCGCCGTGCGCACCGCCGTCGTGCCGAGGAAGACGCTCCGCACCACCCCGGCCTCCCGCGCCGCAGCGACGATCCCCGGGGCGTGCCCGAAGCCGAGGCTCGCCACGTTCACGAGCGCCGACGCACCCTCGAGCGCGGCGCGCAGGGTATCGGGTCGGTCCAGGTCGCCGACCACGGTGGGCACCCCCAGCGCCCCGACCGTCCCGGCGTCGCTCGTGGGGCGGACGAACGCCACCACGTCGAACCCCGCGCGCCGGAGCGCCACGACGACACGCCGCCCGGTGAACCCGGTCGCGCCGGTGACGAGGACGGGGCCGGTCACGCGGAGGCCCCTCGCGGCACGCGAGGCCCGGCCCGCGCCGCGCGCCGGGAACGGATCGCCGTCTCGAGCACCCGCAGGTACGCCGCGGCGAGCGCGTCCCGGTCGAACTCGCGCTCGGCGCGCGCGCGGGCCTCGCGTCCCCGCGCCGCGACCTCCGCCGGCGCGTCGGCCCAGGCCCGCACGACCCGTGCGAGCGCGGCGGCGTCCTCGGGGGGCACCACCACGGCGCCGGGGCCCGCGGCGAGCAGCGTCGCCGCCTCCCCCGCGACGGCGGCGACGACGGGCCGGCCGGCGCCGAACGCCTCGAACGCCTTGCTCGGGAGGAACGTCTCCATGAGCGGCGTCGCCCGCAGCGCGACGAGGCAGGCGTCGGCGGCGGCGTAGACGCGCGGGACCTCGTCGCGCGGCACGCCGGGCAGGAATCGCGCGCGGTCGCCGAGGCGCAAGCGCGCCGCCTCCGCGACGCAGCGCGCCTTCTCCGCGCCCTCGCCGACGAAGAGGAACGTCGTGCGGGGCCCGGCGTCGGCGACGGCGGGCAGGAGGCGGTCGAGGCCCTGCGCGACCCCGTGGGCCCCGAGGTAGAGGACGACGAACCGGCCCTCGACGCCGTAGGCCCGCTTCGCCTCGACGACGGTCGCCGCGTCCCACGCGCGGGGGAACCGCGACAGGTCGACGCCGTTGCGGATCACGGTGAGCCGCGACGCCGGGACCCCGTGGCCCTCGATCCGCGCGCGGAACGCCTCCGTCACCGGGACCACGTGGTCGGCATGGCGGTAGAGGAACCGCTCGAGGCGCCGGAACGCGGCCACGACGCGCCCCTCGCGCGCGAGGCCCAGGTCGACGAACGCGTCGGGCCAGAGGTCGCGCACGTCGAGCACGAACGGCGTGTGGTGGAGGCGGGCCAGCGCGAGGCCCGCGAGGGCCGTGAAAAGCGGCGGCGACGTCGCCACCACCACGTCGGCGCCGCCGCACCCCGCGAGGCCGCGCACGAACGCGCTGCACGCGGCGGTCACGTGCGCCAGGGTGCGGCGCACCGCGCCGCGATTCGGCGCCGCGAGCAGCCACGAGCGGAGCACGCGGAGCGCGCCCACGCGCTCCTCTCCGGTGAGCCGGCCGCGCCACCGCGGCGGCACGAGGCCTGTCGGGTGGTTCGGGAACGCCGTCAGCACGGTCACGCGGTGGCCGCGCCGCGTGAAGGCCCGCGCGGTTTCCAGCATCCGACTCTGCGGCGCGCCGATCTCCGGCGGGTAATACTGCGAGACGAGCGCGATCCGCCGCCGCCTCACGGCCGCTGCCCCGCCGGCAGGTACCCGACCTCCTCGCCCGCCGCCGACCGCACCACGACGCGCACCTCGCCGCCGAAGATCACGGCGGCCGAGACCGACGCCGGCCCCGCGCCCGGCACGTAGGCGTGCGCCATCCGGGCGGGGAACGGGCCCGTGCGCGTCCACGCGAGCACGGGCCGCGGCACGCGCGCGCCGAGCGCCACGGCGTAGCCGCCGTCCTCGGTGCGCACGGGCCCGCCGTCGACGACGAGCCGGCAGACGACGCCGCGCCCCGTCACGACCGCGCCGCCCGCCTCGACGCGGGCCGCGAGGTCGGGGCCGAGGGGCGCCGCGTACGTGAGCGCGTGAGCGCCGCGGCCGGCGACCTCGTCGAGGACAACGACCGCCCCGCGGGGCGTCCGCGCGACGCAGCGGCGCACGACGACGCCCGTGGCCCGCGGGAACCCGGCGTGGGCGCAGGCCCACCCCCACCCGCGCCGCGTACCGGTCTCGAGGTGACGCGCCCACCCCCGCCGCCCGACGCGGAACGCGCCGTACGGGTCGGCGGCGGCCTCGCCGTCGACGAGGAGCCCGGCGAACGCGCCGGGACGTCGGTCGCGGTCGCGGTCCGGCCCCGCGCCGTACGCGGCGGTGCCGGCGCCGGCGACCACGCGCACGCCCCCGAGCACGACCTCGTAGGCGAGCGCGTCCGCGTGCCCGTGGGCCGGCAGGTCGGGCGGGCACGGCGGCGCCGCCACGAGCGTCACGGCGTCGCGCCCCGCTTCGACGATCGCGAACCCCGCGGCGGGGAACGCGCGCGACCCGGTGCGCGGCGCGGGGAGCGGGCCCGCGCGACGGGCCGCCCACGCGACGAGCCGCTCGAGGGGCAACGCGAGGCCCGGCGCGCCGTCACGCCAGCGTACGAGCGCGCCGTCGGGGAGCACCAGTTCCTGGAGCCCGACGGCGAGTCGCACCGCCGCCTCCTCGATGCCGCGCGGCGGCGGCACGCCGCGCGCAGCGGCGGTCTCGAGCGCGACGAGCAGATGCTCGAGCACCAGGCCCTGGTAGACGGGGCTGCGCTCATAATGCACGCCGTCGGCGAGGACCTGCTCCCGCGCGCACGCCGTGAGGACGGCGTTACCGAGCGCGGCCCACCGGCGGGCCCCGGCGCCGCGCAGGGCCGCGCCGGCGCGCACGAGCGCGGCGCCGTTCGCGACGAGATGGTTGCCTCGCACGTCCCACTCGGGCGTCCGCGCGAGCGCCGCCGCGTCGGCCGCCACCACCGCCGCGGCGCCCTCGAGCCCGTGGGCGGCCGCCTCGACGAGCGCCAGCGCGCGACGCGCGCGCACGTACGCGTGCGTCGGCGCGTCCACGACGACCGCGGCGAGCCAGCGCCGTGCCTCCGCGAGGCGGCCGTCGGCCGCCAACGTCGCGACGGTTTCTGCGTACGCCGCGTGGTAGCGCTCGAGCGCGGTGGGCGTCGCCTCCCAGGCGAGCCCCGCGTCCGTCGCCGTCGCTCGCCGCCCGGCGAACCGCCAGCCGTCGCCGTCGGGGCGGTCGTACGGGAACCCCGCGGGCCGGCGCGCGTCCGACGGGAGCGGCGCGATTCCTGCCCACGCGAGCGACCCGCCGCGCGGCGCGGGCCCCGAGGTGCGCATGCGCGCCACGAGGCGGTGCCCCACCTGGGACGGCCGCAGGCGACGGACGGTCTCCATCCAGCGCGCGATGCGACCCCCGATCATCCGACGCGCTCGAATCGCCCCGAGACGAGGGCGCGGCGCGCGAGGATGGTGGCGCGACTGACCGCGAACAGGACGTCGTACGGGATCGGCGGGGGCCCGCCGGCCCGCACCGCGTCAACGAAGGCCCGCGCGCACGCGGCATGGCCCTTCTCGCCCGACAGTTTCGTGCGCCGCGCCTGGCCGCCGACGTGGAACGTCAGCGCCCGGAAGTCGTCGATCACCACGATCCGGTCGCCGCGCGCGGCCTCGAGCCGTTCCTTGGGCGCGCTCGGGTCCCCGGTCGCGTGGTAGACGATGGACGCGACGGAGCCGCCGGAGAGTTCGAGCGTGAGCACGACGTCGTCGGTCGCGGCGGCGCCGGTCGGGCCGCGCGTCGCGACGGCCGCGACGCGCGTGGGCCGTTCGTCGGCGAGGAAGGCCACGAGGTCCACCATGTGGCAGGCCTCGCCGACCACCCGCCCGCCCGACACGCGCGCGTCGCCGTACCAGCCCGCGTCGGGCGCCGGACCGGCGTTCACGCGGTACGTGAACACCGTGGGCCCGGGCACCGCGTCGAGGAAGGCCCGCGCCTTGCGCGCCGCGGTCGAGAAGCGCCGGTTGAAGCCGACGGTCAGCAGTCCCGTCGCACCGCCGAGCGCCGCCGCGACGGCGTCGAGGCCCTCGAGGTCCACGGCCAGCGGCTTCTCGACGAACACGTGTTTGCCTGCGGCCAGGGCCGCCGCCGTGAGCGCCGCGTGGGTGTCGTGCGGGGTCGCGACGACGACGACGTCCACGTCGGGCGACGCCACCGTCGCGGCGGCGTCGGTGCTCGCGGTCCCGAAGCCGGCCTTGACGGCGGTCTGCGCCGCGCTCGGGCCACTGGCCGTCGCGACCACCGACGGCGAGAGGCCCGCCTGTTGCAGCGCGGGCCACAGGACCCCGCGGCCGAACGCCCCGGCGCCCACGAGCGCGGTCCGCAGCCCGGCGGCCGCGCGCGCGGTCGGGCGCGGCGGCGCGGTCACGACCTCGGTCGGCGCGTCCGGGTAGAGGAAGCGGAAGGCCTTCCCGCCGGTCCGGCCCGCGAGCAGGTGCTCGTACGACGCCACGGCGTCGGCGAGCGGCACGTCCTGCGCGAGGTCGGCCACGCGCACGGCGCCGGACGCGAGCAGGCCGAGGAACGCGTCGAGGTTGCGTCCCGCGGTCCAGCGGACGTAGGCGAGCGGGTAGTCGCGCCCGCCCTCCTCGTACGCGCGGTCGTAGCGGCCCGGGCCGTAGGACGTCGCGACGCGGACCGTCGCCTCCTTCGCGTAGACGAGGCGCCGGGGCACCACGAGCGGCACGTCGCCGAGCGCGACGACGATCCCGGCGCGGCGCACGAGCTCGGCCGCGAGCGTCATGGGCGACGCGTCGTCGGCCGACGCCGCGGCCACGATCACGGCATCGACGCCCGCGCCGCCGGTGAACGCGCGCCCCGCCACCGCCGCCACCTCGGGCGCCGCCACCGCCACCGCCCCGTCCGCGGTCGCGCGCGAGCGCCGCGCCGCGTCCGGGTCCACCGCGAGCACGCGCGCCCCCGCGGCGCGCAGGATGCGGACGACGAGGCTGCCGAGCAGGCCGGCCCCCACCACGGCCACGCGGTCGCCGAGCCGCACTTCGGCCGCGCGCACCGCGTTCAGCGCGATCGCGCCGAGGGTCGCGAACGCCGCGTCCGCCGTCGCGACGCCCTCGGGCACGCGGGCCACGAGGTTGCGCGGGACCACGACGACCTCGGCATGGTTGGCGTATCCGGCGCCCGCGCACGCGACGCGGTCGCCGACGACGAGGCCTTCCACGCCCTCCCCCGCGTCGGTCACGACCCCCGCCGCGGCGTAACCCAGCGGCACCGGCGCGCCCAGCCGGTCCTTCACCGTGCGCAACGCCGACGCGAGGCCGTCGCGCTTGAGTTTGCGCCACACCCGGGCCACGAGGTCCGGGCGATCCTTGGCCTTGCCCAGGAGGGAGCGCCGCGCGAGCGCGACGAGCATGCGCTCGGTGCCCGGGCTGACGACGCTGGCCACGGTGCGGACGCGCACGAAGCGCGGGCGGAGCGCCGGCGGCGGCACGTCCACCAGCCGCACCGTGCCCGAACGGAAGTCTTGGACGACCTGCCTCACGACACCCCCACCCGCGCGACGCGCGCCCGGCCGAGCCGCGGCGACGCCGACGCCCCGACCGCGACCCGACGCGCGTCGAGCCCCGCGGCGAGCCCGACGAAGGACCAGAAGAGGAACGCGTACGGGCTCACGGCGAAGAACCAGTTGTGGAAGAACGAGTCGATCGTCGCCGCGGCGAACGTGCCCGCGAGCGCGGCGCCGACGCCGGCGGCCTGCGGGTCGTCGCGCGCCACCGCGACGCGACGCGCGCGTGCGAACGCCCCGACGAGGACCCACAGGAACAGCAGCTCGCCGACCACGCCGAGATCGACGAGCGTCTCGACGTGCTGGCTGTGGTAGTTCGTGCCCGACGTCGTGACCTCGACGGCGGCCTCGGGGTCGAGGCTCGTGGCGGTGCCGTAGCCGAAGCTCGAGCGGAACCCGTGGCCCACAAACGGGGCCTCCTGGAAGCGCTCGAAGCCCGCTTGCCAGCGCTCGAGCCGCCCCGAGATGCGGGCCACCGTGTCGGTGCGCGCCAGCGTCGCGACCGGGCCGGTCTCGAGGTCGACGTCGCCCCCCGCGAGCGACGCGAGCGACACGAGGACACCGGCGGCGACCGCCCCGAGCAGGAACCGCGACGGATGCAGGAGGAACCATGTCACGGCCGTGCCCACCACGACGCCGCCGAACCCGCTGCGGCTGCCGGAGACGAACGCGAGCACCAGGAACGTCGCGAGCAGCGCGCCCGCCGTCACCCGTCGCGCGCCGCGGGCGCGGGCGAACGCGAGCGCCCCGAACGGCGCGAGGAGGGCGCACGTCAGGCCGAGCCCGTTCGGGTTCCCGAAGAACCCACGGAGCCGGCCCGACACGAGGAGGGCGTCGGCGCGCAGGAACGGGACGAACCCGAGGGCCACGAGGACGAGCATCACCGCCACGACGCGGTTCGTCGTGGACTGCGCGAGCGCCGGCGTCCCGGCGTACCGGGCGACGAAGGCGTGCGCGATCGTCGTGACGAGCAGGAAGCTGCACGCGAACGCTGCCGTCGGCAGCGGCGTCTCCGACCAGAAGGTGGAGAGCAGCGCGAGGAGCGTCGTCGCGAGGAGCGGGGCCGACGGGACCACGCCGCGGCCGCGACCGCGGAGGCGGATGGCGCCTTGCACGAACAGGAGGGCCAGCAGCGCGAGCCGCACCTGGATCTTGCGCGGGACGTCGCCGAGCACCATCGACGAGTCGGCCCACGCGAGGACCACGATCGTCGCGAGCCAACCCGCGCGCCACGGCAGGACCAGCAGGACCAGCGGGGCGGCCAGCGCCGCGACGATCCAGACCGGGTTCTCGAAGAGGGCGATCGGGGCGGTCATCGTGCGGCGGGGCCGGTCGCGTGGACGAGACACTCCTCGAGCACGAGGCGGTAGCGCCGGGCGGCCGCCGCCCAGGTCCGCGTCGCCGCCCACGCGCGACCCGATTCTAGCCGCGCCGACGTATCCCCCGGGCAGGAAAGGACCTGCGCGAGCCGGCGGGTGGCGTCCGCGACGTCGCCGACCGCGTGGTGGGACGCGGCCCCGCCCGCCGTCTCCACGAGCGCCGGCAGGTCGCTCGCCACGACGGGGACGCCCCGCGCCAGGCCCTCGGCCACCGGCATCCCCGACGACTCCTCGCGGCTCGGCAGCAGCAGCGCCGCCGCGTGGGCGTACCACGCCTCGAGCGCCGCCGGCGCGACGGCGCCCACGGCGACGAGCGCGTCCGGGTCGGCGGCGGCCGCCCGGCGCAGGTCGGCGGCCCCGCGCGCGTCCACGGGCGCGCCGACCCACGCGAGTCGCTCGCGGCGCCCGGCCGCTCGCAGCGCGAGGACCGCCGCGAGCGCGGTGCCGAGGTCCTTGTGGGCGTAGCCCGTGGCCACCACGAGGACGTACGGGTCGGCAAGCGGGCGCGCGAACGGCCCGGGCGGCGGGGGCACGACGCCGTGCGGGATCACGACGGCGCGCCGCGGCCCGAGCACCGGCCCCGCGACGGCCCGGTGCGCCGCCGAGACGAACACGGTGGCCGCCGCGTGCCGCGCGGTCGCGCGCGCCGCGCGCCGCAGCAGCGCGTAGCGCAATCCGCGGGCCGTCGCGATCTTCGCGTTGTGCGCGACCTGCACGAACGGGCACGGCATCCGCGTCGGTCCCGCCTCCGCGGCGACCAGCGCGACGTCGAGCGCGGCCGCACGCGCCCACCTCGGCACGACGCGCCGCTCCACGGGCACCCGCCACGCCCCCGCCGGCGCCTCGCGCGCCGTGGCGACGACCCGCCGCGACGCAAGCCCCCCGTCGCCGTCCGCCGCCGCGAGCACCTCGGGTCGCGCGAGGACGTAGAGCGTGGCCGCGGGCCACGCGTCGGCCAGCGCGGGGACGAGGTGCGCGAGCCACGTGACGCCGCCGCCGGTCCGCAGCGCGAGCGCGTCGATCCCGACGCGGGGCCCGCTCACGGGTCCGTCCCGCGCACCCGGTCGACCCAGGCCACCGTCGCGGCCACGACGAACACCGCGCGCGCGGCCTCGGCGGTCGCCGACGCCTGCCACGACGCGACGAGGCGCGCGACGCCCTCGGGTTTCCACAGCCCCTGCGCGGCGAGCCGGCCCGGCGCGAGGGTGCGCGCGAGCCATCCGGCCCACGGACCGCGCAGCCATCGGTCGAGCGTGACGTGGAAGCCCTCGGCCGGCGCGCGGTTGACCCACCCGTGCGCGCGCCGGAGCCAGTTCCGCAAGGGTCCGCCGGAGCCGAGCCGCCCGAATCGCGCGCGCGGCGGCAGCCCGCGCACCGCGGCGACGACCGGCGCGGCGAGGTACGGCCGCCACGTCCGCGGCGACGGTGCGCGGAGCTCGCCGTCCGACAGCGCCCGCAGCGCGGCCTCGGCCACGGCGGCGGCCCGGGACGCGAGGCCCGGCGTCCCGTCGGGCGGACGGGGCCCCGCGGTCGAGAGGGCCGCACGCGTGCCGGCGGGCAGCAGCGCGAGGGCCACCTGGGCCGCGTGGAGCGGCACCCGCGCGAGCGCCGCACGCTCGACCGCCCGCTGCCCCGCGAGGTCGAACGCGTCCGGCGGCACCCGCGGCGGGCGCGACCGCAACGCGAGCCGCCACCCGCCGTGCGCCACGGACGCGAACGGCTCGCCGACGCCGAACAGCGCCGGGGCGCCGGCCGAGGTGGCGGCGCGCGCGACGCCCGCGCGCGCGAGCGCGGCGTCCACGAGCATCGCGCGGAAGTCCTCGAGGGACGGGAGGTCGCACGTGGCGCACCAGCGGGCGAGCGCGGCTTCGGGCTCGTCGGCGTCGGGTCGAAGGACGTGGTGCCGCGCGTGCAGCGCGCGCGCCGTGCGCCCCGCCTCCGTCACGTCCCGCTCGGGCGCGCCCGGCCAGTGGATCGTGAGCGCGTCGCCCTCGGGCTCGTCGGCGAGCCGGCGCAGGGCGAGGAGCGCGAGGCTCCCGTGCGCCCCCCGCGTCAGCACGGCGAACGCGGGGCCGCGGACCTCCGCGAGCAGCCGCGCCTCCAGGAGCGCGAGGTCGCTCGGGGCCGCGTCCGTCGCGGGCCCCGTCATCACGACCCCGTCGCCGCGGAGCTCCGCGGACCCGCCCGCCGGCACGCCGACGACGCCGTCGAGCGGCAGGTGCGCGTCGACGGGCGCCCCACGCCAGAGGACGCCGGCGATCCCCGTCGGGTCCACGACGGCCGGCCGCCCCACCGCCGCGAGCGCGGCCCGCGCCGTCGCCGCGTGCGCGACCGCCCCGGCGTGGCGGGCGACGTAGACCGCGGGGGCGTCCGGGCCTCGCGTCACGACGACGGGGGGCTGCTCGCGGGGCGGCGCGTCGCGGGACGGCTCGTCGCGGCCGGGAGCGCTCATGGCCGCGATGGAACCACGGCGCCGACCGCGGGCCCCGCCCGGAGTGCGGCGTCGACGGCCCGCTCGACCTGAGCGGCCGCGAACGGCAGGGCCCGGGCCCGTGCGCGCACCGCCGCGGCGCCCCCGAGGGTCGCGCCGCGGCGCGGGTCGCGGACGAGGGCCTCCCACGCCGTGGCGAGCGCGGCGGCGTCGCCGGACGGGAACGTGGCGCCCGTGGCGGCGTCCACCAGGTCGGCCGCGGCGCCCACCGCGTCGCTCGCAAGCGCGGCGCAGCCTGCGGCCATGCCCTCGTGGAGCGAGACGCCGTAGGGCTCGTGCGCGGACGGCAGCGCCACGACGTCGGCGGCGGCGAGGAGTTCGACGACGCGCGGGTACGGCTGCTCGCCGAGGAAGCGCACGCGGTCGGCGAGCCCGAGCGCCGCGGCGCGTGCGTGGAGGCGCGTCGCGAGCGGGCCGCCCCCGACGATCCAGGTCCGCGGGACCGGACGGAGGCGGCTCGCGGCGTCGAGGAGAACGTCCACCGCCTTCGCGGGGATCAGGCGGCCGACGAATACCGTCACCGGTTCGGCGCCCTCGATCCCGAGTTCCCTCCGGACCGCGGCGCGGCGCGCCCCGTCGGCGCGGGCCCGCGCGAACCGCTCAGCGTCGGGCGCGTTCGGCACGACGAAACACCGCGCGGGGTCGGCGCCGAGGTGCGTCAGGAGCGCCTGCGCGCGCGACGACACCGGCAGCCAGGCGGACGCGCGGCGCACGAGGGGTCGGGCCACGCGGTCGCGCGCCCACGCGCGCAGCGCCAGGCGGTGCGGCCGCAGATGGCTCTCGCTCACCACCAGCGACGGGACGCCGCGTCGCGCGGCCCACCGGGAGGCCGCGTGCATGGCGCCGTGGGCCCACCCCGAGACGAGCACCGCGTCGGGGCGGAGGGCGTCGAGTCGGCGCGCGACGCCGCGGTTCCACTTCCACGTGAAGGGCCCCTTCGGGCCGCGCACCGTGAGGGACCCGCCGCGCAGGTGCTCGTGCGGGTGCCCGGCGCAATCCACCGCCCACGACGCGCGCAGGACCTCCCGCGCGACGAGGTAGAACACGTGCGGCGCCACGACGCCGCGCGCGGCGAGGAGGTCGTAGAGCGGCGCCCGATAGGGCGTCGGGAGTTCGGTGACGATCGCGAGGACCGGCGGCACGGGGAGAGCCTACGGCCCCGCCGCCGCGCGGCCTATGCCGAGCGCGCGGACGAGGTCGCGCGCGCACGTCGCGAGGTCGTGGCGCGCGACGACGGCCGCCCGGCCGGCGGCCCCGACCCGGTCGGCGAGCGCGGGATCGTCGAGCAGCCGGCCGACCGCCGACGCGAGGCCCGCGGCGTCGCCCGCGGCGACGAGGAGCCCCGCGCGGCCGTCGTCGAGCAGTTCGGGCACGCCGCCGACAGCGGTGGAGACGACGGGCACGCCCGCGGCCATGGCCTCCATGAGCGCCACCGGCACGCCGTCCTCGTCGCCGTCCGGTGCGACGACACACGCGAGGGCCGCGACGCGGGCGGCGGCGGCGAGGGCGCCGGCCTCGGCCTCGCTCCGCGCGCCGAGGAGCGTCACCGGCGCGCCGGTCGCCGCGACGAGCGCCTCGAGCCGCGCGCGCTCGGGTCCCTCGCCGACGATCGCCGCGCGCACCGGACGCGACGCGGCGACGCGGGCGAGCGCGCGCACGAAGACGTCGTGACCCTTGCGCGGCACGAGGCTGCCGACGGCGACCACGTCGAACCGCGGCGTGCCCGGGCCCGCGGCGGGCGGGTGCGCGACGTCGACCCCGCAGCGGACCACCCGCACGCGCCCCGCGGCGTCGGGCACGAGGTCCACCACGCGGCGGCGCGTCGCGGCGGAGATCGCGGTCACCACGTCGGCCGCCCGCACCTTCGCCGCGAGCGCGCCGCGCCCGACGACGAGGGTGTAGGGGTTGTGGACCTCGAACGAGAACGGGACGCCCGTCAGCGCCCCCGCGACGCGGGCCGCCGTCGCGTCCCACGCCGCGAACTGCGCGTGGAGGCGGGTGATGTCGCCGCGCCGACGCACCCACGAGGCGAGCGCCAGCCCGTCGCGCCACGCGGCCGCGGCGCCGAGCCGGCCGCCCTCCTTGTCGCCCGCCCGCGCGCGCGTCACCGCGCCGACGAGCAGCGCCAGGGCCCGCAGCGGCCGGCGGAGGAAGGCCGCGAGGGCCGACCCGCCCTCGTCGGCGAGGTAGCGGGTGGCGTCGCCCACGTCGGGGGCGGCGCCGCCGCGCGCGCGGCGCAGCGCGAGCCGCGTCGACGGGACCCCGAGCGCCGCGACCGCGGCCGCCGTGCGTCGGTGGAACGTCTGCGTCGGCTCGGGATGCGAACGGCACACGAAAACCAGCACGGGGAACGGCTCCAAAGGGGGGGTCGGCCTCCACCCCCCATACCATCGCCCCCGATGACGCGCAGCCCCTCGGCCGACACCGGGCCCGCCTGGCGGCCCCTCTGGACCTGGCTCCGGCCGTACCGCGGTCGCGTCGTCGCGTCCATGGCGCTCGGCTGCCTCGCGAGCGTCTTCGAGGTCGCGTCGCTCGGCCTCCTCATGGTGCTGCTCTCGGTCTCCGACGCGGGCCTCCCCGACCGGCTCGGCCCGTTCTCGCGCGTCGTCCCCCTCCTGCGAGGCCTGTCCCCGAACGGGCAGCGGGCGGTCCTCGTCGGGCTGATCCTCGGCGGCATCGCGATCCGCGGGCTCATGTGGTGGCTCGCGGCCGCGCTGCGCGAGCGCGTCGGGGCCTCGGTCGCGGCGACGGCGCGGCGGCGGATCTTCGAGCGCGTCGCGCGCGCGCCGGTGGCGTGGCTCGAGGGCCGCTCGAGCGGCGACCACGACACCCTCATCCTCCGCGAGACCGACCGGCTCGCCCACGCGGCCACCGGCTTCGTCCAACTGGGCGTCGTCGCCGCCATGGCCGCGTGTTACCTCACGCTCCTCTTCTACATGGCGCCGGCGCTCACCGTGGCCGCCATGGCGTTCCTCGTGGTGACGGCGGGCGCGATCCGCCTCCTGCGCCGTCCGGTCGAGCGCTACGCGCGCCGCATGCGCGAGGTCAGCCGCCCGCTCTCCGCCACGGTCCACGAGACGCTGGCCTCGCTGAAGCTGCTGAAGGTGCTCGGCCGCACCGACGACGCGGTGACGCGGTTCGACGGCAGCGACCGCGCGTTCCTCGACGCGCAGCGCCGCCAGCGCGAGGCCCTCGACGCGATCCCGCCCGCGAGCGAGCTGTGCGGGGCCATGGTCGTCCTCGGGATGCTCTGGCTCGGCTCCACCGTGCTCCCCATGCGCGGCGGCGGCGGCCCCGCGCCGTTGCTCACCTACGTCTTCACGTTCTACCGCCTGCTCCCGCGCTTCCTCGCGCTGCCGAGCACCCGCGCGGCGCTCGCCGCCGACCTGTCGGCGGTGCCGGTCCTCGAGGCGTTCCTGCGCGACGCGACGGCCGACCCCGAGCCCGACGGCGAGGCCCGGCCGGGCACGGGCCCCCACCACCTCGTCTTCGAGGACGTCCGGTTCCGCTACCGGCCCGACGGGCCGTTCGTGCTCGACGGGCTGTCGCTGACGCTCGAGCCCGGCCGGACGGTGGCGCTCGTGGGCCCCTCCGGCGCGGGCAAGTCCACCGTGGTGGACCTCGTCCTCGGCCTGCGCCGCCCGACCGAGGGGCGCATCCGCCTCGACGGCGCCGACCTCGCCGGCTACGTCGGCGACGCGTGGCGCCGGCGCGTCGGCGTGGTCCCGCAGGAGCCCCGCCTCTTCGACCGCTCCGTACGGGACAACCTCCGACTCGTCGCACCCGACGCCGACGACGCCCGGCTGTGGGCCGCCCTCGAGGACGCGGCGGTCGCCGACGTGGTGCGGCGGCTGCCCGAAGGGCTCGACACGCGCCTCGGCGAGCAGGGCGCCCGCCTCTCGGGCGGCGAGCGGCAGCGCGTGTGCATCGCGCGCGCGCTGGTGGTGGACCCGACGCTGCTCGTCTTCGACGAACCCACGAGCCATCTCGACCCCGACAGCGAGCGGGCCGTCACGACGGCGCTCGCGCGGGCAAGCCGCGGGCGCACGCTCCTCGTCATCGCCCACCGCCTTTCCACCGTGCGCAACGCCGACGAGATCGTGCTCCTCGAGCGCGGGCGCGTCGTCGAGCGGGGCCCCCACGCGGCGCTCGTCGCGCGCGACGGCGCCTACGCGCGCCTCGTGCGCATGGGGCTCGACGACCTCGAGGCGCCCGAGGCCTCGGCCCCCGCGACAGGCCCCGCATGACGCCGCCCCCGCTCCCGGCCCCGACCGCAACGCGAGGCCCGGGCCTGCTCGGCGCCGTGGCGATCGCCGCGCTCGCCGCGACCGTGCTGCAAGTGGGGTGGCTCGAACGGGTGAAGGCGCGCCTCGGGGCCGCGGGCGCGGTCACGCGCGCGACGCTCGCCGACGCCGTGCCCTCGACGATCGGCATCGACGGCGCCCTGGCCGCGCTCGCGCTGCTCGTGGCCGCCGTGCTCGCGCTCCGCGCCGCCCGCACCGCCGCCCGCAGCCCCGCGGGCCTCGCGTCCCTCGTCCCGGCGACCGGCATCGGACGGCTCGCGCTGCTGCTGCTCGGCACGTGGACCTTCGTCCGCTGGCACGCGAGCCCCGGCGCGCTCGTGGGCTTCGACCTCGACCTGCACGCGGCCCACACGAGCCTCGTGGCTGACGAGCTGCGGGCGGGCCGCGCGCCGTCGTGGACCGACGCGTGGTACCTCGGCTTCCCGTTGCTGCGGTACTACGGCGCCACCTTCTACCTGCCGGCCGCGGCGCTCGCGACGGCCCTCGGCGACGTACGCATCGCCGTGAAGGTCACGACGGCGCTGTGGCAACTCGCGGCGGCGCCCGCGGCGTACGCGCTGGCCCGGACGACCGGCGCGTCGCGGGGCGCGGCGCTGCTCGCGGGGGTCGCGTACGCGGCGTGCCCGTTCTTCGTCAACACGCTGGCGCACCTCGGCAGCCTGACCGCGGCGCCCGTGATCGCCCTCGTGCCCGCGGCGCTCTCGGCGGCGATCCGGACCGGGCGCGGCGAGGGGTGGCGGCCGGCCGTGCGCGCGGGGGTCGCCGGGGCGCTGCTCGTCGGCGCCCATCCGGCGTACGCCGTGCAGGCGGCGGTCCTGTGCGCGCTCGCCCTCGCGGCCACGGCGGTGACGCAGGCCCGTCGTCCGCAGGCCGTCGTCGGCGGCGCCGCGCTCGCCGCGGTGGTCGCGACGCTCGGCGCCCTCCCCGTGCTTGCCGCCTGGGCGCTCGACGGCCTCCCGCGCGCGGGCGCGACGCCCGGCGCGTTCGAGTTGGTGCGCCCCGGCCGCCCGAACCCCGAGGCGCTGGCCTTCCTCCTCCGCTGGACACCGAGGCCCGACGTCACCGCCACCGGCTACCTGGGTTTCGCCACGCTGCTCTTCGCGGTGCTGGGGTTCGTCGCCCGCCGCGACGGCCCGCGGCGCGTGGGACTCGCCGTGCTCCTCGCCGCGACCGTCGCCTCGTGGTGCGGACCGGGCTTCGTGCGGGAACGCGCGCTCCTGCTGCTCCCCGCGGTGCTCGTACCGGCGGTCGCCGCCGGCGTGACCGTGGGCCGGCGGGCCGTCTGGGTTGGCCTCGCCGTCGTGGGGCTCGTGGTGGACCTGGGCGTCGGGAACCTGGCGTCGCCGTACCGCGCCGACCGCGCGCCGCTGGCCGCCGACCTCGCGGCGCTCGCGGCGCAGCAGGGCCGCGAACGCGCGGTCCTGGTCGCCGTGGACGCCGAGGGCCGCACGCACGCGGGAGAGTGGCAGGTCGCGTCCGAGGCGCCGCTGCGCACGTTCCTCGGCGGGTTCCGCGAGGCGGCGCCGGGCACCTACGACGCGCTGCGCGCGACGGTCGAGGCGGTCGCGGAAGACCGCACGCTGGCCGACCCGTCGCTGCGGCGCCATCTGGAACTCCTCGGCGGCGCCACGGTCGCGACGATCGCCCACGGCCGCGTCGCGACGACGGCCCGCGCGCCCGCGACGGCCCGCCTCGGGTTCGCGACGTCGGTCGCCTCCACCCGCGGCGACGCCCCGCTCCGCCCGGACCAGGTCGTCGCGTGGTCGGCCGCCATGACGCCGCCGCGAGGCAGTGCGCCGGGCGCGCTCCGCCGCGTGCTCGTCGCCGGCGACGGTCCGCCGTTGCCGGGCGACGAACCGGACGCGCCGCTCGCCGGCGCGGTCGTCGTCGACGACCGCCGCGAAGGCCCCACGCGGACGACCCTCGTCGAGGTGCCGTCCGCCGGCTGGCTGCGCTTCGACGCCGCGTGGACCCGCGACCTCGTCACGTCGCTCGCGCGCGCGACGCCGGGGCCGACGGGCGAGACCCTCGAGCCCGTGGACGTCACGTCGCGCGCCGACGTGATGGGCCTGGTCCTCGTGCCGGTCCCGGGCGCGGGCCGCTACGTCGTCACGCTCCACCACCCCGACCGCTTCGCCCTGGGGCCCGCGTGCGCGGTTGCGCTCCTCGCGGGACTGCTCACGCTGGTCCCGCGCCGTCGTCGCCGCGACGCGCCGCCCGTCGCCGCGCCCGCCGTTGCGCCCGCCACTGGCCCGCTCTGAGGCGCGCATAGCGGAGCCAGCCGAACGGTCCGCCGACCTCGAGGACGCGGACGCGCTCCTGCAGCACGCCGATCTTGCGGACGTGCCGCGCGATCGCGCGGTCGCCGACGCGCAACGGGTCCCGGTGCAGCGCCGGCGCCGACGGCGGCCGGGCGCCGGCGGCCGCCTCCGTCGCCGAGACGACCCATTGGAACGTCCGAGCATCGGCGTCGTCCACGAGGTGGGCCACCAGCGCGTCCGACGCAAGGCCCGCCGCGCCGAGGGCCTTCTCGACCACTTCCGGTTGCAGCGGCCGCTCAACCCGCGACGCCGCCACGACGCCGAGGCCCGCCCGCGCGAGCACGGCCTCGAACGTCGTGCGCGTCCAGAAGTGCAGGTGCGTACGGTCGAGGACGCCCGTGTCGTCCCGCTCGAACGCGCCCAGGAGGAGGCCGAGGCGGACGCTGCCGTGGGCGACGTTGGGCACGGACAGCACCACGCGCCCGCCCGGGGCCAGCACCCGCGTGCGGATCGCGGTCAGCACCCCCACCGGGTCCCGGACGTGTTCGACGACGTCGGCGAGGACCACCACGCCGAAGCGGCGGCCGCCGAGCGCGGCGGGCCAGTCCGGGGCGTCCAGGTCGGCGGCGACGACCTCGAGGCCCCGGGCGCGGGCGCGGCCCGCCGCCTCGGCGTCGCGTTCGACGCCGACGCCGCGGCACCCGGCCTCGCGCACGAGGGCGGCCAGTAGGAGGCCGTCCCAGCAGCCGAGGTCGACGACGTCGGCCCCGGCGCCGACCTGCCGCGCGACGTGGGTCCAGGACGACGTCTCGTCGCGGAGGTCGACGTGGCGGCGGTCATAGGACGACATGGACGGGGCGGGCTCCCGGCCCTATGGTGCCCTCGCCGCTGCGGCGGCGCCCCGTGGCACCCGACCGTCCCCTCCTCTCCGTCGTCGTCCCCGTCCACGACGGCGCCCGCTTCGTCGAAGAAGCGATCCGGTCGGTCCTCGCCCAAGCGTACCGGCCGCTCGAGGTCGTCGCGGTGGACGACGGCTCGCGCGACGGGTCGCTGGCCCTGCTGCAGGCCTTGGCCCACGACGGGGCCGACGGCGCCCCGGCGGTCCGTGTGCGCGCGGAGCGCAACGGCGGCGTGGGCCGCGCGCGCAACCTGGGCCTCGCGTCGGCGTGCGGCGAGTTCGTCACCTTCCTCGACCACGACGACGTGCTGACACCGGGCTCCCTCGAGGTCCTCGCGGCCACGCTCCTCGCGGCGCCGGGCCACTTCGTGTACGGCCGCCTCGCGTGGCTCGGACCGTCCCCCGACGGTTCCACCGTCTCGCCGGGGCCCCAGCACCGCGCCGCGACGACCTACGCCGAGGCCTGGGACCGGCTCGGGATCACCACGCCCGGGCAGGTGCTCCTGCGCCGTACCGACGCCGTGGCCTGCGGCGGCTTCCCCGAGGACCGCGCCGTCGGCGGCTCCGACGACCGGGCCTTCTGGCTGCGCCTCGTGGCGCGCGGCGTCCTGCCGCGACCGGTGCACGACGTCGTGCTGCGCTATCGCGTCCACCCCGGGCAGGCGAGCCGCACGATCGCGTACAAGCGGGCGCGACTCGCGGTACGGGAGGCCATGGTGTCCGGCGGCGACCCGCCGACCCGGCTCGTCCCCGTCGAAGTCGCGGGGCCCGTGCTCGCCCGGCTGGCGATGGACCTGGCCCACGACCTCCTCGACAGCGACCCGGCGGACGCCGTGCGGGTCGCCGAGGCCGCGCGCGCGCGCTGGCCCGCGCTCGGGGACGACCCGCTGTGGGCGGGCTTCCACGCCAAACGCCGCCGGAAGTTCGTCGGCCGCGTGCCCCTGCTCGGGCCCCTGCTGCGGGGCGCCCGGCGCTTCCTCGGCCCCCGACCCTAGCAAGCCTTCCGTCGCGGCCTTCCCCGGGCGAGCATGACGGCATGGCCGTCGAGTTCTACCGTCATGCGCTCCGCGAGGAGGACGTCCAGGCCGTCGTGGCCGTCCTCCGCAGCACGTTCCTCACCACGGGCCCCCAGTGCCGCGAGGTGGAGGCGCGGCTCGCGGGCTACCTCGGCGTCCCCCACGTCCTCACCATGACGTCGTGCACCGCCGCCCTCGAGGTGGCGCTGCGCGCGTTCGGCGTGGGGCCCGGCGACGAGGTGATCGTCCCCGCGTTCACGTTCGTCGCCACCGCGACCGCGGTCCTCCACGCGGGCGCGACGCCCGTCCTCGCCGACGTGGACGCCGACACGGGGTGCCTCGGCGCGGCCGGCGTCGTGCGCGCGCTCTCGCCTCGCACGCGCTGCGTGATCCCCGTGCACCTGTACGGGCAGATGGCCGACCTCGACGCGATCCGCGCCGTCCTCGGGAGCCGCCCCGTGCGGATCCTCGAGGACGCGGCCCACTGCGTCGAGGGCACCTACCGCGGCGTGCGGCCCGGCCAGGCGAGCGACGCCGCGGCGTTCTCGTTCTACGCCACGAAGAACCTCACGTGCGGGGAGGGCGGCGCGCTCGCGTTGCGCGACCCCGACCTTGCCGGGCGCGCGCGGCGGCTCCGCCAGCACGGCATGACGGCCTCGGCCGCCGAGCGCTACCAGGGCACGAAGGGCTACCGCCACTGGGACGTCGTGGACCTCGGCGTGAAGGCCAACCTCCCCGACGTGCTGGCGGCGCTCCTCGTCCACCAGATCCCGCGGCTCGACGGCCAGCGCGTGCGACGCGAGGCGCTCGCCCGGCGGTACGAGGCGGCGATCGACGCGCTGCCGGGCTGGGGCCGGCCGCACGTCCGCGCGGAAGCGTGTTCGGCGTACCACCTCGCCACGGCGTGGGCGCCGCGCGGGCACCGCGACGCGGCGCTCGCGGCGCTCGCGGCGCGCGAGATCGGCGTCGCGGTCAACTGGCGCGCGCTGCCGCAGCTGACCTGGGTACGCGAGGCCCTGCGCGCGGACCCCGCCGACTTCCCGGTGGCCTGCGAGCTCGGCGACCGCACGCTGTCGCTGCCGCTCTGGCCCGACCTCGCCGACGCGCAGCAGGACGAGGTGGTCGCGGCGCTGCACGACGTCGCCCGAGGCCTCCCGCGTGCCTGACGCGGCGCCGACGCCCGACCTCTCCCTCGTGATCACGACGTACAAAGAAACGTCGGTGCTCGCGGGGAGCCTGCCGCGCATCGCCGCGGCCCTGCGCGCGCTGCATCGGCCGGTGGAACTGGTCTTCGTCGACGACGGGAGCGGCGACGGCACCGCGGCGTGGGTCGAGGCGCAGGCCGCCGGGCTCGCCGACCTCCGTCCGCGGGTGCTGCGCCACCCGACGAACCTCGGACGCGGCGCGGCGCTGCGGACCGGGTTCGAGGCCGCCCGCGGCCGGTACTGCGGCTACCTCGACCTCGACCTGGAGGTGGACGTGGCCTACCTCGCGCCGACGCTGGCCCGGCTCGACGCGGGCGCCGACGTCGTGGTCGGGGTCCGCACGTACGTGAAGACGCGGCCGGGGTTCGACGTCCGCACGTTCCTCTCCGTCGGCTACCGCCACCTCTCGCGCACCGTGCTCCGCCATCGGTTGCGCGACACGGAGACGGGCTTCAAGTTCTTCCGGCGCGACCGCCTCCTCCCGCTGCTCCCCCACATCGAGGAGGGCGGGTGGTTCTTCGACACCGAGGTGATGATGGTGTCGGCGCTCGCGCGGCGGCGCATCGCCGAACTGCCGGTGGATTTCCGCCGCCGCCACGACAAGGTGTCCACCGTGAAGGTCGCGCGCGACGTGCGCCGCTACCTCGGGGCGCTGGCCCGCTTCACGCTGCGGCGCCGCCGCGTGACCGCCGCGGTGCGCGCGCTCCCGTGACGAGCCTGATCTACCGCCACCCGCGCCTCTACCGCCGCGTGCTCGCGCTGCTCTACGGCGGGGCGCTCCGCGCGCGGGAGGTGGAGGTCGCGCGACTCGTCCCCGTCGGCGCGCGCGTGGTGGACGTGGCGTGCGGCGACGGCGGCGTGCGGCGCGCGCTCCCCGGGCGGACCTACGTGGGCATCGACGTGTCCCCCGTCTTCGTGGACGCGCTCGTGGCGCAGGGCGTCGAGGCGCACCGCCTCGACGTCGCGTGCGACGAACTGCCGGTGGGCGACGTCGTGTTGATGCTCGGCGCGCTCTACCAGTTCCTGCCCGACGTGGACCCGGTCGTCACCCGCCTGCAGCGGGCGGCGCGCCGCCACGTCGTGCTCGCCGAGCCCCACCACAACCTCGCGCAGTCGCGGCACGCGCTCGTCCGCGCGATCGCGCGGCGCGCCACCGACCCGGGCGTCGCGTCGAGCACGGGACGCTTCGACGAAACACGGCTGCGGGCGCTCTTCGCGCGCCACGGCGCGACGGAGGTCGTGGTCACGAAGAAGGAGTTGATCGCGGTGCTGCCCGGGACCGCGCCGTGAAGCGCCGGGCGCTCCTCGCGGCCATCGCCGGCCTCGGGTTCGCCGGGGCGCTCGTCGCGGCGTTCGCGCCCGGCGCCCACGACCTCTGGAGCCGTGCGGCGACGGGGCTCGAGGCCCCCGACGACGGCTATTGGTCGGCGCCGACGCGACGGCTCGCGGGCGCGGGCGACCAGGACGCCTACGACCACGACCTCGCCGTGGCGCTCGCGCTGCCCCAGAACGCGCTCGCGGCGACGGCCGTCGCGCTCGGCGTACCGTACCCGCACGCGCGCTTCGCCGGCTCGCTCCTCGCAGCGGCGGTCCTCGCCGGCCTCGTGGGCCTCGCAGTGTCGGGACGCGCGCGCGTCGCCGGCGGCGTGGGCCTCGCGTTCCTCGCGACGCCGCCGGTGCTCGGCCACCTCGTGAGCGACCTCGGCGAGGGCACCGCCCTCGGGTTCACCGCGCTCTGGGCCGTCGCGGCGCTCGGACGACGGTGGTTCCTCGCGGGCCTCCTCGCCGCGGTCGCGCTCTCGCAGAAGGCGTCGGGGCTCGCGCTCGGCCTGGGCACGCTCGTCGGCGTGCTCGGGTCCGCGCAGCGGCGCGTCGACCTGCCCCGCGCGGCGCTGGGCGTCGCCGCGGGCCTCGCGTCGGCCGTGGCGATCGCGGTGTTCGTGTTCCAGGACGCGCCGCTCGCGTTCCTGACGCGTCCGTACCTGGCCACCGCCGACACACAGTCCGGCACGAAGGGGGTCGCGGTCGTCGTGCAGGCGGCGTTCCTGGGCCACCACGGCGTGGGCCGCTGGCTGCTGCCGGGGTTCGGGGCGGCGCTCGTGGCCGCCGTCTTCGCCGGGCCGCGGCGTCCGTCGGTCGCGGTCGTCGCCGCGACCGCGGCGGCGTGCCTCTTCGCCGGCGCGTTCCCCGACCCCTGGCGGGTGCTGCCGGCGCTGCCCCTGCTGGCGGCGACGCTCGTGGACACGGCCCCGCCTCCCGGCGCCGGCACGCGAGGCCCGGCGCGCGCGACGCGAGGGAGCGTCGCGCCCGCGCTCCTCGCGCTGCCGCAGGCGGTCGGCGGCGCCGCGGCGTGGGTCGGCCCGTCGTCGGCGCTGGTCCTGCTCGGCCTGTGCGCGGCGGCGGCGGCGATGCTCGTCGTCCTCCGTCGGTACGGCCCGCGCCCGCGATGGGCCCTGGCGATCACCGTGATCGCCACGGCGACGGGCCTCGCGTCGTCGGGATGGGTGGTGTCGAGGCGGACCGACGAGCGACGCGACCTCGCGCGCGAGGTCGCGTCCCGCGTGCCCCGCGAGGCGCCGCTGATCGGCTACTCGTTCCTGGCGTCGGCGTACCGCGGGACGCTGTATTACCCTCCGTTCCACTTGCTGTGGGCACGAGAGGTCGCCGCGCGCCCCCCGCCGGCGCTGTATCGGCTGCGCGTCCTCACGTCCGAGGAGGAGGCGCCGCCGCCGGGCCCTGCGGGCTACGCGGTCGTGGAACGCGTCGCGCTGGGCGACCGCCTCTACAACCGGGAAGAGTTTCGGCGGCCGCTCGTGCTCGAAACCCTCCGCCCGTCCCGATGACGACCCGCGGTGGGGCCGCGGCCTCCGACCTTGGGAAGCCATCGCCTTCGCTCGGTTTCCGGCGGGCGAAGCCCCCTGGAAACCCGCTCGGCGCGCGGCCCCGACCGCTTTCGCCCGCGTCCCCGCGACGGGGCCGGACTAGTGCAACTCCTCGCGGCCGTCGGGGAGGTGGATGCGGACCTGGCGCATCCAGCGGAGCGGCTGCCACCACTCGGGGTGCTCCGCGTACCACCGGTACGTCGTCGCCAGCCCGTCCTTCAGCGACGTCGTCGCCCGCCACCCGAGCAGCGCCGCCGCTCGCGACGGGTCGCCGATGTGGCGGTGTACCTGCCCCGGGCGCTCGCCCACCGAGACCTTCGGGGTCGCCGGCCGGTGCGCGATCCGCAGGATCTCGTCCGCGATGTCGAGGACCGACGTCGCCGTCCCCGTGCCGAGGTTGACCACCTGCCCGCGCACCTTCGCGAGCGGCGCCTCGAGGCACGCGAGGATCCCCTCGACGCAGTCCCCCACGTACAGCCAGTCGCGCGACGCGCCGCCCCCGCCGTGGAGCTCGAGCGGCTCGCCGAGGAGCGCCGACGTCACGAACCGCGGCACGCACTTCTCGAGGTGCTGGTTCGGGCCGTAGTTGTTGAACGGCCGCACGATCACCGCCGGCAGGTCGTACGTGCGGACGTACGAGTCGACCAGCCGGTCCGCCCCCGCCTTCGCCGCGGCGTACGGGCTCGACGGGAGCAGCGGGTGGTCCTCGTCCATGGGCTCGCGCACCGCCGATCCGTACACCTCGCTCGTCGAGATGTGGACGAACCGCTCCACCGTCTTCTGATGGTTCACGACCGCGTTGGCCACCGACTGCGTGCCCATCACGTCGGTCTGGAAGAAGATGCGGTCGTCGGCGATGGACCGCGCCACGTGGCTCTCCGCCGCGAAGTGGACGACGAGGTCGGACCGGCTGACCAACTTGTCCACGAGCGTCAGGTTGTTGACGTCGCCGTACCAGAACTCGAAACGCGGGTGGTCTCGCATCTCGGGCGCGAAGTTCGAGAGGTTGCCGGCATAGGTGAGCGCGTCGAGGACGACGATGCGCCAGTCCGGCCGGTCGCGGAAGACCCGCGAGACGAAGTTGCTGCCGATGAAGCCGGCGCCGCCGGTGACGAGGATCGTGCGCATGGGAGCCCCGGATCGTCGGCGGGAGCGAGGTCCCACGCAAGTCTGGGGGAAGGTCAGGGCCGCGCGAACGCCCCCACCCGTCGGTAGCCTTCGACGGCCGCCGACCGGGCCAGCGTGCGACGCGCGTAGGCCCGACGCGCGGCCCGTTCCGCCGCGCTCGCCGGCCGCGCGGCCCCGGCGACCCGAGCCGCCCACGTCGCGTCGTCGGCGGTCCAGGCGACGACCTGCCCGAGCCCGGGTGCCGCCGCCAGCGCCGCGGCCACCGCGGGGCAGGCGTCGCTCGCCACGACGTCGAGGCCGGCGGCGAGGTATTCGGCGAGTTTCGTCGGGAACGCGAGGTGGTTCGCGAGCGCGGGGCGCCGGAGGAGCACGGCCGCGTCGGCGCCGGCGAGCGTCGTCACCACCGCGTCCGACGGCGGGGAGGCAACGACGACCGTGCCGCGCGGGAGCCCGGCGCGCGCGAAGAGCGCCGCCGCTTCCGCACGGGCCGGCGTCAACACCAGCACGCGGAGTTGCGGCACGCGGTCCGCCGCATGTCGCACGATCGCGGCCACCCGCGGGAGTTCCTGCCACGGGGCGAGCGACCCCGCGTACGCGACGACCCACTCGTCGCCCGCGAGGCCCCACGCGCGGCGCGCCGCGACGCGCGCGGTCTCGGCCGCGGCGTCGCTCGGGATGCGTGCGTCGTCCACCAGGCACGGGACGACGGCGCTCGGGCGCCCTGCCCCCGCGGGAAAACGCGCCGCGAGCGCCGGGCTCGCGTGGAGGACGCCGGCGGCGGCCGCGACCGCCGCCACCTCCGCGGGGTCCGGCGCGGTCATCGTGTCGTCGGCCTCCCCGCGCTCGAGACGGGTCTCCGCGGCCCGGTCGCCGTGGACGTCCACGACCACGGCGGTCGCCGTGCCCGCGCGCCGCGCGGCCGCGAGCGCCGTACGCGCCGCGCGGGGCCCGTGCGCGTGCACGAGGTCGGCTTTGGAGCGCACGACGAGCCGGGCGACCGCGCGGGCCGCGAGACCGTCGGCGAACCGCGCGAGGCCCCAGCGCCGCGGCATGCCGTGGACGACGTGGAGGTCGACCCCGTGGGACGCGAGGCCCCGCTGCACCTCCGCGCGTGCCGCGGGGTCACGCAGGGCGCGGGGGCTCTCCACCGTGGCGACGGACACCTGCGCGGCCGGGAACGCGTCGCGCCAGGTCGCCGCCGCGTCGAGGACGCGCCGGGCGTACCCGCCGCGGTCGAGCACGCTCGCGTGCGCCAGCACGATCACGCGCCGCGGCGCCGAGCCCTCGCTGCTCATTCGACGTCCCTCGGCGACGACGGTCGATCGCCCCGGCTGCCCGCCGCGAGTTCGGCCCGCAGCCGCGCGTACCGGCGAGCGCCGGGCCAGCGGCTGGCGGCGAAGAGGAGCGTGGGGAGCATCACGCCGACCCCGAGGACCCACAGGACCGGAGGCAGGGGGGCCGACGCCCCATCGAACCGGGCCATGCGCTCGGCGAACGCGCGCGTTATGAAGACGAACCCCAGCCCCGCGATCGCCGCGAGGTCGCGCTCGAGGAACGCGATCCCCCCCGTCCCACGGACAAGGAGCGCCGTCCCGCAGAACGCACAGGTGACGTGCTCGGGGCCCCGCGGGATCGCCAGGGAGACGCCGCAGGACGCGCAGCGCAGGGCCAGGGTCTCGACCGTCATCGCGGGCAGGTCCCTCGTCTCGGGGTGCCGAGTGTAGCCGCCCGAGGTCGTCGCGTGCGCTTCTCGGACCTCCGTGGGATCCTCCGTCCGTGGCCGCCGCTCCCGTCCCCGTCCCGGTCCTCGTGATCGCGCACCAGAGCCCGCCCCTCGGCGGGCCTGGCGTCCGCCGCGTAGCGTCATGGATGCGCGCCTGGCCCGCTCTCGGGATCGAACCCGCGCTGCTCACCGCCCCGGCCGAGGACGGCGCCCGCTTCCACGGCTATGCCCTCGTCCCGGGTTCCGACGCCGCCCTCGACGGCCGCCGCGTCGTGCGCGTGCCCACGCCCGGCCTCGGGGGCTTCGCCGGGTGGCTCGCCCGCACGGCGCCCCCCCGCGTCGCGTGGACGCTCTGCCCTCGTGCGCTCCGCGAACCCGAGACGCCGTGGGGCGCCCCCGCGATCGCGGCGGGCCTCGCGTTGGCCCGGGAGGTCGGAGCCCGCGTGATCGTGTCGTCGAGCCAACCGTACGAGGCGCACGCGGTCGGGCGCGCGGTCGCGCGCCGGTTGCGCCTGCCGTGGGTCGCCGACTTCCGCGACCCCATGACCGAGGCCGAAGGTCGCTGGTGGCCGTCGCGTTTGCACTGGTGGGCCGAACGCCGCGAGGAGCGGCGGTGGTTCGCGGACGCCGACCTCGTCTGGGCGACGGCGGAGGCCGCCGCCGCCCGGTGGCGCGCGCGGTTCGCCGCGCACGCCCACCACCTCCGCGTGCGCCGCAACGGCGTCGGCGCGCTGCCGCCGGCGGACGCCGCACCGCCGCCGCCCCCGCTCCGGATCGGCCACGTGGGCCGGTTCACCGACACGGCCGCGGGCAGTCGTCTGCGCCGGTTCGACTTCCGCCCGGGACGCGAGGCCGGGACCGGATCCCACCCGCGCACGCTCTTCGACGGCCTCGCACGTTTCCTCGCGCGCCGCCCGGAGGCGAGGGGGCGGGTCACGTGGGTCACCGTCGGCCCGCACGGGCCCGCCGACCTCGCGGCGCCCGCAGGCGTCGTCGTCGAGGCCCACGGCGTGCGCCCCAACGCCGAGGCGCTCTCGATCGCGGCGACGTGCCACGCGCTCTTCCTCCCCCTGACCGTCCCGCCGCCGTCGGGGTCGCAGTTCGTGCAGCAGAAGGTCTACGAATACGCGGCGTTGGGCCGACCCGTCGTCGTGATCGGCGAGGCCAACGAGGCGACGGACGTGCTCGGCCCGCTGGCCGCGCGGGTGCCGCGCGGGGACGCGGCCGCCATGGCCGATGACGTCGCGGCGATCCTCGCGACCCTCTGGGCTTCCGGGCCTCGCGCGCCCGCGCCGCGACCGTTCCCCACCCAGGCCGACGTCGCCGCGGCGTGTGCGGAGGACCTCCTCGCGCTCGCGGCGGGGCGCCCGCCCCCCGCCGATCACGACCGCCCGGGCGTCCCGGTCGCGACGCGCGCGTAGAGCGCCGCGAGGCGCGCCCCGAGGGCCTCGGGCGAGAACACGGCCTCGTACCGCGCGCGCAGCGCGCCCGCCCGGGCCCGCAGCGCCGCGGGATCGGCGCGCACGGCCGCGACGCGCGCGCGGAGGCCCACGACACAGCGCTCGCGCGCGTCGGCCCACGCCGCCGCGTACGCGGCGTCGCCTGCGGTGCGCCACGCGCGCACGCCCGTCCAGCCGCCGAGCGCGTCCAACGGCAGCGCGATGAGGCGCGCGCGGTCGTCGGGCGCGACGATCTCGGGGATCGCGCGCGTCGCCGTCGTCACGACGTCGAGGCCCGTGGCGAACGCCTCGGGCAGCACGTAGCCGAACGTCTCGTCGAGGGTCGGGAAGAGGAGGAGGTGGTGGACGGCCATGGCCTCCCGCACGCCGCGGGCGGGGAGGCGCGCGTGGTGCGTGACGCCGGGCGACGTCGCGAGTCGCGCGCGCAGCGCCGCCACGCGCGCGGCGTCGGCCCGGGAGACGTAGGTGTCGGGCTCGAGCGCGGACACGACCGTCATCGTCGCGTCGCCCGCGGCGACGAGCGGCGCCACGGCGTCGAGCGCGAACTCGAGGCCCTTGAGGAACGCCTTCACGCCGACGAACAGCAGGCGCAGCGGGCCCGCCCCCGCCGGGTGCGCGTCGAGGAAGGCGAGGTGGCGCACGTAGAGGTCGTCCTCGCGCGGCACGCACGGCAACACGACCTCGCACTTCCGGTCGAGCACGGGCCCCGCGACCGGGTCGGCGCGCAGGCGTCGGCGCGCGTCCTCCGTGAAGGCCACCACCGCGCGACACCGCGGCCCGGCGGCCTGCCGCAGGGCGAGGCGCCGCAGGCGGCCGTCGCGCCCGAGGGGGTAGCGGTCCTCGAACGTGGTGATCCACGGGCGTGTGCAAGCGAGCGGGGTGTCGTTGAACAGGTGCACCAGGTCCACGCGGGACGACGCCGCGACCATCGTCGCGTGTCGCCAGAACGGATCGGCGCTCACCCGCTGCAGCGGCAGGAAGCCCACCCGGTGGAACGCGAGGCCCGGGTGGACGGCGCCGTATACCGTCTTCTCGGCGCCGTAGTTCCGACGGGTGACGCCGATGGACCACATGGAACGCCCATCCTGCCACGAGGCGGTCGCGGCCCCGCCCGATAGACTCCCCGCGTGCCGATCCTGCGCTTCCTCCGCGGTCGCCTCGCCCTCTGGGGAGGCACCCTCGTTCTCCTCGGGATGGGGCTCCTCGCGGTCGTCGTCGGCCTGTGGGTGCTCGGGCACCTCGGCGTGCGGCCGCCCGCCTTCACGTCCACGCTGGTCGAGGCGACGTTCGGCGCGCTCGCCCTCGGGGCCGTCCTCGCCAGCTTCGACCTGTTCGTCCTCTACAATCTCATGAAGCCGCCCCACCGCCTGCTCCAGCGGCCCGTGGACGGGCTCCGGGTCGCCGTCGGCATGACCGCGTACGACGACGAGGCGTCCATCGGCGCCGCGGTCGCGCAGTTCCGCGCCCACCCTCGCGTCGCGTCCGTCGTCGTGATCGACAACAACTGCCACGACGGGACGGCGCGCGTGGCGGCGACCGCCGGCGCCGACGTCGTCCCGGAGGCGCGCCAGGGCTTCGGCTGGGCCTGCCGCGCCGCGCTCGACGCCGCCGCCGCCCGGGGCGACGTGGTCGTGCTCGTGGAGGGCGACGGCACGTTCGACGCGCGCGACCTCGACAAACTGCTCGCCTACCTCGTCCACGTCGACGTGGTCATGGGCTCGCGGACCACACGCGAGCTCAACTCCGCGGACAGCCAGATGGACTGGCTCCTCAACCCCTTCAACCAGATCGTCGCGAAGTTGCTCCAGCTCCGCTTCTGGGGCACGCGCCTGTCCGACGTCGGCTGCACGTTCCGCGTCCTGCGGCGCGAGGCGTGGGAGCGCGTGCGCGGCGCGCGCCTCACGGGCGGCAACAGTTTCAACGTGGACCTCGCCGTCGCGTGTTTCCAGGCCGACCTCCGCTGCATCGAGCTGCCGCTCGCGTTCCAGGCACGCGTCGGCGTCAGCAAGGGCGTCGGCACGAACAAGCGCAAGGCGGCGCAGGTGGCCCTGCGCATGCTCTGGACGATCTACACGTGCTGACGCGCGTCGCGGGGACGCGAGGCCCGCCTCACGGCCGGACGCGGTAGAGGGTGACGGTCTCCCCCGCGTCGCGCTCCGCGGGCGAGGTCGCGGCCCGGGCGACCGCGGCGACGTCGAGGCGCGCGCGCGCCTCGGTCGTCCAGATCGGACGGTCGGCGCTCGCCGTAGACCGCACGACCCAGCGGACCCCCGTCGCCACGAGGCGGTCGAGCCCCCGCGGGTCGTCCATCCACGCGTGGCTCGGGGGGACCGGCCGCGGCGCTCGGGGACGGAAGCCGAACGGGTCGAGGCGCGGCACGTCCCAGAGGACGGCGTCGGCGGGGGCGGCCCGCTCGACGAGCGCGCGGTGGATCGTTCGCTCGACGTCGCGTCCGCCGCGGTGCAGGAGGTACCCTCCCGTGGCCCATGCGCCGGGCAGGAGGATCAGCCCCCCGAGCGCCCACGCGAGGCCAGGTCGGGCGGCGCACCGCGCGAGCAGGGCGCCGCCAGCGCGCGCGGCGACGAGCACGGCGACCGGCTGCAGCACCAGCAGGTACCGCGGTTGCATCGCGACCCGGAGGCCGCCGACGGCGTAGAGGGCCACGCCGAGCAGCACCGTCGCGCCCAGCACCCGGTCGTCCGCGCGCGGCGCCCGCAGCGCGTGTACCGCGCCGAGGCCGCCGAGGACGGCGACCGCCGGTCCGAGCCCGAGGAACGCGCGCGCGGTGGACGCGAAGCTGCCCTCGAGACCCGGCGGGATGCTGAAGCGCTCGATCGCGATGGCGCGGAACACGAGCAGCATGGCGAGGCCCCATGCGCACGCCACGCCGACGACCGCGACGCGGTCGAAGCGTCGGGGCGCGCGGAGGAGGTCCTCCCGGGCGAAGGCCAGGGCCAGCGGCCCCAGCAGCAGCACCGCCAGGAGGTGGCCGTGGATCGCGAGCACCGCGAGGCCGAGCGCGACCCCGGCCCGCCGCGCGCGGCCGGGCCCGTCGGCGAGCAGGAGCGCGACGACCCCGTACCCGAGCAGCTGCGTGAGGGCCACGTAGCGGTGCGTCTGCGCGTAGTAGACCGACCGGTAGTCGACGACCGTGAGGATGGCGGCGACGCACCCTGCGGCGCGCCCCCACCGTCGCGTCGCGGCGCGCACGAGCAGCACGATCAGCGCGACGGACGTCAGCAGGCTCGGGAGCCGGAAGGCCCACGGGGCGTCGCCGAGCGCGGCGACGAACGGGACCGCGACCGCCTCGGCCACCGGCGTGAGCTTCGCCTGGTACGCGTCGATCGCGAAGTCGTTCAGGTCGCCGTAGGAGAACCGCCCCGCGAGCATGGCGCGGGTGGCGCGGACGGAGTACGACTCGTCCACGCCCTCGCCGACGGTGCCGAGCCCCGGGAGACGGAGCAGCAACGCGACCGCGACGAGCGCGAGGAGGGCCGGCCGCGGGACCGGCCCGCCGGCGCTCATCGGCGCAGGACTCCGTACTTCCAGATGCACCACAGCGCCCGCACGCCGTCCTTCCAGCCGATCTTCTTGCCCTCCTCGTACGTCCGTCCGCTGTACGAGCACGGCACCTCGTAGATCCGCGCGCCCGTGCGCGCGAGCTTCGCGGTGACCTCCGGCTCGAAGCCGAAGCGCTCCTCGACGAGGGGCAGGCCCTGGAGCAGTTCCCGGCGGACGGCCTTGTAGCAGGTCTCCATGTCCGTGAGGTTCAGGTTCGTCGCGAGGTTCGAGAGGAACGTGAGCAGGCCGTTGCCGAGGCGGTGGCGGAAGTAGAGGACGCGATGCGGCCCCGACAGGAAGCGGCTGCCGAACACGGCGTCCGCGCGGCCGTCGAGGATGGGCGCCAGGAGGACGGAGAACTCGGCCGGGTCGTATTCGAGGTCGGCGTCCTGCACGATCACGACGTCACCACGCGCCGCGGCGAAGCCGGTGTGCAGCGCCGCGCCCTTGCCGCGGTTCCGCGCGTGCAGGATCACGCGCAGGTCGTCGCCCGTCTCCTGCGCGAGCAGGTCGCGCGTGCCGTCGGTGGAGCCGTCGTCGACGACGACGATCTCCTTGTCCACCGGGGACGCGCGCACGCGGCGGAGGATCTCGCGGACCGTGTCCTTCTCGTTGAAGACGGGCACGACGACGGTCAGGGTGGGCGGGCGCGGGACGGTCACGGGCCAGGGCTCCAGGCACGACGCGGCGGCGGCGCGCTCCGGGGCCGCGCCGCCGCACGGAGAGCCTGTGAAGGAGTCGAAGACGCCGTCACAGCAGCGAAGCGCGGGCCCGCAGGGGCCGCGCGCCGAGCGGGTTTCCGGGGGAGGTGGCCCACCAGAAACCGAGCGAAGGCGATTTCTGCACGGTCGAGGAGCGGACGGGACCGGTCGGTCCCGTCCGCGGGGGCGCGCTACTTCCGCTTCAGGGGTATGGTCATGTCCGCGTCCGAGACGGAGAGCTTGCCGTCCTTCCAGAGGAGGGGCGGCGCGCTCTTCTGGTCCTTCTCCTCGGCGGGCTTGCCGTTCTTCTCGGTGAGCTTCGTGACGACCTTGTCGCCCTCGAGCTTCCACGTGCCCTTGCCGGCTTCCGTCTTCTCGCCGGGCATCGCGGCCTCGTACGTGAAGTCGCCGCCGTCCTTGAAGTTCAGCTCGACCGTCATCTTCGTGAACATCTCCATCATGCCCTCGAGCATCTTGTCCATGCTCGGCATCATCTTCTCCATCATGGCCCGCTGCTCGGCCGGCATCCCCTCGAGATCCTTCTTGCTCTTCGCCATCTGCTGCTTGACCTGCGGTTCCATCGCGCTCTTGAGCGCTGCGCCGTCGATCACCCAGGTACCGACCGGGCTGGCGCTCGCGCCCCCGCCAGAGCCCCCGCCCGTGGCGGCGCCGCCCTTGTTGTCCCCGCACCCGACGAGGGACGCCGACACGGCGATCCCGACGACCAACGCGATCAACTTGCGCATGGATGGCTCCGCCCGGGCGCGCGCGCCGACCGGGAGGGTCGGGTCGGCCGGGATGTGGGCGCAAGCCTACGGCCCGCCCCCGGTCGCACCAAGCGACGCCCCCCGGACCCGGAACCTGTCAACGGGGTGGAGGAACATCGAATCGGAGTTTCAGTGTGAGGAGCCGGGTTGAAGGCCGTCGCGTCCGGGACGGCAGCCAGGCGGTCCGAGGCTGGCGGAGAGGAGAGTTCCACCGAGGGCGGCGGAAGGAGTGGGTGGATCGAGACCTCGGTGGGGCGCTAGAAGAAGTCTTCGGTTTCGGTCGGCGGAGCAGGGGGGGAGTTCGGATCGTCGCGGGGCCCGCGGGACCCTCTGCGATGGGAGCGACGACATCGGTGCGTCGGCGTGTTGCCGGCGGGAAGGGTGAGGAGTCTGTCGGCGCGGGAGGCACCCCCGGTCGCGAAGGGCGATCCAAGCGCCACACGCCCGAGGAGCGGCGCGCGGCGGTGGAGGCGTTCCACAAGTCGGGGCGGACGCAGAAGGCGTTCGCGCGGCAGGGGGACGGGCGCCACGTGACGCTCGGGGCGTCGCTGCGCAAGCACGCCGCCGAGGGCCCCCGCAGGGCTTGGAGCGGGTGGTGTCGGGCCCGGCCAAGCGCCGGGGGCGGGCGCCGCTCGCGCCTCTCCCAAAGCGGAAGGCTTTTCCTGGCACCCCACTGTGGCGGAATCCGGGCGTTCACGTCAAGACCGGGGGCCGTGCGGTGACGGGAACTCGTACAAGAGGAGCAGGATGTCGTAGTTCGGAGCAGAGAACCTCCCCACCCTCGGTCCTGAACCTCAAGCGGGTGGTGTCTCCCCCCACGTTCGCAGAGAGGGTCGGGCTTCCGTCTTCCGCCCTCCGCCCTCCACCCTCCGCCCTTCGCCCTTCGCCCTTCGCCCTTCGCCCTTCGCCCCGACGATCGGGCGCGACGGGCCCGTCCTCGTCAGCGCGCGGACGGGCGCTTCACGCCGTCCACGCGGTAGGTGCCTGCGCGGCCGGCGTCGATCTCGAGCAACGTCATGCGGTGGAAGATCCCGCGGCCTCCGACCCCGAGGTCGGCGCGCTCGCCCGTGAACACCGTCCCGTCCCGCGGAACGTCCGTCACGAGCAGGACCTGACCGTCCGACGGAAAGGGCCCCTCCACCGGGAGTTGCGGCGCCCGCGGGAACCGTCCCGGCGGCGGACCGGCGCGCGGGACGACGAACACGCCGGAGGTCCGGCGCGGCGCGCGCTCGCCGAGGAAAACCTCCACGCCCTCGTTGGTGCGCGGCAGGAGGTCGAACCCGATCCAGTCCGTCGGGCCCGCGCGCGCCGCTGCCGCGTCGAAGGCCTCCGCCAGCGCATGCAGGCGGCCGGCGGCCATGGGTCCGGCCGGGACCGCGCGCTGCAACCCTCCCGAGACGGCGTGCAACGCGAGCGGCACCGTCAGCGCCCACGTCGCCCCGACGACGACGCGGCGCAACGGCACCTTCTCCGCCGTCACCCCCATGGCCGCCGCGACGAACACGAAGGGCCACGCCGCGAGCCCGAACCGCAGCGACCCCGAAGAGAAGTGCAGCGCCGACGGCGCGCTGCCCGTGGGCCCGGCGAACAGCAGCACCAACAGCAAGTGCGCCGCCGCGGCGAGGAGCGCCGCGCGCACGAGCGCGCGGGCCTCGCGTCCCTTCCAGAGCGCCCGCAGGCCCCGGGCCGCGAAGGGCAGGAGCAGGACGAGGCTCCCGACCGGGACCAGCAACCCGAGGAAGACCAGGACGTTCTTCGGCAGGCGGTCGAACGCGAGGCCGTGGTGCGCGTAGCCCGCGCCCCACGGCGCGCCGGTCACGATCCACGTCCGGAGCGCCCACAGGCAGAGCGGCGCGAACGGAACCACCAAGGCCACGACCCGCGCGCGCACGACGCGAGGCCCGTCCGCCGCCCGCCACGCGAGCCACGCCGCGGCCGCCGCGAAGGGGAGCGCGTCGTACCGGACGAGGGGCAGGGCACCCGCCGCGACGAGGGCGACGAAGCGGAGGCCGGGTCGCGCCCGATCGGCGAGCAGCAGGGCCCCGAGCAGGAGCACGAGCGTCAGCGCCTCGGCGCCGGGCACGAGGCCGCCCGCGAAGAGCGCGAGGACGGGATGGGCCCCTGCGAGCGCCACGAGCAGAGGGAGCGAAAGGCGTCCGCGCGACCAACGCGCGCCGAGGACGACCAGCAACGCGGCCGCGACCCCCCCGAGCATCCACGCCGTGGTCCGCACGGCCTGGGTCACGGACGTCCCGAGGGCGACCGGCACCGCCAGCAGCGCTGGCCACGCCGGCGGATAGCGGTCGTGGGCGACCCCGTCGAGTGCGAAGCCCTCGCCGTGCGCGAGCGCGCGGGCGAGCGCGCCGTACGCAACCGCGTCGCCTTCGATCGGCAGGGCCGTCGCCGGTAGGCGCAGCACGAGGGCGAGCAGCGCGGCGGCGAGCGCGGCGAGGGGGACCTTCAGGGGCTCGGGCACCTGCGCCGGGCGCGGGGCTCGCGGCCGACGCGGGGCGGCCTCGGACGCCGGAACGGGGGCCAACGGCGGCGAGGAGCCTGCGTCCCCCACGTCAGGCGCCGGCGCGGGCGGCGGCGTCCTTGAGGCAGCGGCGGAGCGCGTCGCGCCAGGGCGGCATGGGCGCTCCGACGGTCGCAGCGTACTTCGCGCCGTCGAGCACGGAGTATGGCGGCCGCTTCGCCGCGCGACCGGTGGCCGCGGCGGGGATCCGCGCGACTGGCACGTCGGCGCGGCCGGCCCCGTCGAGGACCGCGCGCGCGAAGTCGGCCCAGACCACGGCGCCGGCGTTCGAGACGTGGTAGGTGCCCGTGGCCCCGGCTTCCACGAGCCGCCGGATCCCGCGCGCGAGATCGTCCGCGAACGTCACGCCCGTGGTGACGTCGTCAACGACGCTGATGGCCCGGCCGGCGGCCGCTGCGCCGAGGATGGCGCCGACGAACGACTTTCCCTCGCGGGCGAACAGGCCCTGGGTCCGGACGATCAGGTGCCCCGGCACGCCGCGGGCGTGTGCCTCGCCGGCGAGTTTGGTACGGCCGTAGACGTTTACCGGGTTCGTCGGGTCGTCCTCGCGGTACGGCGTGCCCTTCGCCCCGTCGAACACGTAGTCGGTCGAGACGTAGACGAGGTTGGCGCCGCAGGCTGCGGCCGCGACCGCGACGTGCGCCGTCCCGCGGTCGTTGACGGCCGCGCACGCCTCGACGGCGGTCTCCGCCCCGTCCACCGCGGTGAACGCGGCCGCATGGATGATCCACTGCGGTGCGAGCCGCCGGACCGCGTCGCCCACCGCCGCCGCGTCGCGGAGGTCGAAGTGGGAGGCGCCCACGGGGAAGAGGATCGCGCGCCCGGTCCACTCGCGCACGAGGGCCGTGCCGAGCATGCCCGGGCCGCCGGTGATCAGGATGCGCTTCATCGGCCCCCCCACGGGCGACGGCGTCCTCGGGAGGACCGGCCGGGCCCCATGGCTTCGGAGGAGAACGGGCGTCGGAGGATCACGTGCTTCGGACGATCACGCCCACGCTCGGCAGGATCGGCCCCGCGGGCGCGCGACCCGAGGGGATTCTCCCCCGACCGGCGGCCCGGGCGCCGAGTTCCCGCCCGTCTGCCCGTAGCCCGTCTGCCCGTAGCCCGTCTGCCCGTAGCCCGTCTGCCCGTAGCCCGTCTGCCCGTGACCCGTCGGCGTCAGTCCGTCGCCTCGCGCATGGCGCTCGACGGCCGGGGCGGCGGCAACTTCACGTTTTTGCCAAGGCTCCGGCGGCACCAGGCCAGCGTCTTGACGAGGCCGAGCTGGATGTTGACCCGCGGGCGGAACCCGAGGACCTCCTGCGCCTTCGTGGTCTCGGCGAGGCTGTGGCGGATGTCGGCCGGCCGGGGGTCGGCGTAGCTGGGGATGATCTCGCGCTCGAGGAGCGCGCCGATGATGTTCAGGAGGCCCGAGATCGTGATGCGGTTGCCCGAGCCGATGTTGAACACCTCGCCCTCGGCCTTGGGGGCCGTGCACGCGAGCCGCACCGCGTCCACCGCGTCGCTCACGTAGGTGAAGTCTCGCGACTGCTTGCCGTCGCCGTAGACCATGGGCGTCTTGCCGGTGAGCAAGGCGTGGATGAAGCGGGCGACGACGCCGCTGTGCTCGCTCGTGATGTCCTGACGTGGGCCGTAGAGGTTGAAGAAGCGCAGGCACACCGTCTCGAGGCGGTACGTCGTGTAGAAGACCCGCGCGACGTCCTCGCCCATGAGCATGCTCGCGCCGTACGGGGAGTACGGCGTCGCGAGCATGGTCTCCTCCTTCGGGAGGACCGGGCTCTCGCCGTAGACGGCGGCCGAGGACGCGACGATCACGCGCTTGATCTTCGCCTCGCGGGCGGCGTGCAGCGCGTTGATCGTCCCGTTCACGTTCACGCCCAGCGTCGTCTCGGGGTCGGCGACCGACCGCGCGACGCCGGTCACGGCGGCGAAGTGCAGCAGGTAGTCGCACCCCTTCGCGACCTTGGCGAGCGCCTTGGCGTCGCGGACGTCGCCCTCGACGACCTTCACGTCCTTGGGGTTCCAGTCGAGGACGTTCTTCTTGCTGCCGGTCGAGAGGTCGTCGTAGACGACGACCTTGTCGCCTGCCGCCAGCAACGCGTCCACGACGTTGCTCCCGAGAAAGCCCGCGCCGCCAGTGACCAGGTACTTCGCCATCGGGAACGGATCCTCCACCCCCGGACACCGCACGCAGGGCGGTCCGATGGGGCGCGGACGATAGCGAACGTTCTCTCGTCCCGACGACAGGATTGCCCACCGACGACGCAACCCGTTTCCTGCAATCCACTTACATCGATATCATCGGTTATACTTCGTCATACCTTAGGCTTCATTTTCCCGTCGCGGGCGCCGTCGAACCGACGGAGGTCGGCGACGATCCGCGCCGACGCATGGCCGTCCCAGAGCGTCCGGGGCGGACGCGGGTGCGGCGGTCGACGCAGCATCGCCCCCACCGCCCGCTCAAGGCGGGTCGGGTCGTCCCCGATCAACCGGTTCGTCCCCCGCTCGACCGTGAGCGGCCGCTCGGTCGTCGTCCGGAGCGTGAGGCACGGCACCCCGAGGAACGCGGCCTCCTCCTGGATGCCACCCGAGTCGGTGAGGACGATCCGCGCCGCCCGGACCCGCGCGAGGAAGTCGACGTAGGCCAGCGGTTCGGTGACGACGACGCCCGCCCGCTCGAGGCGGTCCCCCAGCGCCCCCGCCTCCAGGCGCGCGCGCGTCCGCGGGTGGACGGCGAACCGGACCGGCAGGTGGGCGGCCAGCCGGGCGAGCGCCTTGCACCAAGCGGCCAGCTTCCGAGGGTCGTCGACGTTGCTCGGCCGGTGCAGGGTCACGACGGCCTCGCCGGACGGGGTCGCCGCACGCCGGTCGATCTCGGGCAGCGCGCGCCGCAGCGCGTCGATCATCGGGTTGCCGACCAGCCGGACGCGGCGCCGGTCGATCCCCTCGCGCGCGAGGTTGCGCACCCCGCTCGGCTCCGTCACGTACAGCCGCGCGCTCGCGTGATCGACGAGCACCCGGTTGCGCTCCTCGGGCATCGTCGTGTCGAACGAGCGCAGGCCCGCCTCGACGTGCGCCACGGCGACGCCCGCGTGCACCGCGGCCAGCGTGGCCGCGAGGGTCGACGTGACGTCGCCGACCACGAGGAGCACGTCGGGGCGCTCCGCCGCGAGCACCGCCGGCAGGCGGTCGAGGATCCGCGCGGTCTGCTCGCTGGCCGTGCCCGGCCCGATCGCCAGCGCGGCAATCGGCGCCCCGAGCCCGAGGTCGGCGAGGACGTCGTCGGACAGGGCCTCGTCCCAGTGCTGGCCCGTGTGCACCCAGGGCAACGCGAGGCCCGCCGCCTTCGCGGCCGCCACGAGGGGGGCGACCTTCACGAAGTTGGGCCGCGCGCCCGCGACAGCCAGCCAACGGGGGCGGCGCCGGGCCACGGCCGTCAGCGTCGCTCGGCCGCGAGGGCCTCGCGGAAGTACGCGACGGTGCGCTCGAGGCCCGTCGCCAGCGAGGTCTTGGGCCCCCACCCGAGCGCGCGGGCGCGCGTGAGGTCGGGCTCGCGGCGACGCGGATCGTCCACCATGGCGGGCACGAACACGATCTCCGAGCGGCTGCCCGTCGCGGTGATGACCTTCTGGGCGAGCTCGCGGATCGTGATCTCGCCGGGCGCACCGACGTTCACGGGGTCGGGGCCGGCCTTCTCGAGCACCGTCAGGATCCCCGCCACCGTGTCGTCCACGTAGCAGAACGAGCGGGTCTGCGCACCGTCGCCGTGCACGGTCACGGGCTGGCCCGTGAGCGCCTGCGAGAGGAACTCGGGGAGCGCGCGGCCGTCCCGCAGCCGCATGCGCGGGCCGTACGTGTTGAAGATGCGCACGATGCGCGTCTCGATGCCGTGGACCCGGTGGTACGCCATGGTCATGGCCTCGGCGTACCGTTTCGCCTCGTCGTACACGCCGCGCGGCCCCACGGGGTTCACGTGGCCCCAGTACGACTCGCTCTGCGGGTGGACCTCGGGGTCGCCGTAGACCTCGCTCGTGCTCGCGATGAGGAACTTCGCGCCCTTGGCCCGCGCGAGGCCGAGCGCGGCGTGGGTGCCGAGCGCCCCCACCTTGAGCGTCGGGATGGGGTGCTCGAGGTAGTCGCGCGGGCTCGCGGGGCTCGCGAAATGCAGGACCGCGTCCACGGGGCCCGAGAGGAAGATGCCCTGGCAGACGTCGCGCTGGACGAACTCGAAGCTCGGCGACCCTTCGTGCCGCGCGAGGTTCTGCCGCGACCCCGTGAGGAGGTTGTCCACGGCGACGACCCGGTCGCCGCGCGCGAGGAAGGCCTCGACCAGGTGGGACCCGATGAACCCCGCCCCGCCCGTGATCACGACGCGCGCCATGGTGACTCCGCTGTGGACGCCGTACGGTAGCCGGGGGCACCCGAGGCGTCGTGCCCGCGCACGAGTCCCCGCGCGAGCCCCCACGCCACCACGCCGGCGGCCGCGACCGCGGGCGCGTGGAACGGCGCGCCGGTCAGCGCGAGCGGCGCCGCCGCGACCCACCCAGCGAGCGCGACGGGGACCGGGAGGCCGCCGGGCCCCGCGACGCGCCGGTCCGCGCGGAGCGCGCGCACCGCGGCCACGGCGAGGAGCGCTGCGAGCGCCACACCGACCGCGCCGAACTCGACGGCCCCCTGCAGGAGATCGCTCTCGGCCACCGCGGCCCACCGGTCCGTCGGCGCCCGGCCGTCGCCCGGGTACGCGTACGGGAACGCCCCCCACCCGATGCCGACGGGCTGGCGCTGCGCGAGGTCGAGCGTGCCCCGCCAGATCTCGAGTCGCGTCCCCTCGTTCGCACGCCACGCGAGCGCGCCCGCGAGCGGGCCGACGCCCGCCGCCCCGGCTGCGGCGACGGCCAGCGCCGCGCTCGCGACGCCGAGCGCCACGCGCCGCGCGGTCCCGGCCCGGACGCACACGAGCGTGCCGAGCGCGGCCACGATCCCGACGATGCCGGCGCGCGAGCCCGACGCCACGACGGAGGCTGCGGCGACCGCCGCCGTGACGACCCCGAGCGCCCGGTCGGCGCGCCGCCCCGGCCGCGCGACGAGGCCCCACGCCGCCGTCCAGCCGACGAGCAGGTAGGCCGCGGCCTGCGTCCGGTTCGGGAAGGTCCCCCACGCGTTCAGCGCGCGGCGCACGGTCCACCCGAGGAGCAGCGGGTCGTCCTCGCCGTAGCGCCCCCGCAAGAGCGCCGCGCCCCCGTGCAGGAGCACGCCGACGCAGGTCGCGCGCGCCAGCGCGCGGCCCCCGCCCGCGGCGACGACGGCGCGCACGGCGGTCGCGAGCAACACCAGCGCCGCGAGGCCGACCGCCGCGACGGCCGTGGCTCCCGCGTCGAGGCTCCACGGGCCGGACGCGTCGCCGACCGCCGCCGCGCGGGCCGCCGCCGTCTGTGGCGCGACCGCGGCGACGACGGAGGCCGGGAGCGGCACGGCCGCGAGCGCGGCCCACGCGACGCACGCGAGGCCCAGGGCCTCAAGGCCCGTGAATCCGGCCCGGGCCGCGCCGCCGCGCGTCGCGAGGCCGGCGACGCCCGCGGCGAACACCAGCGCCGCGGCGAACGCGACCGCGTGGAACGCCGCCGTGGCGCCCCCGGCCGCGGCGCCGGCGACTCCCGTCGCGACGAGCAGCGTCGCCGCGCCACCCACCACGCCCGAACGACTCCCGTCCGGACGGCCCGCGCCCGTCACGGCGTCGCCTCGAGATCGGCGAGCAGGCGACGGGCCTGCGCCGCGCGCTCCGTCACGGGCGCGCGGCCGGGCGTCGTCGGCGAGAGCGCGGCGTCGACGGCGAGGACGGCACCGAGCACCCGGCGCGCGTCGGCGAGCGACCGTGCAGCCTCCGCCGCAACCTCCGTGCGGTCCGGTCGCCCGGACGCCGCGGCGCGCCGCGCGCGGTCGCGCCACAGGACCGCCGTCGCCGCGCGCACCTCGCCCTCCGCGAGGCACCGGGCCGACGTCGCGTCGGCGACGCTCCCCGCGTACGGCGCGACCGCGACCGCGTGCACCGCGAGGGCGAGCGCGGCGGCGTCGAACGGATCGGCGGCGCCGACGGCGAGCGCGGCGAGGAGTCGCGGGTCCCGCGGCCGCAGCGTGAGCGCCCGGCGCAGCGCCTCGGGCACGTCGGCTTCGGTCGGTAGCACCACGAGGCCGGCGTCGGGCAGCGTCCACGCGCGGGCTGCGGCGAGCGCGACGGCGTCGGGCGCGCGCCGCCAGGCCTCGCGTCCCGCGACCTCGCGCACCGCCACGGCGAACGTCAACCCGCCCACCAGCGCGACGGCCGCGCGCCGCACGGCTAGGCCCGGTCGCCGCTGCTGCCGTAGTACCCGCGGGCGCCGCGGTCGTAGTACCCGCCATACGCCCAGCGGCTCCCGCGCGGGACCATGTTCATGATCACGCCCGTGGCGGGCGAGCCCACGGTCGCCAGCAGCCCTGCTCCGTGCTCCGCCGACCGCTTCTTCGTGCGGCCGGCCGCGACGACGAGCAGGACCGTGTCGGCGACGCGCGCGAGCACCGCGGCATCGGTCACGATGCCGACCGGCGCGGTGTCCACCACGATCCGGTCGAACGACCCGCGCAGCGCGTCGAAGAGGACCTTCACGGCGGGGCGCCCCAGCAACTCCGCCGGGTTGGGGGGCAGCGTGCCGGCCGGCAGCACCCAGAGGTTCTCGTGCGCGGTCGCGAGGACCACGTCCTCGGCGCGCTCCCGGCCGACGAGCACGTTCGACAGGCCGCGCGCGCTGTCCACGCCCATCACCTCGTGGACCCGCGGCTTGCGCAAGTCCGCGTCGATCAGCAGCGTGCGCTTGCCGTCCTGCGCGAGGACGATGGCGAGGTTGCTCGCGACGGTGGTCTTGCCCTCGCGCGGCGAACACGACGACACGAGGAAGACGCGCCCGCCCTGCTGGTCGGCCGGCACGGAGAACTCGAGGGACGTCCGCACCGCACGGAACGCCTCGGCCACGGGCGAGCGCGGCTGCTCGGACGTGACGCGGTCGGCGGTGCGTGACGGCAGCGAGAGGATGGAGCCCACGACCGGCGCCCCGATGTGGCGCGCGACGTCATCGGGGTCGCTCACCGTGTCGTCGAGCCAGTCGATGACGAGGGCCAACGCGAGGCCCAGCAGCAGGCCCACCGCGGCGCCGAGCCCCACCAGCAGCGGCCGGTTCGGCTTCACCGGGCGGGCCGGGTCCGCCGCGAGCTCGATCACCTTCAGCGGACGCGCGTCGTTCTCGATGGAGATCTGGGCCCGGATGCGGTCGAGCTCGCCATCGACCTTCGTGCGCTGGGTCGACACCTCGTCGAACGCCCCCTGAACCGCCGTCAGGCCCGCCGTGAGCGTCCATTGCGCCCGGAGGTCGGCCTCGTCATCGTGCAAACGGTCCCGGCGCTCCACACGTCGCCCGAGGAGGATCCGCAGTTCCCGCACGCGACGGAGCACCACGTCGCGCACGGCCGCGAGCACCGCCTTCCGGGCGTCCGCCTCGGCTCGGCCGGCCCCCGCGTCGCGGAACGCCTGCCAGCGCGCCATCGCGCCGACGAACCCCGCGTCCGCCGTGACGAACGCGAGTTTCTCCTGATCTTCGCTCGGACCGCTCTTGGCGAGGTCCCGCTCGACGACGTCCAGCGCGGTGAGCCACGCCAGGTCGGCGTCCTTCGCGCTGGCCGCGAGTTCCTCGCGGGACGCGTCCACCTTGGCCGCGAACCGACGACCCGTAAGCGCCTCGAGGTCGGGACGGGCCACCACGAACTCGTCCTCGAGCTCTCGGAGCCGCGCTTCGCCCTCCACGACCTGCTCGCGGCGGGAGGCCGACCGCAGCGCGAGCCGTTCGGCGCTGCTGCCGTTTTTCGTCTTCCACGCCTCGAGCTCGCGTTGGGCCCGGGCGAACTTGTCCTCGCCCTGCTTCGGGTTGCCCTCGGGGTCCCCGATCGTCGCGGCGTCCTCGGGGTGGTTGTCGTCGTCGCGGCCGAGCATCCGCCGCTGCTGCGCCCAGAATTTCTGCTCCCGCTCGAGGCGGCGCTGCGTCTCGCTCCGCTGCTCCCGCCAGAAGACCTCGACGAGGAGGTTGAGCAGCGGCGCCAGGGCCTCGCGTTCCTCGCCCTCGAGTTCGATGGAGACGAGGGTCGTGCCCTTCTCGGGCTTCACGACCACGCGGTTCGCAAGGTAGCCGGCGAGATCGGACGGGTCGTCGTAACGCGCCGTCGGCGACGGATGGAGGCCGTAGCGACGGAACGAGTACCGCCGCGCGAACTCCTTCGCCGTCAGGCCGACGACCTTCTCGAACGCGACGACGTCCTGGACGCTCGGCCCGAACGTGTCCCGCTCCGCGTCGGGTTGCTTCGCGAGGTACACCGGCCACGTGAGCCAGTCCCACATCGGGTAGCGGCGGCCGCCCGGGGCGTCGACGAACGCGAACAGGCGTTCGACGTAGGTACCGCTCGACAGGAGCGACCACTTCGTCGGGTAGTAGAGCTGGCTCTCGTGGTACGACTCGCCGAAGGCCTGCGTGGGCGCGGCGCCGCCGAACGGCTTGGGCTTCTGGATGTCGATCGAGGTCGCGACCCCGTACACGTCGGGGGAGCGCCGCCCCTGCCACCAGCCGCCAGCCGCGCCCAGGGCGAGCAGCAGCAGCACGAGCCCCTTGCGCCGCCAGATCGCGCCGGCGTACGCCCGCACCGTGTGGCCCGCGTCGGGCGCGTGGTCGAGGTCGACGGCGAGCGGCGAGACGGGGTGCAAGCGGCGTCAGTCGTTGACGACGACCATGTCGTCGGCGAGGAGCGGCAGGTCGGCGACCTGGCCCCCCATGATCGCCTTGAGGTTCACGCGGACGACGCTCCCGTCGGCCCGCCGGACGATCACGTCCTTGATGTCGGCGTACTGCGTCGCGCCGCCGGCGCGCAGGAACAACTGGAGGGCGGTGATGGGCCGGTTCGACCCGCCCGGCTCCTGCAGCGCGTACACGTTGGGCTTCGCGACCTCGCCGCCGATGTAGACGACCGCCATGGGCGGCTCGACCTTGACGGCGCGCTCGAGGATGAGGATGTCGCCGGCGTCGAGGAGGGCGTCGGCCGTGGCGCCGCCCGCCGCGAGCACCGCGCGGAAGTTCACGCGGCGGGCGGGCCGCCCCTCGGACACGACCGTCACCGCGCCGACGTCGACGTCGGTCATCGCCTCGCCAGCCTCGGCGAACACCGTGAGCAGGTTCGGGCGGCCGAACGGCGAGATCTCGATCTTGCGGTACACCGCGCCCACGAGGCGGACGTAGCGCGGGGCGTACGCCGTGACCCGTACGAAGACGTCGGGGTTGTCGGCGACCTGCGCGGCCTTGAGGCGCTCGACGATGTCGCGCTGGATCTCCGCGAGCGAGCGACCGAGGAGTTCGACGTCCTTGACCTGCGGGACCGACAGCCGACCGCCCGGGGCCACGATGAACCGCCGTCCCTCCTTGAAGGGGTTCGTCGTGACCTCCTCGACGGCCTTCGGGAGGACGACCTCGATCTCGACCTCGTCGCCGGACGCGAGTCGGTAGTCCGCGGAGACCACGAGGCCCGGCGACCGCGGTGTGGCGGTCGGGTCCTGCGAGATCGGGCGCGGCGTGGGCGAGGCCGGGCCCCCGGGGCGGCCGGGCGGCGGCAGCGGCGCGTCGGCGGCGCGCGCGAGCCCTCCGCACGCGACGGCCACGAGCAGACCGAGGACGGACACGGTCGACGACGCGCGCATGGAAAGCACCTCCGACGACCGTCGCCGCCCGCCGCGCGCCCCTCGGTCCGGCGTCGCGGGACGTCGGGAGGCGGCGGGCCCAGGACGGACGCGGCCGCATTCTAGGGGACGACCGCCACCCCGGGGGGACGGCGGTCGCCGTGAGACGACGAGCGGCCTGCCGCCCGGGGCGCGATCGCAGGAAGGCTAACGCATGTGGAACGTGAGGCCCACCGCCACGCGGTGCCCGTCGGCCTGGTCGTATCCCCCGCCCTCGAAGCGGTACATGTATTCGTAGTCGGCCGTGGCATCGAGGTTGTCGGAGAGCATCCACCGCAGGCCGGCGCCGGCGGAGACCCGCCACGACTCGCTGCGGTCCTGCGGCTCGATGCGCGTGCCCGACACCGCCATGCGGCCCACGACGCGGCGGGACAGGTTCTGCGTCACCGCGAACGTCAGCGCGTCGACCGTGTTGTAGTTGGCGACGGCCGAGAAGGTGTTCGTGCGCTGGAACGAGAGAAAGCCGCTCGTGTAGGCGCTGGGCCGGTACGTCAGGTCCGCACCGAACGTGAAGATGTCGGCCTCGGTGTCCCGCCCCTCGCCGAGGCTGCCGGGGTTCGTGGAGGGGGTGTACTCCTCCATCCGCCAGCCCGCGTAGACGTTGCCGACGACCCGGCGCGTGCGCGCGTGGGGCTGGATGCCGTTCACGCCCACCCGGACCTCGTACGCGTGGTCGAGGTCGCTGGAGTCGGACGCCTCGTCGGCGTCGCGCTCCTCGTAGCGCCCCTCGACGTACGCGAACGACTCGTGGCGCATGATCGCCCAGCCCAGGCGGGCGAAGGCCTCGAGCGACTCGTAGTCGCCGCCGTTCACGTCGGAGTCGATCTCGTCCATCCACGAGTACGACGCACCGGCCGACAGTTGGAGGTCGTTGGACAGGAACCGGTCCCAGAGACCGTTCACGAACACCGACCGCCGCTCGAACACGTTCTCCTCGGCCCCGAGGGTGGTGTCGAGGTCGAACGCGCGCCGGGCGCGCTCGATCTCCCCGCCGACCTCGACGGTGTGGTATGCGGAGAGCCGGGTCTCCGCGGAGGCGCCGCCCACGTACGTGACCGCCTCGTCGTAGAGGGTGTCGTACCAGTGGTAGTCCGCGCGGACGGCGGCCTTCAGCTTCGTCTTGCCGCCCGACGCCCAGTACTCGGCCAGGGCGCCCACGCTCGCCATCACCTCGAACACGGACTCGCCGTCGTTGCCGCCGTCGCCCTCGCCCAGGTTGCTGTGCCACACCGCCTCGACGTGCGCGAACGGGAACACCGACAGGCGGCCCCAGCGCAGCGTGTTGCGGCCCCAGAACGGGACGTACGCGAGGCCGCCGTACCGGGAGATCCCGGTGTTGGTGATCAGGTCCTCGGTGTTGTTCCAGATCTCCTCGCGGATCTCGTAGTGCGGCGAGGCGATCGCGTCGAACGTCTCCACCTGTTCGAAGTCGCGCGGGTCGGGCTCCTCGGGCGGGAGGTCCCACGCGTTGGGCGGCGAGCCGTCGGAGGCACGGGGCTCCACGCGGTACGGGATCGCCTGCTCGGTCGTCGGCGCCCCGAGGGACGCGGGGACGGCGAGCGTGGTGCGGGAGAGGCGGCCCTCCACCGGCGTGCGGGCGATCGGGCCCACGACGCGCGCGTCGAGGCCGTCGCCGATGCCCGTGCCGAGGATCCGCGGCGAGACGCCGCGCACGCTCGGGGAGGCGACGCGGGCGCCGAGGCCGGTGGCCGACGACGATCCCGAGCCGGACAACCCTGAAGCGGACAACCCCGAAGCGGACAACCCCGGAGCGGACAACGGGGCGCCCAGCGTGTCGTCCCCGTCGGCGACGGCGCCGACGGTGAAGGCGCACGCGCTGGCGGCCCCGAGCAACCCCAGCGTGAACCAGCGCGAACGAACCGAAGCCCGGATCATCGGACGCTCCCCTGCAACGGCCCGTCGATCGCGTCCTCGGAGACGTTCTTCTCGTCCCCGGGCGGGTTCGTCTGGCGGTACGGCGTGTCGTGCCGGGGGTACAGGTGCACCAGCCCGCGGAAGTACTCGATCTGCCCGAGGCAGTTGATCACGATGAACCCGTCGTCGCCGATGTAGCCGAACTGGTTGTCGTTCAGTTCGATCAGCGCGAGGTCGCGACCGATGTTCGGCGCCCACATCTGGAGGCTGCCGTCCGGCAGCCGGTGGACACGCACGCGGCTCGCCGGACGCACGGTCACGAGGCCGTTGCCGACGCGGTACGTCGAAACGTCGCACTCGAGGCCTTCGACGTAGTGGACGTACGGGATCTTGCCGCAGTGGCACGCGCAGACCCGCTCGGGGTTGCAGGCGTCGCTGCCGAGCGCGGTGCCCAGTGGTGAGCGGCCCGTGTCGTCGGCGCGGACGGGCACGGGGACGCCCGAATGCCGGATCTGCTCGCCACAACCGCCGCACGTCGGCGGCGGGGCGCAGGGAGCGGGGGCACAGGGAGCCGGGGCACAGGGCACCGGGTCGGCGCACGGGTTCGGGCCGCACGCTGGGTCGTAGGGGGCGGGCGTCGGCGCGAGCCCAACAGCCTGGGCGAGCCCAACGGCCTGCGCGCCGCCGTCCGCGACGCGGACCGGCGCCGTCGGGATCCCCGCCGGCAGGACGACCGGCGTCTTCGAGGGCATCGAGTCGCCCGCGTCGAGCGCCATCATCCGGAACGTGCCGGCGGCCAGGCCGACGACCGGCGCGCCGGGGCTGAAGAGCCCGGCTGAGCCCTGGGAGCCGACCTGGTGTTCGACGTACACGTTGCGGTTCGCGACGCGCGCGAAGACGACGGCGCGGTCACTGCGCAGCACGCCCGCCGGCGTCGCGACGTCGAGATAGCCAGTGGTCGTCGACGCGTCGCTCACCACGCCGCTCACCAGTTTCACCGCGACGCGCTCCGCGTCCACGCCGGTGACGGAGAAGCGCGTGCCGGGCAGCGCGCGGAACGACGCGCCGCGGGGGCCGGAAAGCCGGACCTCGCGCGCGCCATCGACCGCGTACTCGAGCCCCGTGCGGAGGACCGCGTGGGTCTCCGCCACGCCGGCCGCAGACGTCAGCCGTCCGGTTTCGACGCGCAGGGCGTCGCCGTCCGCGGCGGAGCCACGTCCGCCGAGGAGGGCGACGACGGCCAGCGCCGCGCCGACCTGTGTCCAGAGTTTCCGCGTGATCATGGAGAAGTCCCACCCGGGCGAGGAAGCGAGGAAAACTACACCGTTCGGTCCGCGATGGCAACCGGGGAATCCCCCGGCCCGCCGGGGGGAAGGACCGCGGCTCGTCTCTGCTCCCGC